>OCHK01000009.1_pt1 | contig 305237 bp, 268 predicted proteins | sample 1538551 | NCBI WGS metagenome assembly OCHK01 (sample SAMN04571707, study PRJEB22368) | human gut metagenome | biome: human gut; material: stool | host: Homo sapiens | place: Luxembourg | collected 2012-08-31
GTGCTGAAAATACTTGGAGGGCAGCTTCCCGGGAAGATAGGTCGACGCCGACATCAATGAAAAACGCATCTCTTTTGATGCGTTTTTTCCTTTTATGTGTATATTTATATTTAATTTCGTATTTTGCCTTTTTATTTTCTATATGTTATAATGAGGAATAACATATTTGAGGTGACATATGATTACTTTTCAAAATAAATTACCTTATCCGATGAAAATAAATATTGACGATGAACAGATAGTTATTGATGAATATGGGGAATATAAGTATGCCAATTCCGCAAATATCGTTGATTTTACCGTTCATGAAGTTGTTCCAAATAAAATAAAGCCTTTGGGTTATTTATTTTTGGCATTTGTCGGGTTTATCAGTTTTGTTTTTGATTTTTACGACAGCGAGTATTTGAATTTCAGGAAATACCTTTCCTTTCCTGTAAAGGCGCATATAACAGATATTAACAATGATTTAACTGTGATACTCAATGAGCCGAAAAATTCAAATATTAACTGCTGTAATATTGTTGCGACCGAAAATCTTGAATATGAGGCAATTATTGATAGCGAATCGGTTTTAAAGCAATATAAGCAGTACAAAAAAGAAACTTTTACGGTTTTATTTGTTCCTTTATTACTTGTTGTGGCTATTTGCGCATTTATAATTGCATCAAAACAAGTGGTGGGCTATGTTGTCGGTGTGGCAATTATTGCAATCACCGCCTCAATTTGGATAAGATTGCATAATAAAAACAAAGCGGTCATTAACGATATTTTAAACTGAATATTTAATTTGGTATTTAACTGCCGTGCCGACAAAGTCGGATTGCCTGAAAAAACAAGATTGAAGAAGTTTTTTGAGGTATCAAACCGCAAATTTATCGGGTTTTACCGTGAAAAAGCATAGATATAACATTTTAATGCTTGCCGCACTAACATTGCGCTATACAAATTGACAAAATAAAAACAGCATAGCCGAAACTGTGCTGTCATATCTGTTTTGACACCCTCTGTCAATCATCTTTATGTATGATTAACAGAGGGTATTTTTTATGAATTATGATTAAAATGTTTTCATGATTTCGTCTGCAAGCTCCGAAAGCTCGGCGATTGCTTGGTCGGTTACTCGGGTTTTGATTGTAACCGTCTTGTCAATCAGCGTTATGTCCTTCATTTTTTCAAATTCAGCTTTCATCGTTCTGACTGCGCTCGGTGCCCAGCTTGCATTTTCAACAAGAGCAACCGTTCTGTTTTGAAATGCCTTTGATTCAAGATGATGAAGGTAATCCGACATCGGTGCAAAAACGCCTGCGTCATAACTTGACGCCATGCAAACAAGGTGGCTGTGGCGGAACGAATCCTCAACACATTCTGCAATATCATCTCTTGTGAGGTCGGCAAGGACAACGCGCGGACAGCCTTTTTCTTCAAGCAACTTTTTAAGTTTCTCTGCCGCCTGCATTGTGTTTCCGTGAATTGATGCGCAAGCGATAAACACGCCCTTGTCTTCAGGTTGATATGACGACCAAGTGTTGTATAATGCCAAAACTTCGGGAATTGTATCTGTCAAAACAGGTCCGTGGAGCGGACAAATTGTCTTGATTTCAAGTGCGCCTGCCTTTTTCAAAAGAGCCTGCACCTGCTTTCCGTATTTGCCGACAATGTTGAAATAGTATCTTCTTGCTTCACAGCTCCAGCCCTCGTCGGCATCGGTTGTGCCGAATTTGCCGAACGCGTCGGCAGAGAAAAGAACTTTGTCCGTGCTGTCGTATGTAACCATAACCTCGGGCCAATGTACCATCGGTGCCATCACGAAATTAAGCTTGTGTGTGCCGAGGTCGAGTGTGTCGCCCTCTTTAACGGCAACAACCTTGCTCAAATCAACATCGCAAAACTGAGGCAACATTCTGAGTGCGCTTGCCGAGCAGTAAAGAACGGTGTCGGGGTATTTCTCAATGAATTTTTGAATTCCGAAACTGTGGTCCGGCTCAAGATGCTGAACTATCAAATAATCGGGCTTTTTGTCGCCTAATGCGTCGGCGAGATTATCAAACCATCTGTCAACGGCGATTTTGTCAACCGTGTCCAAAACGGCGATTTTGCTATCAAGAACGATATATGAATTGTATGCCATTCCGTTTTCAAGAATGTATTGACCCTCGAAAAGGTCAATGTCATAATCGTTTACGCCGATATTATAAATATTTTCGTTAACCTTTGTTTTCATGAAAAACAGCCTTTCTGAAATTATTTTGTCGATAGTATTTTACAACATTTTCCCTTTTCGGGCAATAGTGATTATTATATAAACAACAGCTATTATTATCGAGCCGGAGGCAATGGCAAGCCAAAAATCGCGCGACGGCAAAAATTCGGTGAAATAAGCACCGATTAAGTCACTTCTGCCGGTGACAAGCGCAATTATTGCGGTTATTGCAAATGCCAACACAAGACAGACCGCAATTGCAATTATTATCAGTAAAATGACGAACGCAAAATCGGAAATTCTGCCTTTACCGTCGGAAAAATCAATGTTGAATTCAGACTCGCCGTATTCGGCTTGGGAATCGTTAACGGCGTTTGCAAGCGATGTCAGCTTGTCTTGATGATTATGTTTGATACGGCGCAAAATTTTGTCAGGTGATTTTCCGCTTTTTGCGGCATAACTGCTTATCATTTCAACAAGCTTTTTGTCATCGTCAAAAAGATTTGTCAAAAGACCTAATCTGCCGTCATATTCCTCGTTAGAATAATACAACCCTTCAATCTCGTGAAGAATGGGGAGGAGATTTTTCTCCTTTTCGTTCGCGCCGCAAGGGGAGTCGGCATGCTCCGTTATGTATGCCGATGCAATCGCAAGTTCGCTGAAACTTACACTCTCGGGGTGTTTGATTTCAAAGCCTCTGTTTTTGCAAACGGCATCAAGGCTTGAAAAGTCGATATAATATTCTTTGTCATTGCATGACCCGTCAAGCTCATCGGCAATGAATTTTAGACGAAAGCCGTCACCCGATTTGTCGATATGCGTTTCACCGACAATATATTCACCCGGCTCTATATCGGTTTTGCCGTAAAAGCTAAATGTTTCCTCGCATATTTGAAAGGTGCTCACTGCGGTTATTTTGTCGCCGTTTATTTCAAAAACAAATGTGTCGTACGGAAGTTTGCAAAGTATCGCGGCACATTCCTTGGGCATTCCGATTTCTACCAGCTCTTTGACTGTATGTGAATCGTTTTCGATAACCATAATTTCTCCTCAAATCGGAAAAGCGGCTCGGTGTTTGACGCACTTTGCCGCTTTTTCAATCAATGAATAAATGCAAATACACCGGCTGTCAAGCCGCTTCCTGCCATAAGCACAGCAAGAATGATGCATGTGATTTTAACAAATTTTCTGTTCATAATTTTCCTCTATTTCATAAATTCGTCTGCAGCCGATTCAAGCGTTTTTGCTATTTTCGATGCAGACTCTTTATCGTTTCCGATTGCGGTCAGATACGCCTTGATTTTAGGCTCCGTGCCCGACGGTCTGACGATAACCTTGTTGCCGTTTTCAAGTGCAAAGGCAAGCACATTTGATTTCGGCAGTTCGATTTTTTCTTCCTTGCCGTCTGTAAATGTTATTTTGCTTGTTTTGTAGTCCGACACTGCGGTTACGATAAAGTCACCGATTGTTTTCGGAGGATTTTGGCGGAGCGTATCCATAATCTGCGCCATTTTTTCCATACCTTGTGCACCCTCAAAGGTGTATGATTTAACTTCGTTGCAATAGTATCCGAATTTATCGTAAAGCGAATTCATAACATCAACAAGATTCATATTTTTCGTTTTATAATAAGCCGCCATTTCGCAGATAAGCATTGACGCAACAACAGCGTCCTTATCCCTTGCGTGCGTGCCTGCAAGATAGCCGTAGCTCTCCTCAAATCCCATAACAAAGTCGGACGCTCTGCCCTCTTTTTCGAGATTTGTGATAAGCTCGCCGATATATTTGAAGCCTGTCAGAAGATTTTTGAATGTGCAGTTGTATTTCTTTGCGATAACCTCTGCCAAATCGGTTGAAACAAAGCTTTTAACAGCGATTGCCGATTTCGGAAGAGTGCCTTTTTCAAGGCGCTGTGAAAGGATATAGTTTAAAAGCATTGCACCGACCTCGTTGCCGCTCATAAGCACAAGCTCGCCTGTTTTGTCGGGCACCGCGATGCCTACACGGTCGCAGTCGGGGTCTGTTGCAAGCAAAATGTCTGCGCCGATTTTTCTGTTCATTTCAAGGCCGATTTCAAAAACCTGCTTGATTTCGGGGTTTGGGAACGGACATGTCGGGAAATTGCCGTCGGGATATTCCTGCTCGGGCACTACATAAACGCTTTTAACTCCGATTCTGTCAAGAATTGCTCTGACAGGCTTGTTGCCCGTGCCGTTAAGCGGTGTGTAAATTACCTTTAAGTCGGCATTTTTGACGATTTCGGGGTTGATGCACTGCTTTTGCACCTCGTCAAGAAACGAATTTATAACCTTTTCGCCGATAAATTCGATTTTTCCGGCATTTACGGCATCGTCAAAATCAACTTTTTTGATGCCGGTGAAATAATCGACCTTTTGGATATATTCGTATGCCTCAGCTGCCTCCTCATCGGTCATTTGATAGCCGTTGGGGTTGTAGCATTTGTAGCCGTTGTATTTTGCCGGGTTGTGCGAAGCGGTGATGATAATGCCGCTTTGAGTGTGATAATATCTTATTGCGTATGAAAGGCACGGAGTCGGCTCAAGCTCGTCGTAAATATAAACTTTAACGCCGTTTGCAGCCAAAACGGATGCCGCCTCTTTGCTGAAAAGGTCGCTTTTGATTCGCGAATCGTAGCCGATTGCAACCGACGGATTGTCGTAATTTGCGTTGAGATAGTCGGCAAGACCCTGTGTAGCTCTTCCGACGGTATATATGTTCATTCTGTTTGTGCCTGCGCCGATTACGCCACGCAAGCCTGCGGTGCCGAATTCAAGGCTTCTGTAAAATCTGTCGAGAATTTCGTCATCGTTGCCCTTAATGCTCTCGAGTTCGGCTTTCAAATCGGGGTCGCCCGTTGCCTTTTCAAGCCATTCGTTATATAAAGCGTTAATGTCCATATGACCTCTCCTTAAATTTTAAATATTTTAATGCTTTGCAGCATCTCTATTTTAATATTATTATTTAGTGTTGTCAATATAACTTGCTTATTGTATAATATAAATTAACAATTTGCCGCAATACTTTTTGCGGCAAAAAAAAGAGGAGAAACGGCGCAGTTGTGCACCAATTAAGTTTTATCGCCGCAAAGTGTCGGAATTTAAAAAATTTTGCGTGCGTTTTCATTCTCCGCAACGGCTGCAAACGTGGAGAATGATTATAAACAATTCGTTTTATTTTGCAGTGGAAAGGCTGTGTGAGGGGTATATGTTTGCCAAGGTTAAAAGTCAGGGGCTTTTCGGGCTTGAAGGCTTTGATGTGGTTGTTGAGGCTGACATCAGTTCGGGTCTGCCGCGGTTTGATGTCGTCGGTTTGCCCGACGCCGCGGTTAAGGAAAGCCGCGAGCGTGTCAGAGCCTCGATTAAAAACAAGCACTTTACCTTCCCGGTGTCGCGCATTACGGTTAATATCGCGCCTGCCGATATAAAAAAGGAGGGCCCTGTTTACGATTTGCCGATGCTTATTGCAATCCTTAAAGCGTCGGGTCAAATCAACGCGAATTTGGACGATTATTCGTTTATAGGCGAACTTTCACTTGACGGAGAGCTTCGCAAGGCTACCGGTATATTGCCGATGGTTATTAAGGCGAGCGAGAGCGGAGTAGGCTCGGTGTTTATTCCGTATGGCAACGCAGGCGAGGCGTCCGTTATTCAGGGCATAGATGTTTTGCCGGCGAGAAATATTATCGAGATTTTGCAACATCTTTCCGGTGAAAAATTGATTGAGCCTGCATACCGTGCGCTCGATGACACCGAAATTGTTGATGATGAACTTGATTTTTGTGATGTTAAGGGTCAGCACGAGGCAAAGCGCGCCCTTGAAATTGCCGCGGCAGGCGGACACAATTGCCTTATGATAGGCCCTCCGGGCACGGGCAAATCAATGCTTGCAAAGCGAATCGGCTCGATTTTGCCAAAAATGACATTCGCCGAGCAAATAGAAACAACAAAAATTTATTCCGTTGCGGGCGAATTGCCCGATAACGCGCGCCTTATCGCACGCAGACCGTTCAGAAGCCCTCACCACACCGTTTCGGCTCAGGGCTTAACGGGCGGCGGAATAAATATTCGCCCTGGCGAAATCAGCCTTGCGCACAACGGTGTCTTATTTCTTTGTGAAACGCTTTGCACCGCCAATTGAACACACATATTCTGCTGAAAAATGCCGTATTTCTGGGCTTTTTCGGCTTTTATTTTCGATTTTTGAGGTTGGGAACACATACCCGATGGTGTGTTTTATTGGGGAACTGCCCCCACAATATGTAGTATGGGGTGAATATGAACTTTCGATATGTAGGAAACGGTTCACGCAGATGTAGCACCATTTGGCAAAACTCCTAACCTTTTGACGAAACGCCTTATTATTTGGCGTAACTATTATTTAGCAAAAGGAGAATGCCATGAAAGATAAGAAAAACAGACGGCTGAAAGTATACGGCCAGAGTAACGGATATAACTACCAGGATGTTCCCACCATCGTCCTTAAAGGCAAATGGCTGGAAGCCGCCGGATTTGATATTGGCACAGACCTTCTGGTCGAGTGCGAGGATGGGAGACTGACCATCAGTGCTGTTGATAAAAGATGGGCATTGCTGGAATCAGACTGAGCAGAAAACCATATTGAAAAAAATGTACTTTCGCACTATAATATGTGTGTAGAAGTGCAAAGCTTAGCACCTGTACGATCTGCAAATCGTATGGGTGCTTTTTCTCTAATGGCTCTATGCCATGAAATATAATGATGGAGGTTGGCAGCATGACAGAGAATCAGTTTGATTTATTGATTGAGAAAGTTTTAGAGTATTTGGCTGCAGATTGCCAGCGACACCCAGAACGGTATAGAAAAAGCGGTGAAGATTTTGAACCGTGGGTAAAGGAAGCCGTAGATTTTGCTATTGAATCCCTTTCGTTGCGAGCGACTGTAGACTATACGCCAGGTGGACACGGTTTTCCTGACATTGTAATTGAAGGAGAAAATGGCAATAAATATGGAATTGAAGTAAAGAGTTCTTCTGGTACTGGAAACACATGGAAGATTAATGGTAATAGCGTGCTTGGAAGCACCAGAGTTCCAGGCATACGCAAAAATGTAATCGTATTTGGTAAGGTTCGTGGTGAAAATAGTATTTTCCGTGCAAAGGAATACGACAAGTGCATTGCCAATGTTGTGGTTACGCATAGTCCCCGATATTTGATCGATTTAGATGTTGAGGAGGGTGAAAGCTTCTTTGACAAATCCAATATGAGTTATGCGGAAATCAGTCAGTCTGATCAGCCCATCAAACTCATTACGGATTATTTCTTGAGTATAGGTCAGAAAGCTTGGTGGCTTGCGGACAGTACTCCTGCTGCCATTCAGATGTTTGGGAAACTTCCAAAGGTCGAACAGAATAAATTGATGGGTTATGCTTTTGCACACTTTGCAGAGATATTTTCTAATAGCGGGACTAAATTTTACAGGTATATGAGTTGGCTGGCTTCAGAAAATAGTATAATTGACCCGGCGCTTAGAGATCGCTTTACCGCCGGAGGAAAAGCAGATGTGGAACTGTCAGCTGTCATATATGAAAAACTACCAAGGATTTTCAAAAATCTGCATGAGTACCGAAAGTATGTTTTATTGGAATTGGAAAATGCTGATTTGCAGGTGTTAGAGGACGATTGGGGATTGGTTCCGAGTCCTGAATATCAAAGCCGTATTGAGCAGTGGCTAACATTAACGGCAGCGGTGATTCCTGATAAGGATTTGGAACACGTCAGAAAGCGTCAAATGCTCGAAGATATTCTGCTCGATGAAGATGAAGAATAATTGTTAAATATTGCGCCTCCCGCTTGACTTTTTTCGCACAAACGAATAGAATGTTATGCGGGAGGCGTTGTTATGGATTCTTATATTACTGCCGCAGAAGCGGCTGCAAAGTGGGATATTACAGCGAGACGAGTTCAACTCTACTGTGCTGAAGATCGGATTCCTGGTGCTGTTAAACACAGCGGAATCTGGTTAATCCCTTCTAATGCTACACGACCAGATCGAATTAAGTCTGGTAAAAAATGTGAAGAAGTTAAAGGCGCACTCAATGTGTTGTCTTTGTTTTCAGGATGCGGTGGAATGGATTTAGGCTTTGAAGGTGGCTTTTCTGTTCTGAAGGCATCTGTTAATAGCAAAATCAATTCCCACTGGCGAGTAAGAGCGGTTGATAAACAGTGGGTAAGATTACCCAAAACGAGATTCAAAACCGTTTTTGCGAATGATATCAGACCTGATGCAAAAGCAGCTTGGTGTCATTATTTTAGCAAATTGGGTGTTCCTGAGTCGGCATATTGTTTGGACAGTATTGTTGATTTGGTAAAGCTCCACAAGGAAAATAAAATCAAAGTTTTTCCCACAAATGTTGATATTGTAACAGGCGGTTTTCCTTGCCAAGACTTTTCTGTCGCTGGAAAAAGAAAAGGTTTTAATTCTGATAAGAGCCATAACGGAAAGGCTATAACAGATGAGCCTTCCGTAGAAAGTCGTGGCCAGCTGTATATGTGGATGCGTGAGGTAATCTCTATCGTTCAGCCAAAGATTTTCATTGCGGAAAATGTAAAAGGACTGACGAACCTTGCCGATGCTAAAGAAATAATCGAGCATGACTTTTCAACAGTATGTGATGGTGGTTATATCGTTATTCCGGCAAGAGTTCTGCTTGCGGCAGATTTTGGTGTTCCACAGAGCAGAGAGCGTGTGATTTTTTATGGCTTTAAGAAAAGCGCACTTACTAAGCAGGCGTTGGATGCGCTTTCAAGTTCTGAAATTCCATCTGAGTATGACCCGTACCCTCAAATCACGCATGGTGTGGGCAGTGATCTGCTTAAGTATGTAACCACATTTGATTGCTTATACGATTTGCCAGAACCCGAAGATGCGAAAGATGCTTCTCAAAGAAAGTATTCAAAGGCAAAGTATATGGGCAGGCACTGCCAAGGCCAGAGTGAAATTAACCTAAACAGCATTGGCCCAACAATCCGCTCTGAGCATCATGGAAACATTGAGTATAGGCGTCTAAGCGAAGAACATGGCGGAACACATACAGAAGAATTAAAGGCTGGATTGAAAGAACGCCGCCTTACAATTCGTGAATGTGCACGTATTCAGACATTCCCAGATGATTATGAGTTTATTCTTGCATCAGAAGGTGACCGAAAGAGTGTGTCTGCATCAGATGCATATAAACTCATTGGAAATGCTGTACCTCCGCTCCTTGGTTTCCATATAGCAATGCGTTTGCAGGACAACTGGGAACTTTACTTCGGAACAGATAAATAATTTAGCAAGGTGGAGTGCCTCAGATTTTGAAGCACTCCACCTTATTTCTTTCCGCATATTCGATTGTATTCCTGGTCCCGCCGGGTTCGCCGTTATACACAGCGATTACCCTGGCAGATTTATTTACAATCCACTCGTTGCGAATCTGGAAGCAAGACTTGCTGTAGCCTTTGCAGATAAAACCGACAAGGTCTGCCTGCTCCAGTATGGCGGTGTAACGCCTCTGCCAGTCCCCAGACCAGCGGCTCTCAAAGCCCTCATAAGGTGAGGCTGCTATTAGGTGGAGGTTGGGATTGCATTTCCGAAGCTGGAGAACAATCTCCCCAGCCCAAATGTCCACGCCACGAGCCATACCAGTTATAAAGGTTACGAACCCATCATCTATCGCCTGGAGGATTGCCACCTCCAGGTCTTTTTTTATTTCAGCCTCTCGGCGTGTTAGCTTTTCTGGGCGATGCCCAGTAAAACAGCAGCGATGCAGCCGGAGTTCAGTCTTATTTGCCATATCATCACCCCAGACGGGCTTGGGTCATATCCCTCGCCTCGCTGATAGTGTCGCAGGTGAGAAGCGTATCGAGCATGGCCCACACACGACCATTTCTGAAAATCTTACCAGTTTTGACGGTTTTGCTCGGAACGATTGCCGGTCCCAGCTTATATACATAGCAGTCGCCGTCCCACACCTCGTCCGGCATCTCTGGGATTTCATCGTGCATATTGCGAGTTACTGTGTATCCTTCGATATGATGGATAGACTGAAGCTGCCCGTAGTAGCGGAAGGCTATGTAGTTAGGTGGCTCTTTCGGCCAACCGTTGCCTCCGACGGGGCAGAAATATTTGTTGTGGTTCTTTACGATGTCGATCCAGCTGATACTACAGCGGTCTGGACACTGCGTACCAAGAGCAACGACATAGACCATATTGGAATCAAGTTTCTGCATAGTCATTAGTCCTCTCAGATATTCACAGAACTCCCGTAGGAGATGTTTCTGCTCGTGGTTTGATGCTGCGTGTGATGCCTGCGCCATTTGATACACTTCCTGGTAGGAAAGATGCGACACTGGGATGCCGTTTACCTCCTGGAACGGGAGATGGGTCTTGGCATAAGCCTGGGTGCATTCCGACAAAGAAACAATGTGCTTGTGTTCATAGGAGGCTTTGGCGAAATCTTCACGAATGGAGTATTTCGTCAGCTGTTCAGCACCGGGAAGTAGCCAGCCACGCTTGGCTTCAAAAATGATATGGAAGTATTTATGGTCGGTTACTTCGATATCAGTGATACCAGTGGTAGCATCGTACCGCTGGTTCATAATCGTTGTATCATCTACTGCTGGTGTAAAACCAGAAACGGCGGATACGACCGCCTTGAGGAATTCTGGGCATTTGGCTAAAGCCCAGGACATACTCAATGTGATGTCGTTTTCTTTATCCCCCAGTAGCTGGAAGATGCTATGTATTTCTCGACCATAGGATTCTAAAGTTGCCACGGTTACCTCCTTCCTGCGGATAGAAGGTCAATCATCCGCTGTAGAATAGGCCGCACTTGACCGGTCCGGTAACGCTCCCCAAAGGAGCCATTGCTGAAATGATCCTCCCGGAGCAGCATGGTCAGTAAGGCACAACAAAGGTCATAGTCAGCTTCAGGCAACCGATCCAGTTCCTTATCGCAGTGGATTGGCGCCGTTGTCATGTAATCGTAATAGTTGTTTTTGAGATCGCCGATGCGTTCTAAAGCCTCATAGTATTGATCGGTATGGACAAATCCCTTTTTCTGGAGGTCTTGCAGAACCCACAGCTTCTCACGATTTCCCATTGTCGCAGTGGCGTTGCTCTGCTCCAGTTGCCGTGCCTCTTTCATCCAGAATTTGAATTCCCAACGGAGAGGATAGTAGCCACGGATTTTGGAACGGAGTGCCGACTGGTACGCCATGTATTGTCTGTTGTAATCATCCCATCTGCTCCAAGCTGTGGTCGGTTGCGGGATGCCAAGTTCCTTTTTGGCTATGCTGAATACATAGTTATCAATGGGAACGTGGAGATATTGGAACAAGCCTTCAAAGGTGTACTCGCCGCTGACATACAGATATTTCATAGTCATATTGAGCCATTTCTGTGCTTGCCCATAGTAAAATTCGATTCCGGCATCCCGGTAATACGTACGGATTTGACCGCAGATGCGGTGGTGCCAGGAATCGTAGCGGTCTTGATTATCCACCCCAATTTCTACAAGGGAGGGAATTTCTTTTTTGAAAAGTGCTGTTACCGATTGCCGCAGGAAGTCTCTCCGTTCCTGGGGCATATTCTTAAACCGGATAGTGCGGTTTAAATCTCGGTATGCACGGTCGCTGGCGGCAGCCATCGGGTCCGTGATTGCTCCAAAGTAGATGACTTTGAAGAAGTCCAGGACATCCTTGTCTACACTCACATATTCTATTCGTTCCAAGTCTATCCCTCCTTACGCAATCCGGCGTTCTACGAACCACCGGCCGAGATTATTGCCAGTGAGAGAGCAGCTCCGTTCAAAGAACAGATAGCTTTGCTTTCCTCTGACCCATATTGTATACCGGTCACCTTGGCCTCCGGCTTTCATGGCGGCAGCTTGCCGGATATCGGTGACACGGTCGATTTCAAAAACTTGACCATCTTCCCAAGTGAGGCTGATGGGAATAAGAAACCCATCGCTATTGAACTTGGCGGTCACATCCACATAAACCTTAATATTCATCGGTGACCTCCGTTTCCACATTCTTTAGGAAGTTGGCATTCGCCATCAAAGGCGGATCTATAAGTTTGTATCCGTTCCGCTTCATCAGACGGAACTTAAAGTCCAGCAGTTCTGGCGGGACACGGAGTAAGGAGGCAGCCCCAAAGAAGGAGATGTCCTCATTCAGCTTTTCCAGGACGTCATCATCGTCCATTAGAAATTCGGCTGCGAATATATTAGCTTCATATTCCATGAAGGAGGTGCTGTCAAATAACTCAAAGTCGTGGAAGGCGTTTACACCCACGGCCTTGGCGTGGAGAACAGCGTGACCCAGTTCGTGCGTGACGATAATTCGTTGTATCGCCTCTGGGAGATCACTGTTAACGGTGATTGAGCGTTTGCGGCTCTGTGCCAGGAAGAACCCTTTGCAGGCTCCTGGGTATGTACCCATCGGCGCATACAGAAGTATGATACCCATCGCATCACACAGCTTAAATGGGTCTGTCTCATGGAATTTACGTTTGAGCCGCTCCACTTCACGGCATATATAATCCACGGTCATTCAGATCCCTCTTTTCTGTATCACTTCTATGATAAAAAATAATGTGTACTAAAAAACGGACTTATTTCTTTTTGCGCCCGAAGGTCTTTCTTGCTTCCTCTTTGCATTCCAGGTATGCCTTGGTGACAGCAGTGAAGAACGCATCCTTGGCTTCCTCGCTCAGTTCACCGCCTGCGAAGAGGGCAGCGTTGCGCTCCAGCAGTTCATCCACCTCAAGGGCGGCTCTATCACCGAACTGGCCTCTGACGGACTCGATGTGTTCAATCTTCTCGATGCCCTGCTTGGGGTCGGTCACTTCATCATTTGCCAGATAGTCATAAGAAACATTCAGTGCTACCGCCAGCTTTCTCATAGTAGAAGAACGGGCGATTGCCCCAGAAGATTCATAGGATGCGATGGTGCGCTTGGAAACGCCCACCTTGTCAGCGAGCTGCTGCTGGGTTAAATTACAGAGTTCTCGTGAGACTTTGATTTTATCGGAAAACGTCATGGTAGCCCTTCCTTTCAGAAAAAATTTGTTTGCAACTTCATCAACTTCACCGAACTTGTTGACGAAACTTCATCGTAGTGCTATTATACGGGTGAAGTTCAGTGAAGTTACGAGAAAATTATATTCGCAAAACTTCACCTTGTCAATAGGTTTAGATGAAGTTTTCAAAGGAAGGTGATGAAGTTGGGTGAAAGAACGATACTGCACAGCGATATGAACTGCTTTTATGCCTCGGTTGAGATGATGCTCGACCCCAGCCTTAGAGGTAAGCCAGTAGCAGTCTGTGGCAGCACAGAGAACAGACATGGCATCGTGCTGGCGAAATCGGAACTGGCGAAGAAGGCTGGTATTAAGACGGGCATGGTCAATTGGGAAGCGCGCCAACTTTGTCCGGGGCTGGTCATGGTGAAGCCACAGTACGACCAGTACCTTAAGTATTCAGAACTCGCCCGTAATATCTATCAGAGATACACAGACCAGGTCGAGCCGTATGGAATGGATGAGTGCTGGCTCGATGTCACTGGGAGCCGTGGCGTGTGTGGCGACGGGATGAAGATCGCTGAAAGCATCCGGCAGGAGATTAAGGAGGAGCTGGGGCTAACGGTATCCATTGGTGTTTCTTTCAATAAGATATTTGCCAAGCTGGGCAGTGATATGAAAAAGCCGGATGCGGTGACCGAGATTACCAAGGCCACCTTCCAGGAAAAGGTCTGGCCTCTGCCCGCCGCTGATCTGTTGTTCGTAGGCAGAGCAACCGATGCCAAGTTCAGAAATTACGGCATCCACACCATTGGGGATATAGCCGCCACGGACCCACAGTTCCTAAAAAGGCTTCTGGGCGTGAACGGATTCCAACTGTGGCGGTATGCTGCTGGCAAGGATGATACACCAGTCATGCACAAGGACTTTGTTTCCCCCATCAAATCCGTGGGGCATGGAATAACCTGCGTGGCTGACCTTCGGGACGATGAAGAAGTATGGAAGGTGATGCTGGAACTGTCCCAGGACATTGGACACCGCCTGCGCCTACATAAGCTGAAAGCAACGGGCGTTCAGATCAGCATCCGCAGTAACGACCTGGGCTTCCGACAGTTCCAGGCACCTTTGAGCCTGTCAACCCAAAGTCCGATGATGATTGCAAAAAAGGCTCATGCTATTTTCCAGGCGAACTATCGGTGGTCTACTCCAGTCCGAGCCGTGACAGTAAGAGCCATCAATCTTGTTCCTCAGGGTGTGCCAGAGCAGATTGACCTCTTTACAGATATGCGCCGAGTAGAAAAGGCGGAGAAACTGGATGACTGTATTGAGGATATCCGGCGGCGGTTTGGAAAGAGGGCTGTGTTCCAGGCTTGCCTTCTGGGTGATCTAAAGATGCCTATTGATAATCGGCATCTGATGCAGATGCCTGGTGTGATGGGGCGTTAGCAATCAATATCTCAGAAATGTTAGCAAGCGATATTTCTGTCATCTATTGACTACGGGGTGCGATTTGCTATAATGTTATCAACAGATAGAGTTAAACAGCGATTGTTTACATTTGCTCGTTTGGAGCAGACGATAGCGATTGATAACAGGAGATACATAGCATGGACATCGGTCTGAATGTAGAATTTGACGGAAAGAAAAATATCGTTATGAATGACGAGGTCATCAAGGAATATCCGATTGGCGGTATGATCTGCGAATACGCAAGACTTCGCCCCACGGAGATTAAGCCTCTGATTTTGGAAAATCCGTACTTCCAGGATACAGACCTGAAAGGGAACGGCGGTCATGCGCTTATGAGCCTCTACGAAGCCTGCCTTGCGAAGTTTGGTGTGATTACCGCCGTTATGATACTCACGGACTTCTCCAACTTCATGGCCGACTTCAATCGTGCCAATGAAGAGGAACTGAAAGGTCTGATTGACCCGTTGAATGAAGATAAGGACGATAACCAGATTAAGTCTTTCATACTGGAAGAGTCCGGCTATGATGAATTTGGCACCAGCACCATCGGGCAGTCTATGCTGAGTGCTTATGCGATATATGCCGACTGCTACGTGGCGTTCAGACATTCCTTCAATATGCTGGCCTCCGGCGAGGAATACGAAGAAGACCAGGTAATGGCGTTCTGGGGACTGTATGCCTCCAATATGGATTTTCAGCACATTGATTTTCACATCATGTTTTTTGAGGATGCGTTCCACTCCATCTACACAATCAAATCCTCAATGTCGCTCATCCTGTTTGAAGCTGCCCACGCTTTGGATGTGCAGACCAAATTCGTGAAGTGTAAAAACTGTGGTAATTACTTTGTGCCTGTGGGCAGATCCGATTCGGTGTATTGCGGATATCCGTCTCCCCAGGATGAAACCAAGGAGTGCCGAGAAGTCGGAGCCAATGCGACCAGAGCCAAGAAGATGAAGAACGATGTTCTGACCCAGGAATACCGTAGGCTGTATATGCGGTTGAAGATGGGCATCAAACGCCATCCAGACGATGAGGCTTTGAAGTCGCATCTCTCGGAATTGACCGAGGGTATGAAGGAACGGAAAAAGCAGAAAGAGGACGGAACGATTTCTGTAGACAGCATACTGGAATGGCTCACTTCCTTTGATAATTCTCTGAACGGAGATTAAATGCAGCTGGGCGTTCAAAACAATTTCGCATAATGGGGTTGACACCTTTACGGAACTTGGCTATAATAGTGTAAGCAAGTTAGCGAACAAGCAAACTTGATAACACCGCCAATTAGATTGTCCTTTATAATGTGGAGGTACCCGCCAGACACGATTGAGTTCGGTTGGTTAGGGATGTATGGTAATCGTGGACAAATTTAAAGTAAAGGTGACGAAAATGAACGCATACGCTAATTTTGGAGAATTCATCAAGATCAAAAGAGAAGAAAAACAAATCACGTTAAGGAAGATGGCAGAACTATTGAAATGCTCTGCTCCGTTCCTCAGTGACGTGGAGAAGGATCGCCGGAATCCATTTGACATGGACAAGCTGGAGTTACTGGGTCAAATCCTGGAACTGGACAGCGATGACTATGCTTTGATGCTGGATCTGGCTGGTAAGAAGAGAAACTCTGTTGCTCCCGACTTGCCTGACTATATTATGCAGAGAGACTATGTCAGTGCGGCTCTGAGAACCGCCCGTGACCTCGATGCTGGTGAACAGGAGTGGCTGCGTTTCGTGGAAGAGTTAAAGAAGCGGAAGGGGTAAAAGGCAATATATGGTGAGACTCAACATTAACAGAAAACGGTCTGGGGTTCCTGTTCTCAGCCGGAAGCAGATTGATGATATCGGCGAGAGACTGGTGCAGGACTTCTGCCCGGATGCCATGATTCATCCCCAGGCTCTGGATGTGGATTTATTCGCCCAGGACTACTTGGGGATGGAGCAAGACTATCAGTATCTTTCCCACTGCGGGGTCTATCTCGGCATGACTGTTTTTAATGACACCAACAGAGTCGTGGTGTTCAATCCCGAAAAGCAGGAAGCCGAGTACATCAGCGCAAGGGCTAAGACCATCATTATCGACAACACCCTGCTGGAAGAGAAGCAGGAACATAGATACCGATTCACTATGGGTCACGAGGCTGCCGGACACGGTGTGCTTCATGAGGCGTATTTCGGCTATGATCGAAACCAGCTGACCCTGTTTGATACCGTCAACGAAGCGGCTATGATTCAGTGCCGGACGGACAGTTCCAAAATCGCCACGAAGGATAGTCGGTTCTGGAATGACCATGACTGGATGGAATGGCAGGCCAACGCCATGTCCTCTGCTTTCCTCATGCCCAAGAAGATGGTTCTGCTTGTGGCAAACGAGGCCAAGAAGAAGGCACAGCACAACAATCCTGGTATGGCGGCATATTTTATGGCCGAAGCTGTATCTGATATTTTCAATGTATCGAATGAAGCGGCATTATACCGCTTGAAGTCCTTGGGGCTTGTAGACTCTGGGGTTCAGCACCAGAGCGCCGTTTACGATTTTCTGGATTTACTCGCATGAGAGGAGGCGCCCATATGTCGATGGACTATGTGACAGAAATGTTGGATGGCGGATTATCGGCTATGAGCAGCCAGATGTTCCGTATGAGGCTGGATGCACAGCCGTTTGATATAAAGGAGTTACGTCATTGCATCATGATGGAACTGATTAGAGATGCATACTATGAGTCCGAGCCGAGAGCATCCCTCCGCTCCTATGTAGAGGATGGGCTGAAGGATTCTGATGATATACGAATGAGAAACCAGCGGGTGCTGAAATATGCCCAGCACTACCGCAAACTTCAATATGAGAATATGGTTCAGACGATGGGTGGCGGTCACCCCGACCTGCTCCCCGATGATATGTCGGGCATCGAAAACAAGCTGGCTGGGCATAAGCTGTCACCCATGCAGTTCTTTGAACTGTCCACGATGGCAGACAACCCTGTGCTTAAGAATATAATCAGCAAGCGGATCTGCAGCGTGAAAAAGGTTTCAAATGCTGAGTTCATAGAACTGATGAACCAGTACGACCGTCTCACCCAGTCCCTGGTGGACAGGCTTGAGGACGATAGGGTATTTGCCACCATCGCTCTGTATATTCTCGAATGGAAGTACAATGTTGAGTTATTTTATGCCTGCGCCGTAGAAGCAGAAAAACATAAGCGCAAGGATATTAAGGTTGAGGATGTCGCCCTTCTCTGTGCAGACTGCAATCTGCCGAGAGCCTATGATATGACCAAGACACTCCATACACACAGCCGTTTCATAAAGAAGCGGATGGATCTGGTACCTCTGCTCTACGATGGCACTGACCTTGAGGAACTTGCCCTCAAATTTATGTGCTACCATAATCTGCTGTGTGAGGTAAAATACACGCTCACGGTCAATGGTGTGCCGTTCATTACGCTGTTCAAGAAGCTGACTACTCCTGCGGACTGGGCGGAGTATCTGCGGCAGAATTATAATATCACGACTATTTACACCAAAAAGGAATGGACCCCTGCACGGATTCGGTATGTGCGTAAGCTGTACGATGTGATGTTGCAGAGCCAGCCCACCCCAAAACTATAAAATTCCCGATTTCCGTTCTTAAACGGAATGGCAAAATGCTGATACCATATAATCAGCGAAAGGCAACCGGGATACCCCAAGACAAAGCAATGCGGGTTGCACCACGCACCCGCATATTTTTATCAATACGGTGTAAGCCATTTAGCTAACACATTAACAATAAAGGAGGCGGTTCAGATGCCGTATAGATTCAACAGACACCTCATCTGCCCTTGGTGTAAAAAGGGCGAAGTCCTCGCCGATGGAAAGGCGAAGGTCACCGTATCCGTCATGTGTCCGAAGTGCAAGCGCTTTTTCCAGGGCGACTTGGACACGCTGAAAACAGAAAAGGCCGTAGCCCAGCGTAGGAGCGGGCGGGCATCATAAGCATTACTGACTGACCACTGGGGCAAGAGCCACCACTAAGGCCGGAGTAAGGCTGTATTCGTACAGCTATACTCCGGCCTTATTTTTTCTCCAAAACTTTTTCGCAAAACTTTTTTTAAAGCGGTAATTAGGCTTCCGCTTTAACTTTTACCATTAAGCCACAGCAAACGAAAGGAGGTGAGCAAGCGATGATGACAGCGATTGAACGGCGTGATGCCATTCTGGACAGGCTTTGTGTCCGTAGACACGACCAGGTCAAAAACCTGGCTGAAGAGTTCGGTGTGTCTGAAAAGACCATCCGCACCGACATCGAAGTCCTCGCTTGCTCATATCCGATTGAGACTGTCCGTGGCCGACACGGCGGAGGCATCTATGTTGCGGACTGGTACCACCGTGGCAGAAAGACCCTTTCGCCGGAGCAGGCGGCGTTGCTTAAGAAGCTGGCACCCAGCTTGGAGGGGCATGACCTGGAAGTCATGAACAGCATCATCAATCAGTTTGCTTCCTATTAACCACGGGACACACCCCCGAATGACATGAAAGGCAAAGGTGAATGTTTATGAAACGAGTATTTATCTGTTCTCCGTATCGTGGCGATGTGGAGAGAAACCTCAAGGCAGCAAGGAAACACGCCCGTATGGCGGCAATCATCGGTTATTGCCCGATGGCCCCTCATCTGATGTTTCCGCAGTTTCTGAACGACAACGACCCTGAACAGCGCATCCTGGGCATCACCCTCGGTGTGGAGCAGATGAAGGTCTGCGATGAAATCTGGATCTTCGGTGGTCGCATCAGCAACGGCATGGCCTTTGAGTTGGAGCAGGCAAAGGAACTGGGCATTCCGGCTCGTCTGTATGACGATGATGGCAACCGCATCAGTCCCGCAACCATGATGATCGATGACCGTGTCAGCGAGGAATACCGCAAGGCGATCCACGGTCTGAAGTTTGTCTAAGGAAAGGATGAAGCACATGAATGAAGTTTATTTAACCATCGCAGATGGATTTGAAAAGCTGGCTGCAGGCTACCGTGCCTTGGCTGGCAACACTTCTGCTCCGGCTGTGAGCGAACCTGCCCCTGTGGCAGAGGCTCCTGCAGAGACCACAGAGGTCACTATCGAAGAGGTTCGTGCGGTTCTCGCAGCAAAGTCCGAGGCCGGCAAGCGTAAGGAAGTCAAAGAACTCCTCTTCAAATATGATTCCGGCAAACTGTCCGGGGTCAAGAAATCTGACTATGCAGCCCTCCTGGCTGATGCGGAGGCGCTCTAATGGGCGCCCACGCAAGGAACTCTCCTTCGGCTTTGCACCGTACTTTGAACTGTCCGCCCTCTTTGGTGCTTGGGGAGCAGTTCCAGGATGAGGAGAGTCAGTACGCCGCAGAAGGGTCTGCCGGACACGCTCTGGCAGAACACCTTATCAAAAAGCACCTGAAACAGCGTACCAAACGCCCGGTATCCGACTACTACTCCGATGACCTTATGGAAGCCGTGGAAGATTATGTGGCTTTCGTCATCGAAAAGATCGAGGAAGCCAAGCGAGAGTGTAAATCGCCCCTGTTCTCTGTGGAGGAGCGTGTGGATATTTCCGAATACGCTCCTGACTGCTTCGGCACGGCGGATATGATCATCGTCACCGATAAGGTGGCCCATGTGATCGACCTGAAGCTGGGGCGCGGCGTGGAAGTTTCTGCCGAAGAGAATCCGCAGCTCATGGCCTACGGTCTGGGCGTTCTGGAAATGGCAGAAATGCTCTATGAAATTGAAACGGTGCGACTGACCATTTTCCAGCCCCGTATCAATAACTTCTCCACCTGGGATATCACACCCGATGCCCTTAAGACCTGGGGTGAGGAGATTCTTAAGCCCCGCTCCGCTATGGCACTTGCTGGGGCAGGAGAGTTCCAGGCTGGAAGCTGGTGTCGTTTCTGCAAGGCCCGTAACCAGTGCCGAGCCAGAGCCGAGGAGTTCCTTCGTCTGGCAAAGATGGAGTTCCGTCAGCCCGCTCTGCTCTCGGATGACGAGGTGGCAGAAATCATCAAGATTTCGGATGAACTCGCCAAGTGGGCATCCGATGTGTACGCCTACGCCCAAGACCAGGCTATCATCCACGGCAAACAGTGGAAGGGCTACAAACTGGTGGAAGGCAGAAGCAACCGTAAGTATTCCAGTGATGATGAGGTGGCCGAGGCTGCCAAGGCTGCTGGATACACAGACATCTACAAGCAGACCCTCATTGGCGTGACCGAAATGGAACGCCTCATGGGCAAGAAGGAATTTGCCCGTATCCTCGGCAAGCTGGTGTATAAGCCTGCAGGCAAAATCACCCTCGTGCCGGACACAGACAAGCGTGAAGCTATCAATACATCAACCGCTGCGGCGGATTTTCAGGAGGAATAATCATGAACAACAATACTACCAAAGTTATCGTACCTTGCCGTTTTTCTTATCTGCACTGCTGGGAGCCTGACTCCGTGAATGGCGGCGATCCTAAGTACAGCGTGTCCGCCATCATCGATAAGAAGGACACCAAGACCATCAATGCCATCAAGGCTGCCATCGAGCAGGCCAAGAAGGACTCCGTTTCCAAGTGGGGCGGTAAGGTTCCTGCCAATTTGAAGCTGCCCCTCAGAGACGGCGACATCGACCGTCCCGACGATGAAGCCTATGCTGGCTGCTACTTCTTCAACGCCAACAGCCGTCAGGCTCCCCAGGTCGTGGATGCCAAGGTTCAGCCTATTCTTGACCAGAACGAGGTATACTCCGGCTGCTACGGTAAGATCAGCGTGACCTTCTACGGCTATAACAGCAATGGCAATCGTGGTATCGCCGCTGGTCTGGGCAACATCCAGAAACTGAAAGATGGCGAGAGCCTGGGCGGTCGCTCCAACGCTGCGGACGACTTCCAGACTGAGGAAGATGAGGACTTCCTCAACTAAGTACCACTGTGGTGGGTGGCGGGAAACCGCCATCCGCCCTTACATATAACGCTATGCGAAAGGAGTGATTGCATGGCCCTGTTGGCTATTGATATTGAAACATATTCTGATGTGGATCTGACCAAGTCCGGCGTGTATGCCTATTGCGACAGTCCGCAGTTTGAAATATTGCTGTTTGCCTACGCCTTTGATGATGAGCCGACTGAAATCATCGACCTTGCCTGTGGGGAGCAGCTTCCCAAGAGGGTGCTGGATGCGCTGGAGGATACCGCTGTGATTAAGACAGCGTTCAATGCCGCATTTGAGCGCACGTGTATTTCCAAGCACCTGGGTAAGAAGCTGTCTCCGGCATCTTGGCAGTGTACGGCGGTGCAGTCGGCAATGCTGGCTTTGCCCCTCTCCCTGGGCGGCGTTGGTGAGGTGCTGGACATCCAGAGAAAGAAGCTGAAGGAAGGTGCAGACCTTGTCCGCTTCTTCTCCATGCCGTGTAAGGCGACTAAGGCCAACGGCGGCAGAACCAGAAACCTCCCGTCTCACGAGCCGGAAAAGTGGGAGAGGTTCAAAGCCTATTGTATCCGAGATGTGGATGCGGAGCGTGAGATCCGCCACAAGCTGCGGAACTACCCGATTTCCGAAAGTGAGATGCGGCTCTACCAGATGGACCAGGAGATCAACGACCGTGGCATTCTGGTCGACCGTGAACTGGTGGCAAACGCAGTCCTCTGCGATACCGAGTACAAGGAAGCCGTCACCGCCAGAGCCTACGAATTGACTGGGCTGGATAACCCCAACTCCCCGGCTCAAATCAAAGGGTGGCTTACTGATCGTGGTGTGGAGGTGGACAGCCTCGATAAAAAGGCTGTCAAATCTATGATTTCCGATGCGGACGGCGAGGTGCTGGAAGTCCTCCAGCTTCGTCTGCTCATGGCAAAAACCTCTGTAAAGAAGTATGAAGCCATAGAGCGTTCCATGTGCAGTGATGGCAGATGCCACGGTCTGCTCCAGTTTTATGGTGCGAACAGAACGGGGCGTTGGGCTGGGAGGTTGGTGCAGGTGCAGAACCTCCCACAGAACCACATCGTGGATCTGGAACTGGCTCGTAATCTGGTAAAAAATCGGCAATTCGACCTCATTGATTTGCTATATGATTCCACCCCAGGGGTGCTGTCCGAACTCATCCGTACCGCTTTTGTCCCAAGACCAGGAACACGCTTCATCGTGGCGGACTTTGCTGCTATCGAAGCCAGAGTGCTGGCATGGTTCTCTGGAGAGCAATGGCGACTGACCACCTTTGAAGAAGGCGGCGACATCTACTGTGCATCGGCATCGCAGATGTTTGGCGTACCTGTGGTGAAGCACGGTGAGAATGGCCACCTCCGGCAGAAAGGCAAGATTGCCGAACTGGCTCTGGGCTATGGCGGCTCGGTAGGTGCATTGACGTCGATGGGTGCGTTGGACATGGGAATGCAAGAAGAGGAACTCCAGCCGCTGGTCAATCAGTGGAGAGCCTCCAATCCACATATCACAAAGTTCTGGTGGGATGTGGATGCGGCAGCAGTAAAGGCAGTGAAGGAACGCACCAGCGTGACCTATAAGAACCTCTGCTTCTCTTACCGTTCCGGCATCCTGTTCGTGACCCTCCCGTCCGGCAGAAGCCTTTCCTACATTAAGCCTCGTATGACCCAGAACCGTTTCGGCCGTGAGAGCCTTTCCTACGAGGGCGTTGGTGAGAGCAAGAAATGGATGCGTATCGAAACCTACGGCCCGAAGCTGGTGGAGAACATCGTCCAGGCAACGGCGAGGGATCTGCTGGCTCTGGCGATGCTCCGGCTCCGGGATGCCGGATTCGATATTGTGATGCACATCCACGATGAAGCTGTTCTGGAAGTCCCGGATGGCGTTTCCAGTGTAGAAGAAATCTGCCGAATCATGGCGGTGGCCCCAGACTGGGCAGCTGGACTTCCGCTTCGGGCTGATGGATATGAATGCCCATTTTACAAAAAGGACTAAGGAGGTTAACTGCATGGGAATCAGTTATTACAACGGGTCTGGCTACCCGGACCCTACGGCGCACTACGCAGTTCGCCATTTGGAGGAGGAAGAAAAGATGCTCCATATTGTGTACCCCACAGGTCACATGGATATCCGTATAGATAAGTTCTTCCCCGCTACTCTGGACAGGGCAAGGAAGCTGTTCCGTCTGATGGCACAGTATTCTTCCAGCGAGGATAAACATCGGCTGCTGGAGTTCCTCTGCCAGAAGGAGCAGAAACTTGGAAATCAGGAAGAATCATATAGCAGGCTGGCGATGGACAGCGAGAAGAAAATGGACGTCAACAAATACACTTCTTTCGCCCGTAATGCGGCGAATGAGAAGCACCGTACCAGACGGAACATCGAACTGCTCTGCCAGATCTGCCGATTGGAGGTATCGAAATGAAGCTGAAACTCAGTATTGGTAATTCCCGTATGGACAAGAAATGGAATGCGGTGGAGATGGAACTTTCCGAGTTCCGTGACCGCATCTCCCAGACCAAGCGTACCGCTGAAACCGTGGAGCAGTACCGCAAGCTGGGTAAGGCGAAGCAGGATGACATCAAGGATGTGGGCGGCTTCGTTCTGGGTACCCTCAAAGGCGGTCGCCGTAAGAAGGACTGTGTGCTGACCCGCTCTGGTCTTTCACTGGATATGGACTACGCCACCCCGGACATCATTGAACAGATCGAGATGTTCTTTTCCTTCCATTGCCTGTTCTACAGCACCCATAAACACACGCCGGAGAAGCCTCGACTCCGCCTGATCATCCCTCTGTCCCGTGAGGTGACCCCAGATGAATACTGTGCGGTAGCCAGAAAAGTGGCGGACGAGATCGGCATTGAACTGTTTGACGATACGACCTATGAGCCGAGCCGTCTGATGTACTGGCCCTCTACTTCTTCTGACGGTGAGTTCGTATTCCGTGAAGTAGAAGGAGAGCCTCTGGACCCGGACGAGGTGCTGGCAAAATACACCGACTGGCATAATACCGCCGAATGGCCCGTGTCCAAGCGGCAGCAAAGCGTTGTCCAGCGAGACATCAAGAAACAGGCTGATCCTCTGGAGAAGCCCGGAACGGTGGGAGCATTCTGCCGTACTTATTCGGTAGCCGATGCCATCGACACCTTTATCCCCGATGTGTATAAGCACAGTGCCATGCCGGGACGTTACGACTATATTCCGGCTGACTCCCAGGCTGGCGTTGTTCTCTATGAGGACAAGTTCGCCTACAGCCACCATGCCACGGACCCTGCCTGTGGCAAGCTGATGAACGCCTTTGATGTAGTCCGTATCCATAAGTTTGGCTCTTTGGATGCCCGTGCGGATGTGGACACCGACCCGGCAAAGTTGCCGTCCTTCAAAGCGATGCAGGAATTTGCCGTGCAGGATGAGCGTGTAAAAATCCAGCTTGCCAAGGAGCGTGTGGGTCTTGCCCAGGCAGAGTTCGATGAGGAATTTGACGGGGAAAACTGGCAGACCCTTCTGGAACTGGACAAGACAGGCAAGGTCAAGGACACCCTCAATAACATCGCCAATATCATCCGCTATGACCCGAACCTTAAGGCCATCGTCTATAACGAGTTCAAAAGCACCATCGATGTGGTGGGAGAGCTGCCGTGGAAGCAGGTCAAGCCCGGCTGGTCGGATGCAGACCTTGCCAACGCCAAGCTGTATTTTGAAAGGGTTTATGGGATCTGGTCGCCGACCAAATTCAAGGATGCTCTGCTGGCTGTGGTGTCCGGCGAAAGGCTGTATCACCCCATCAAAGAATATTTCGCCACCCTCCAGTGGGATGGCGTGGAGCGTGTGGACACTCTGCTCATCGACTATATGGGCGCAGATGATTCACCCTATGTCCGAGCCGTTACCCGAAAGGCTCTGACTGCAGCGGTAGCCAGAATTTACGAGCCTGGTATCAAGTTCGATTCCATGCTGGTCATCAGTGGTCCCCAGGGTATGGGCAAGTCCACCTTCTTCGCCCTTCTGGGTAAGGAATGGTTCTCCGACTCGCTTTCCATTGCAGATATGCGTGATAAGACCGCATCGGAAAAACTGCAGGGATATTGGATTCTGGAGATCGCCGAGATGAACGGCATCAAGAAGGTGGATGTGGAAACGGTCAAATCCTTCATCAGCCGCACGGACGATAAGTTCCGGCAGGCTTATGGCACGGTGGTCGAGAGCCACCCACGCACCAATATCATCGTAGGCTCCAGCAACTCAGATTCTGGTTTTCTGCGAGACATCACGGGTAACCGCCGCTTCTGGCCTGTCAATGTATCCGGCGAGGGCAAGCATCACCCGTGGGAACTGGAGTCCGTTGACCAGATCTGGGCTGAAGCCATCGTCCGCTATCGTAAGGGCGAGGAACTCTACCTCAAAGGAAGTGTGGCTGCGGAAGCCTATATTCGTCAGCAGGAAGCTATGGAATCCGATGACCGTGAGGGCATTGTGGAGGAATATCTGGAACGTCTGCTCCCTGCCGATTGGGCTGGGATGGATCTGTACCAGCGTAGAAGCTACCTTGGCGGTAGCGAGTTTGGCGGTTCTGCTGCCGTTGGCACTGTGCGCCGTGAGAAGGTGTGCATCATGGAAATCTGGTGCGAATGTTTCGGCAAGGAACGCCAGAACCTCAAGCGTACCGACTCCTATGAAATCGAAGGCATCTTAAAGAAGCTGGGCGGCTGGCTGAGAACCACCGAGACCAAAACGGGAAAGACACATTTTCCTATCTACGGTCCCCAGAAGACCTTCGTCCGGCACGGCGATTAACCACTTCGGCATATGCCTATCCCTGCCGTGGAATGGAAACGGCACAGAGATAGGCATAGCCGAAAACGGTAGTCCGGCACGGAGTTACCCAGCCTTTTGTGCCTATGTGCCTATCTTTTCTCTATTAAGTATGGGTAATGAAAAAATAAGGAAAAAGGCATACGCAACAAGCGTGTGCGCGCATAAGGTTTTTGGATGCTTCGGCACGGAATAAGGAACAGAAAGGAGATGGCCTAATGCGTGAAAGTGTAGTCGAGAGGAAGTTAACCGCGGAAGTAAAAAAGCGTGGTGGGCTGGCAGTCAAATTCGTGTCCCCCGGATTAGATGGGGTGCCTGACCGTTTGGTTTTGTTCCCCGGTGGCAGGCTGGCATTTGTGGAACTGAAAGCACCTGGAAAAAAGATGCGACCGCTACAGGTCAAAAGAGCAAAGCAGCTAACCGCATTGGGCTTTCGTGTCTACTGCGTGGATAACACAGAAATGATCGGAGGTGTTCTGGATGAAATACAAACCGCATAACTACCAGGCTTTTGCATCGGAGTTCATTCTGGAACACCCAGTCTGCTGCCTTATGCTGGATATGGGTCTTGGCAAGACGGTCATTACCTTGACGGCTCTGTGGGAACTGGTTCTGGACAGATTCGATGTCAGCCGTATCCTGGTCATCGCTCCCAAGCGTGTGGCTGAAGACACCTGGCCGAAGGAGATCGCCAAGTGGGAGCATCTGTCTGGGCTGTCCTTCTCCCTGGTTCTTGGTTCCAGAGCAGACCGTGAAGCGGCTCTTCGCAAGAGGGCATTTATCTACATCATCAACAGAGAGAATGTGGCGTGGCTGGTGGAGAATTACCGCTGGGACTTCGACATGGTGGTGATCGATGAACTATCGTCCTTCAAATCCAACAAGGCCGAACGGTTCAAAGCCATGAAGCGCGTCCGCCCCAAGGTTTCAAGAATCATCGGTCTGACTGGCACCCCTGCTCCCAACTCTCTGCTGGATCTGTGGCCTCAGATGTATCTGCTGGATATGGGTCAGCGGCTTGGCAGGTTCATCGGCGGTTTCCGTGACAGGTTCTTTGTGCCGGACAAGCGTAACCGGGAAATCATCTACAGCTACAAACCCAGAGATGGTGCGGAGGATACGATTTACAGTTTGGTGTCCGATATCTGCATTTCCATGAAGGCTGTGGATTACCTCGATATGCCGGAGCGGATCGATAACCGTATCGAAGTGGTGATGAGTGCCAAAGAGCAGAAACTGTACGATGACTTCCAGCGTGATATGGTTCTTGCCATTGAGGGTGAGGAACTGGATGCGGTCAATGCGGCGGCACTCTCCAATAAGCTGCTCCAGATGGCAAACGGTGCTGTGTATGGCGATGACAGAAAGGTTCTCCCGATCCACGACCGTAAGCTGGATGCGCTGGAAGATCTGGTGGAAGCCGCCAACGGCAAACCGCTTTTGGTGGCCTACTGGTATAAGCATGACCTTCAGAGGATACAGGCTCGGTTCAAAAATGCACGGTGCATTGACACCTCAAAGGACATTGACGATTGGAATGCAGGGAAAATTTCGCTGGCTCTGATACACCCAGCCTCTGCCGGCCACGGTCTGAACCTGCAGGAAGGTGGCTGCACCATCGTCTGGTTTGGATTGACCTGGTCGCTGGAATTGTACCAGCAGCTGAATGCAAGACTTTGGAGGCAGGGACAGAAACACACGGTGGTCATCCACCACATTGTAACAAAAGGCACCCATGACGAGGACGTCATGAGAGCCTTGGGAAATAAAGATATGCGGCAGTCCGCTTTGATTGAAGCGGTACGGGCAAGGATTGGAGGTTAAGGTATGCGAGAAAGGATAGAAACGCTGATTCGTGACTACCCGAAAAATAAAATGGAATTGAAGTGCCTGGAGCATCAGATCCGCAATTTCCGTGGTATCACCGAGGAAGAGATGATCGATACCATGTACTTCACACAGCCAGAGGGCGAACGGGTGCAGACCAGCGGTGTTTCTGATAAGACCGCCAGAATCGCCATGAGTTACCGTGAGCGGATGGATGCCATCAACCAGGAGTGGTATCAGCACCTGGAAAAACAGTATGTCTCTTTGGCAGAGGAAGTCGGGTTCTTTGAAAGCGCGGTCAAAGCCCTCCAGGGCAAGATGGGAGAGGTCATGCAGGATATGATTTTCTCCCAGGCTTCCTGGGACGACCTGGCAGAGAAACACTATGTGAGCCGCAGAACCATCGGCCGTTATCGCCAGAAAGCCATTGATGACCTGGTGGTTCTGTATGAAAAGCACGAGGCCGAGATGCTGGCCTATATGTTGAGTTGAGGTGAATGGGTATGTGTAAACGAGGCGATATTTATTTTGTGGATTTCGGTCAGAACATAGATAGCAATAAGCAGTGCGGCATCCGTCCGGCGGTCATCGTGAGCAATAACCGTGCAAACGAGCATTCCCCGGTGATTACGGTAGTGCCGCTAACTGGCAGGACATATAAGAAACGCCATCTTCCCACCCACGTGTTCATTCCAAAAAGCTGTGGACTGGACAGGAACAGTCTGGCTCTGGCTGAACAGGTGGAGGCAATCGATAAGAAGAATCTGCGTGAGAAGCGAGGGCATATTTCGGACGTTGCTGTCATGGAGCAGATCACAAAGGCGCTCCAGATACAGCTTGGCGTGGATGACCGATATAACTGAAAGGAGTAGCTGACTTGTGGTGGGGTCAGCTACTCCTTTTCTGTTAATTTGCATTATTCTACTGGCTCTGCGCTTTCTGCCATTTTTATAATTTCCGAATCATCTATGGTGTTAGGGTTGTATTCCAGTACATAGCTGACCTCTGGGTCATAAGTCCAGCATAGGTACGCCTTGTCGTCCTTTTTATATAAGGCCCCATGCCAATTCTGAATCATCATCTCCTCACAGCTGTCCATATACTCTGTAGGAAAAAGTACATTTAATGCTTCAGTGTTAAGCCCAGTTACGGAAGACGGGTCTCCACCTTCGTAATAAGTAGTTTTCAGGATGCGGTAGTAGATGTTGTCTTCGTCATCGCCGTTGCCGTAAGTTATTGTTGCGGCAAGTTCGGTCATGGATACCTTCTTCAAATCTTCACCTAATACCTCTTTGGCGGCTGACTCGAATTTTTCTACCATGTTATCAAAATTGTCATCCTCTTTCTGGTTATTTGTGAAGATAACTGCGATGACGGCTGCAATAAGTACGATAACAGCTAATGTGATAATAAGTACCTTTTTCTTCATAGTCCTCTCCCCGAAAAGCGTTAATGTTTCATAGTATCACCAGGTGCAAGCATCATGCCGATGCCGAAGATGACATCTTCTGGAGTCGGACGGTCACCAGTATAGTGTATCTTTTCCCAGTTCTTACGCACCTGTGGATCTGGGTTGTCGAAAGCAGCATCGATAGCGATCTGCATTTCATGGTACACGTTCTCCGGCGTGGTGTTGTTATCCTTGGCGATTTTTTCGAGTATCATCTGAAAGTCAGTGTTCATTAGTATATCTCCTTTTGGAATTGATTGTAATTCTAATAGGATTACTATATCACACTTTCTTTGTCGATGGGTGGGAAGTTTTGTCGAATGCGAAAAAAATTTATAAAAAAAGAGGGAAAGAGCGATCTGCTCCTTCCCATCACTTGTCCAGCAATGCTCGGATTGCGTTTAAGATGCGGTTTTGGTCGGCTTTGGGCAGGTTGGCAACAGAAGCCATTAGTTCAGAGGAGACACTGTCACTGGCATGGTCAATTACATCAAAGAGGAGCGTGTCAGCTGAAACGCCAAGTACATTTGCGATAGCGACAAAGGTCTCCAGCTTTGGTGCCTTCACCCCACGCTCAATCACACTGATATGGTTTCGGCTCAGATCCAGTGCGGCAGCGAAGTCCTCCTGGGTCATGCCCTTGGCTTCTCTGGTCGCCTTGATTCTTGCTCCAATCGCTTGTAAATCCATCGTAACACCTCCTTCTGGAATGAATTGTAGTTCTGAAATAATTATATCCGCACCCCAATTTTCCATACAGCAACCAACGGGTGTCAGAGTAATTCCATTGGAATGCAAAAACTGAAAAAGTTGGCACTGATGTGGCACTGGTCTGACACTGACTTGTCCAAAGTTTTGTGATATTATTAGAATCGCCAAGAGGTTTAGAGAGTCTGAGGGATTTCCCCCAGGCTCTTTCTTTTTGGCCGGGTGTGACTTTCATCCTTTCACACACCCGTACATACGAAAGGAGGACTTGTCCGTATGATATTTACAAGTGAGCAGGTGTCCTGTGGGCACCCGGATAAAATCTGCGACCAGATTTCGGATGCTATCGTCACCGATTGTCTGGCCCATGATAAAAGAAGCCGTGTCGCTGCCGAGTGTATGATAAAGGATTTTGACATCATCATCGCTGGCGAGATCACTTCCAGCCATGCCCCCAACTATGAGGCGTTGGCGAGAAAGGTTCTTCGCCGTATCGGTGTTTTCGGTGCGGAGGATTTCCGAATCCAGACGTTCATCAGCAAACAGAGTGCAGATATTGCCCTTGGCGTGGATGGGAACGCCGGAGCAGGAGATCAGGGCATGATGTTCGGCTATGCCACAAACGAGACCCCTGAAATGCTTCCGATTCCGTATGCGGTGGCGACACACGCCCTGCAGCTTCTCCGTGAAGTGGGATGTCCGATTCTGCTTCCTGATGCCAAGAGCCAGGTTTCCTATGATTATGAAAGCGGCAGGATCACCACCTTCCTTATCAGCACCCAGCATCTGGAGGGTACGACTGTTGAGGATATTCGCCCCATTGTGGAGGCGGTTATGGAAACAGCCGCCCAGGACTATGGTCTGAATACCGATTTTGAAAAGCTGGTCAATCCGACCGGGCGTTTTGTGGTGGGTTCTTCCTTTGCCGACTCTGGTCTGACTGGAAGAAAGATTATCGCCGATACCTACGGCGGTATGTGCCGTCATGGTGGCGGTGCTTTCTCCGGCAAAGACCCTACAAAGGTGGATAGGAGTGGAGCCTATGCTGCCCGCTATATTGCAAGGGACATCGTCCGCCAGCAGTACGCTGACCGTTGCGAAGTCCAGCTGGCCTATGCCATTGGTGTTGCCGAGCCTGTTTCTGTGTATGTGGATTGTTTTGGTACGAACCGCATTCCGGAAGCAGACATCGTGGATTACATCCTTAAAGAATACGATCTGACACCGAGGGGAATTATCACGGCGTTAGGGCTTCTGGATGTGGACTACAACAAGGTTAGTTCCTACGGTCACTTCGGCAAGGCTGGGCTTCCCTGGGAGGAATAAGCTGTGCCTCGCAGACCCAACACACCTTGCAAGCACCCCGGCTGTGGTCGGCTCGTTCCCTATGGTACGATGTACTGTGAGGAACACGCCCCGCTCCACTACCATGACACCAAGACCACAAAGGAGAAAGGCTACAACAGACGGTGGCAAAGAGCCAGGAAAACGTTCCTTGCTTCCCACCCGCTGTGTGTCCGTTGCCAGCAGAAGGGTAAGGTTGTGCCAGCCACGGTTGTTGACCACATCGTTCCCCATCGAGGTGACCAGAAGCTGTTCTGGGACCAGAAAAACTGGCAGCCTTTGTGTAAGTCCTGCCATGATACCAAGACCATGACCGAGGACAGATACCAGGACTACCATTATTGACGGCCCCAGGGGCGGGTCAAATCTCTACAGCTTTTCATAGCGGAGACCGGCCGGGGGTCACGTGTGAATTTTCGCAGAATTAACCTGGGGGGATACCCCGGAAGCTGGTCTGTGAATAGAAAATTGGATATGAAACTCAAAAAGAGCCGTTGTTTCCAAGGTTTTTCTGCCTTGGAAGCGATGGCTCTTTTGCGAAATTTTTTTATTTTCGACCGTTAAAACATCCGCAAAATGGGGTGTTTTCGGTCTGTTTTACTTTTCTGCGAAAGGATGTGAAGCAATGACAGAATTTCAAGCGAAGCAGATCAGGGACTTGCGCCTGCAGGGTACGGGTTACCGAGCCATTGCTTCAGTCGTTGGCTTGTCCCGTGACATAGTCCGTAATTACTGCAAGAGCCACGGGCTGGATGGGTACGCATCGGTTCTGACCATCAACATGAAAGAACAGATGCTAAAAGGCCAAGCCTGCCTTGCCTGTGGTAAGGAGATCGTGCAGCCGATGACTGGGCGAAAGCGAAAGTTCTGCTCAGACGAATGCAGACGGAGTTGGTGGTCGGCGCACCAGAATGACCTTAAGAAAAAGCCGACTGCCTTTTACGAAAAGGAATGCGCCTACTGCCACAAGCCCTTTACGGCCTACGGCAATAAGAAACGAAAATACTGCTCCCATGAATGCTATGTCCGAGACAGGTTCTTCTGGGAGGAAGAAGGACGGCAGCCGTACATTGGCCCCGCCGCCAGTGAGGAGGAAAATTCATGAGTGCAATGCAATGGAAAACCCTGTCGGTGGATGCGCTCCGTCCGGCGGCATACAATCCCCGCAAGAAGCTGAAGGCTGGGGATAAAGAATATGAGAAAATCAAGAACTCCATTCTGGAGTTTGGATATGTAGAGCCTATCATCGTCAACTACGACATGACCGTCATCGGCGGTCACCAGCGACTCACGGTTCTGAAAGACCTGGGCTATACGGAAGTGCAGTGTGTGGAAGTCCATATTGAGGATGAGAATAAGGTCAAGGCTCTGAACATCGCCCTTAATAAAATCACGGGTGCCTGGAATGAACAGCTTCTGGCTGACCTCATCGTTGACCTGCAGGCTGCCAACTTCAATACAGACTTCACTGGCTTTGAAGCCCCGGAGATCGAGCAGCTTTTCTCCAAAGTCCATAACAAGGATATCAAGGAGGATGACTTCGATGTGGAAGCGGAACTGCAAAAGCCCACTATGTCCCAGGCTGGGGATGTGTGGCTTTTAGGCAGACACCGCCTGGTCTGCGGCGACTCTACTCTGCCGGAAACCTACACCAAGCTGATGGACGGCAAGAGAGCCAACCTGGTTCTGACCGACCCTCCCTATAACGTGGATGTAGAAGAAACCGCTGGCAAAATCAAAAACGACAATATGCCGGATGAAGATTTCTATAAATTCCTCTTTGCCATGTTCGTGAATGTGGAACAGAACATGGAGCGGGATGCCAGCATCTATGTATTCCACGCTGACTCCAAGGGATTGATTTTCAGACAGGCATTCCACGATGCCGGGTTCTATCTTTCCGGGTGCTGTATCTGGAAGAAGAATGCTCTGGTGCTGGGTCGCTCTCCGTACCAGTGGCAGCATGAGCCGTGCCTGTTCGGTTGGAAGCTGGGCGGTAAGCACCAGTGGTATTCTGACCGCAAGCAGACCACCATCTGGGAATATGACCGTCCGAAGTCATCCAAGGAGCATCCGACCATGAAGCCTGTGGCTCTGATGGCATATCCCATCCAGAACTCCTGCATGAGTAACTGCATCGTGCTGGACCCGTTCCTGGGTTCCGGCTCCACGCTCATTGCCTGCGAAGAAACGAACCGCATCTGCTACGGCATCGAACTGGACGAGAAGTTCGCCGATGTCATTGTCCGCCGCTATATCGAGAAGGTGGGCGGCAGCGATGGTGTGTTTCTGTTGCGGGATAACGTAAAGATCCCGTACTCGGAGGTGGAGCATCATGAATAAGAATCTGACCCTCGGCAGCCTGTTCGACGGGTCTGGTGGCTTTCCTTTGGGTGGCTTGCTCTCCGGCATCACACCTGTGTGGGCATCGGAAGTCGAGCCGTTTCCCATTATGGTCACTTCCAGGCGGCTGCCGTTCATGAAGCATTACGGCGATATCTCCCAGATGAACGGTGGCGAGATCGAGCCTGTGGACATTATCACTTTTGGTTCGCCCTGCACCGATATGTCCATCGCCGGCCGCCGTGCCGGATTGGAGGGCAAACAGTCCGTCCTCTTTTATGAGGCGATACGAATCATCAAAGAAATGAGGTGTAAGACCAATGGAAAATATCCGAGATGGATCTGCTGGGAGAATGTTCCCGGTGCCTTCTCCTCAAACAAAGGTGAGGACTTCCGGGCAGTCCTCGAAGCGATTATCGGCGTTGTCTGCGAGGGCACCGAGGTGCCTATGCCTGAAAAGAACCGATGGCCCTACGCCGACCTATACATGGGTGACGGATGGAGCCTTGCGTACCGAACTCTTGACGCACAATATTGGGGAGTCCCCCAGCGAAGACGTCGTATCTACCTTGTCGCAGATTTTGCAGGTGGGAGTGCCGGAGAAATACTATTTGAGTCCGAAGGCGTGTCTGGGTATTCTGCGGAGGGCTTCCGCACGTGGCAAAGAGCTGCCAGAGGTGCTTCGCCTTGCGTTGGAGCGACAGGCTTCGACGGGTACAACGGAGAACTGACTGGGGATGTGAGTGCGACCCTGGGTGTGAACTGCGGTATGAGTACCGGGCGAAACGGTATTGTGCTGAACGACCAGGGCGGCAATCGTATGGATATCACCGATGAGGTGACCTGCACTCTCCGTGCAGAATCACACCATCCTCCCTGTGTCATGGATGCCCCAGCAGTCATTCCGCTGGAGCATCATCCTACTGACAGCAGAATCAAGATTGAGGAAAGCGATGCCATCCAGACCTTGACCAGCCGCATGGGGACCGGCGGTAATAATGTGCCGCTGGTGATGTCCGATGAGGATGCCCCTGTCACGCTGAAAATCCGAAGTGGCTGCGAGGGCGGTGGTAAGGGCGCTCTCCTCCAGGAGAACAAGTCGGCGACTCTTTCCTGCAACAATGACCAGACGGTCTTTGTGCCGAAAGCCTATGGCATCTGCTCCAAGGACAGCAATGCCATGAAATCCGACAATCCCCACAGCGGTGTGTATGAAGCGGATACCTCACGCACCATTGACCGTGGCGGCGGCAACCCCACCTGCAACCAGGGAGGCATCGCCATCGTGGAAAGCTATGCTCTGCAAGGCTCCATGATCGGTCGTGAGGATAAGAACGGTCCCCAGGGCGATGGTGTGAATAAGGATGTTTCCTTTACGCTCAATACCGTAGACCGCCATGCCGTCTATGCCATGACCACCGGGTATTACGCCCAGGTGTCCAAGGAACAGGCACCGACCCTGCTTTCCAGGGATTATAAAGATGCCGCCATCATCAACGAACCTTGCTACGGCATTGACCGCTCCGCTTTCAACCAGGGTATGAATGCCCAGTTCAGCCCGTCCTTTGAAGAGGAACTGTCACCTACGCTGGTGGCGAAAGGCCCCGGCGCAGCCCTCACGGGATACACTGTCCGCAGGCTGACACCGACCGAGTGTGCAAGGCTCCAGGGCTTTGCCGACTGGTGGTGCAGTGACCTTGGGGTAGAGAACCCGTCCGAGGAGGAGATCGACCGCTGGGAAGGTGTGTTTGAAACCTTCCGTCAGCTGACCGATACCAGCAAGAAGCCCAAGACCAGAAAGCAGATCGCCAAGTGGCTGAAAGACCCCTATGCCGATGCCGCCGAATATAAGATGTGGGGCAACGGCGTGGCTCTGCCCTGTGTTTATTTCGTCCTGTCCGGCATTGTCTGGGCAGCCGAAAAGGGCTGAAAATAAAGATGGATTTCGCTCAGAATTGACTTGCTATTTCATCGTTTTAGAGCAATATATGGTAGTACCAAAAAACAAGGAGGTACATACCATGACCATTCAAACAAACGCAACTGACCGCAAGAAGCTGGCGAAATCCATCGCCGAATTTACGGGGAACGAGATCCACTACATGGGTCCCCCGACCTTTGCCTACGCTGTAGGCAACTACATCATTGACCGAGCCGGAGTCATCACTTCGGAATCGGAGGAAGGAGAAGCAGAATTGAGAACCCATTTGGAAACCCAGGGCTTTCTGGACCGGGAGATCACGGAACTGGCGGTTTCGGTCCCTCTGATGGATATGGATGCGGAAGCCATGAAACGGCTGGTGTTCATGCTCCACAGCAAGCAGTACCTTTTGAACAAGGCGGTTGGCTTGCCCTGCTTCGCCGTCAGCGAGGCTTTGGTGGAGGCTCTGGAAAACAACCCGCCTGCGGACAAGGCGGCGTTTATCGCCCTTTGCGCCGAACACGAGAGCAAGGGCATCGCTTTTGATGACGAGAAGGTGACCATCACCTTTGCCAGCACGGGCGATACCGATAAGGACCAGGCTTTTACCTACCTTGTCCCTATCATGGTGACCAAGGCCAAGGAAGCCAAGCGAATCAGCCCCAAGGAACTGAAGCCGGAGAATGAAAAGTATTATTTCCGCACCTGGCTCATCCAGCTGGGACTTGGCGGTTCGGAACCCAAAGCCTACCGCAACACGCTGATGGCTGGTCTGAAAGGCCACTCGGCATTCAGAACCGATGAAGCAGCAGACAAATTCAAGGCTGACCAGAAAGCCAAACGGGCTGCGAAAAAGGCTGCTGAACTGGAATCTGAGGATGAGTAAAATGCCCGTAATCTACACAATTATCCGGCGTGATATTTGTGTAGATTATGGCTCAGAATTAACTTGATAATATGTGCTTTTAGAGCGAATATGTCACTACCGAAAGGGAAAACACACATCGCAAAGAACCGAAAGGAAGGTACATATTATGAACGAAAGAACCAGAATCCAGATTGAAGAAATGAAGAAGCAGACCATCGGCGTTGAGGTCGAGATGTACAACATCACCAGAGAGAAAGCCTGCCGCACCATCGCAGCCTACTACGGCACGGAGAACACAGTTCGCTACATCGGCGGTACCTACAAGGCTTGGGCTTGCAAAGACAACCAGGGCAGGGAATGGAAAATCACCAGAGACTCCAGCATCTACGCCGACTGCGATGAAGAAAAGACCGAGATGGGAACGCCCATCCTCCGCTACAGCGACATTGAGGATTTACAGAAAATTATCCGCAACCTCCGCCACGCAGGAGCCAAGAGCGACCCCACCCATATGTGCGGAGTCCACATCCACATCGGACTGGGCGAACACAGCCCCCAGACACTTCGCAACCTCGCCAACATCATGGCAAGCCACGAAAGCCTTCTGATTTCTGCCCTTCGCCTCGACCGCAACCGCATCAACCGCTACTGCAACACGGTCAACAAGGATTTCCTTGCCAAGCTGAACCGCAGAAAGCCCCAGACGATGGATGCCCTGGCAGACATTTGGTACGATGGCTACCGCTACGAAAGCAGAAACCAGCATTACAACAGCAGTCGCTACCATATGCTCAACTACCACGCCTGCTTCACCCACGGCACGGTCGAGTTCAGATGCTTCCAGTTTGCCAACCCCAACGAGGAACGCAGAGGCGGGCTTCACGCCGGAGAACTGAAAAGCTACATTCAGCTTTGCCTTGCACTGAGCCAGATGGCACAGATGGTCAAGACCGCCAGCCCCAAAGAACCCCAGGTTGAGAATCCCAAATACGCCATGAGAACTTGGCTCCTTCGCCTCGGCTTCATCGGTGACGAGTTCGCAACCGCCAGAGAGCTTCTGACCAAGAACCTGGACGGCGACACCGCCTTCAGACACGGCAGAAACGCCGCTTGAAGGATTTAGCCTCAGGCCCCCTTCCGACCGCTTCGGCGGTCTTAAGGTGGTAGGAGGGTGAACCCTTCAGAAAGGATGAATCGCATATGAAAGAAAAATACTACCTTGCATACGGCAGTAACCTGTCGATTGCCCAGATGGTGCAAAGATGCCCCTACGCAGTGTATGTGGGCAAGGCAACCATCCCAGGCTACCAGCTTCTGTTCAAGGGAAGCCAATCCGGCAGCTACCTTACGGTTGAAAAGAAGGAAGGCTCCAGCGTTCCCGTGCTGGTCTGGAAAATCACCGAGTACGATGAAGCAAGGCTCGACCGCTACGAGGGATACCCGACCTTCTACTACAAGGACACCATGAATGTGGAGGTGTTCTCCCTGCTTGGCGATGTGAGCCTCGGCCGTGTGGATGCCACCATTTACATCATGCACGAGGAAAGGAAACTGGGAATGCCGTCCCTGCATTACTATGAAGTCTGCCTGGACGGTTATGCCCATTTCGGCTTTGACCCCAGCTTCCTGGAAAACGCCCTCACGGACAGCGTGGGCAAGCGATACGCTTCCAAGCTACTCAAGGAGGTGGGGCTGAATGAGTAAAGGATTTCCAGACCGCAAGACGGTGGATTTCATCAAGAAGGAGTTCCCAGCCGGGACCAGAGTGAGGCTTCTTGCGATGGACGATGTCCAGGCACCGCCAGCCGGAACGATGGGAACAGTCACAGCGGTGGATGATGCCGGACACCTTCTGATGTCCTGGGACGGCGGTGGCAGCTTAAGTCTCATCTTCGGCGAGGACAGATTTGAAAAGGTGTTTGTGATGAGCGATAAGGTGCGTGACCAGATTCTGGCGGTCAGAGCCACCGGGCGAACCAATATGTTCGACACCAATGCGGTGCAGATTATCGCCGATGAGATGCATTTCTATGATCTGGTGGTGTTCATCGAAGAACACAAAGACAAATACGCCCACTTCATTTTGACGGGCGAACAGGAATAACGATACGAGGGCAGCTCCGATTCTGGGGCTGTTTTCTCTTTACCAAGGCTCCGAAAGGGGTCTTTTTTGATGCCATTTTTGCGAAAGGAGGTGGGCTGGATGGCACAGCGAGGAAGAAAACCAAAACCTACGGCACTGAAGGAACTGGAAGGAAATCCGGGTGGCAGACCCCTAAACCATAACGAGCCGAAGCCTGCCAAGAAGGCTCCACGCTGTCCGGCTTGGCTGGAGGATGAAGCCAAGAAGGAATGGAAGCGTATGGGCAAAGTTCTGGAACAGCTGGGTCTGCTGACTGAAATGGATATGGCTGCCTTTGCCGGATACTGCCAGGCATACGCCCGTTGGAAAGAAGCTGAAGAATTTATTACCCAGCACGGTACGATGGTGCGTACTCCGAATGGATATTTACAGCAAGTCCCGCAGGTTTCCATTGCCCAGACGAACCTGAAAATAATGTTGAAGTTCTGTGAGCAGTTCGGTCTGACTCCTTCGGCACGAAGCAGGATCGTGGGCGGTGAGGGTGCCGTTGACCCTACCGATGAGATGGAGGCTCTGCTGGGAGGTGAGGAATAATGTCCTATGAATACACACCCAGCAGGTTCACGCTCCCTACTTCCCATTACGACAAGGCGAAAGCCGACCGTGCCGTGAAGTTCATCCAGAACCTAAAGCACACCAAGGGCAAGTGGGATGGTAAGAAGTTCATGCTGCTCCCTTGGCAGGAGCAGATCGTGAGGGACATCTTCGGTATTGTCCGTGCGGACGGCAAGCGGCAGTTCCTCACAGCCTATGTTGAAATCCCCAAGAAACAGGGCAAATCAGAACTGGCGGCAGCCATCGCCCTGTATCTTTTATATGCTGACGGCGAGGCCAGTGCCGAAGTGTACGGCGCAGCCTGTGACCGAAACCAGGCATCCATCGTATTCGATGTTGCCAAGCAGATGGTCATGAAAAGCCCAGCGCTTATGAAGAGGTCGAAGATTGCGGCGGCGACCAAGCGTATCGTCAACTACAGCAACGCCGGATTCTACCAGGTGCTTTCTGCCGAGACTGGCACCAAGCACGGTCTGAATGTGTCTGGGCTGGTCTTTGACGAGATCCACGCCCAGCCGAACCGCAAGCTGTACGATGTCCTTACCAAAGGCTCTGGTGATGCCCGTGAACAGCCTCTGTTCTTTATCATCACCACAGCCGGAACGGATAAGCAGTCCATCTGCTATGAACTGCACACCAAGGCTCTGGATATTATGAATGGCAGAAAAAATGACAGCACCTTTTACCCCGTGGTGTATGGTCTGGCAGAAGGAGATGACTGGAACGATGAAGCCAACTGGTATAAGGCGAACCCGTCCCTGGGCCACACCATTGCCATAGAGCGTGTGCGTGAAGCATATAAGAATGCGCTGGAGAATCCGGCAGAAGAAAATGTGTTTAAGCAGCTTCGTTTAAATATGTGGACGAACTCCACGGTGGTCTGGATTCCAGAGCATATCTACGATAAGGGCAACAGCCCCATTGATATTGATTCCCTTGCAGGTCGTGACTGTTACGCAGGACTGGACTTAGCCAGCACCTCGGACATCACGGCTTTTGTTTTGGTATTTCCCCCACGCTCGGAGGATGAGAAGTATATCGTGCTTCCGTTTTTCTGGCTGCCGGAGGATACGCTGGAACTGCGGTGTCGGCGTGACCATGTGCTGTATGACGTCTGGGAACGCCAAGGGTACATCCACACCACAGAGGGGAATGTCATCCACTACGGTTTCATAGAACGCTTCATTGAGGATTTGGGAAAGAAATACCACATCAAAGAAATCGCCTATGACCGCTGGAATGCAACTCAGATGGTACAGAACCTTGAGGATGAGGGCTTCACGATGGTCCCGTTCGGGCAGGGCTTTAAAGATATGTCTCCGCCATCCAAGGAACTGTACAAGCTGCTGATGGAAGGAAGCATCATCCACGGCGGCAACCCAGTGCTTAAGTGGATGGCGCAGAACGTGGTCATGCGACAGGACCCAGCCGGAAACATCAAGCCGGATAAGGAGCGTTCCGTTGAGAAGATTGACGGAATCGTGGCTCTCATCATGGGGCTTGACCGTTGCATCCGTAATGGTGGCGAGACCACCAGCATCTACGATGAGCGCGGCATGATCGTGTTCTAAAAATGAAAGTTAGGAGGTACAGCCTATGAATATCCCCATTTTATCCAAGTTTATCAAAGCGAGAGATAAGCCCAAAGACCTCTACACGGGTAACGATTTCACCTTCCTGTTTGGCCCTACCACCAGCGGCAAGCGGGTAAATGAATTTACAGCGATGCAGACCACGGCGGTCTATGCTTGTGTCCGCATCCTGTCAGAAGCCATCGCTTCCTTACCGCTGCACATTTACAAATATAAGGAGGGTGGCGGCAAGGAGCGGGTGTTTGACCATCCGCTCTATCATATCCTCCACGATGAGCCAAACAGTGAAATGACTTCCTTTGTATTCCGGGAGACGCTGATGAGCCACCTGCTTATTTGGGGCAACGCTTATGCCCAGATCATCCGGGATGGTGCTGGCAGGGTAGTTGCCCTCTATCCCCTGCTCCCAGATAAAATGGAGGTGTGGAGGAACCAGTCCGGCGAACTCTACTACACTTACACCCGCTACACAGAAGAAAATCCAAATTTTAAAGAATATGGCACCGTAACACTTCGCAAAGAAGATGTCCTGCATATCCCCGGCCTCGGCTTTGACGGTCTGGTGGGCTACTCGCCCATTGGAATGGCAAGGAACGCCGTGGGCATGACACTTGCCTGTGAAGAGTATGGTGCCTCTTTCTTCGCCAACGGCGCAAAGCCCGGTGGCGTTTTGGAGCATCCGGGTGTACTGAAAGACCCTGCAAAAGTACGTGAAAGCTGGCAGTCGGTGTATGGCGGTTCTAAAAATGCCGGAAAGGTAGCGGTGCTGGAGGAAGGCATGAAGTACCAGCAGATCGGCATTCCCCCGGAAGAAGCACAGTTCTTGGAAACAAGGAAGTTCCAAATCAACGAGATTGCCCGTCTGTACCGTATCCCGCCGCATATGGTCGGCGATTTGGAAAAATCCAGCTTTTCCAATATTGAGCAGCAGTCGTTGGAGTTTGTCAAATACACGCTGGACCCGTGGGTGATCCGCTGGGAGCAGTCGCTGATGCGCTCCCTGCTGTTGCCCGCTGAAAAGAGGGAGTACTTCATCAAGCTGAATGTGGATGGCCTTTTGCGTGGGGACTATCAGAGTCGCATGAATGGTTATGCCACTGCAAGGCAAAACGGCTGGATGAGTGCAAATGATATCCGCGAAATGGAAGACCTGAACCCGATTCCCGAAGAGGAAGGCGGTAACCTGTATCTGATCAATGGCAATATGACAAAATTGGCAGATGCCGGGGCGTTTGCCTCCACTCCAGGTACGGCTGCAGGCAACCCCACACAAATAAGAACTGAAGGAGGTTCCCAATGAAACGAAAATTCTGGAATTGGGTGCGGGACGAGGGCGAACCCTCCGTACTGGTTCTCAATGGCGAGATTTCCGATGAGACCTGGTTTGGGGATGAGGTGACTCCGAAGCTGTTCAAGGATGACCTTGACAAATGCCAAGGGGATATTGCTGTCTGGATCAACAGTCCAGGCGGTGATGTGTTCGCCGCCGCCCAAATCTACAATATGCTGATGGACTATCCCCATAATGTGACGGTCAAGATTGACGGGCTGGCAGCTTCTGCCGCTTCTGTCATTGCAATGGCCGGTACAGAGGTGCAGATGTCCCCGGTTGCAATGATGATGATTCACAATCCCATGACTGTAGCGATTGGCGATTCGGCAGAAATGCAGAAAGCCATTGCCATGCTGGATGAGGTGAAAGAATCCATCATGAATGCCTACGAAATCAAGACGGGTCTTACCCGCACTAAAATTTCGCATCTTATGGATGCCGAGTCCTGGTTCAATGCGAAAAAGGCAGTAGAACTGGGCTTTGCAGATAAAATCCTCTTTTCTGATGATGCAGAAGAAGCAGGAAGTGACCAGGATATGGAGGCTGTGATGTTCTCCAGAAAAGCTGTCACAAATTCTCTGCTTTCCAAGCTGACGCCAGAAAAGAAGCCAGGCACACCTATTGACCAATTGGAAAAAAGATTGAGCCTGCTGGCTCACTGACAAGGAGGAAAAATTATTATGAATAAGATTCTGGAACTGCGTGAGAAGCGTGCAAAAGCATGGGAAGCCGCTAAGGCATTCCTGGACAGTAAGCGTGGTGCGGATGGACTCCTCTCTGCGGAGGACACTGCCACCTACGACAAAATGGAAGCAGATGTAGTGGCTCTTGGCAAGGAAATCGAGCGTCTGGAGCGTCAGGCAAATATTGATGCGGAATTGTCCCGTCCTACCAGCAGCCCTATCACCAATCAACCTGGTAGCGGAAACGGTGAGGAGCCTAAGACGGGCCGCGCTACAAGCGAATACCGCCAGAACTTCTGGAACATGATGCGCTCCAAATCCCCCATGCCACAGGTGGTAAACGCCCTGCAGGTCGGTACGGATTCCGAGGGTGGGTATCTCGTGCCAGATGAGTACGAGCGCACCCTGGTGGAGGCACTGGAGGAAGAGAACATTTTCCGTCAGCTTGCCAAGGTTATTCAGACCTCCAGCGGTGACCGAAAAATCCCCGTGGTAGCAACGAAGGGCAGCGCATCCTGGATTGACGAGGAAGGGGCTTTCACGGAGAGTGATGATTCCTTCAGCCAGGTATCCATCGGGGCGTATAAGCTGGGAACGATGATTAAGGTTTCCGAAGAACTGCTCAATGACAGCGTCTTTGACCTGGAAAGCTATATCTCCCGTGAGTTTGCCCGCCGTATCGGCGCAAAGGAGGAGGAAGCGTTCTTTACCGGGGATGGAACCGGCAAGCCGCTGGGCATCCTGGCGACTACGGGCGGTGCGGAAACTGGTGTCACTGCAGCCTCTGCCACGGCTATCACTGCCGATGAACTGATTGACCTGTTCTATTCCCTGAAATCCCCGTACCGCCGCAACGCCGTATGGCTGCTGAACGATTCCACCATCAAGGCGATCCGCAAGCTGAAAGACAACCAGGGACAGTATCTGTGGCAGCCTTCCCTGACTGCCGGGACGCCGGATACCATTCTGGGAAGACCTGTGCGCACCTCTGCGTATATGCCTGCAATTGCAGCAGAAGCGAAAACCATCGCTTTCGGTGATTTCAGCTACTACTGGATCGCAGACCGCCAGGGACGTTCCTTTAAGCGCCTGAACGAACTGTATGCGGCAAACGGACAGGTAGGTTTCCTTGCCTCCCAGAGAGTGGACGGCAAGCTGATCCTGCCGGAGGCCATTAAGGTGCTGGCGCAGAAGAACGCTGGTTAAGGAAGGAGGCGGCGGTGATGGAAGAACTGCTTACCAAAGTAAAGCAAAATCTGATACTGGACCATGCGGTGGATGATGTGCTGATTCAAAGCTACATCACCGCCGCTGTTTCTTATGCCGAGAGTTTCCAGCATATCCCGGCTGGAACTTATACGGAGAACCCCATGCCCCCAACTACCGAGCAGGCGGTCATTATGCTGGCATCCCACTTCTACGAATCCAGGGACGGCTCTACAGGCGGTTTTTTCGCCGACAGCGTCCAGGCGGGAAAACAGGTGTGGGAAACAGTGAACAACCTCCTGCGCCTTGACCGGGATTGGAAGGTGTGAGCATGAGTTACGGGATGATGAATGGATTTGCGGATATTATTGAAGTCCGCCATGTGAAGGACAGCGAGGGCTTCTCTTCCACAGTAGATGAAGTCCTCGCCTCTGTCCGCATATACCGGGAGGGGCGGCACGGCTCCCAGAGGTGGGCAAACCTTGCCGCATTCTCTGAGGCGACCGACCTATTCCGTTTTCGGTGTATTCCAGACCTCACGGTCACCACAGACCATGTCATTGTCTGCGGCGGGGACCGCTATGACATTGTATCGGTTGAAGATGTAAAAGGGCGCGGGATGTATGTGGAAGTTTTAGCGAAAAGGAGTGAGGCGACCAATGGCAAAAGTTGATGTAAAAATGCCGGAGGACTTCCTTTTGAAGTTTTCCAGGCTGCAGTCCAATACCGATGCGGTTGCGGAAAAAGTGCTGGAGGCGGGCGTAGAAGTTGTCTATCAGAAAGTCAGCAGCAACCTGTCCTCTGTTGTGGGCAGCGGGACAAAACATCCATCGCAGTCCACCGGGGAACTGGAATCATCACTGGGCGTTACGCCCGTAAAGATGGACAGGCAGGGCAACCACAATATCAAAATCGGTTTTGCGGAAACCCGTTCCGATGGCAAAAGCAACGCCATGATCGCCAACATCTTGGAGTACGGGAAACATGGGCAGCCCGCAAAGCCTTTTTTGAAGCCTGCCAAATCTGCGTCCCGTTCTGCCTGTATTGCCGCGATGCAGGAGAAATTCGATGAGGAGGTTAGAAAACTGTGAATGTGCTTTCCAATATCCAATCAGCCCTGGCCCCTCTGGGCATCCCGCTGGAAACGGGCGTTTTCAAAGACAAAGCCCCGGAGCGGTATCTTGTGGTCGTTCCGCTTGTCGATACCTTTGCGCTTCATGCGGACAACGCCCCCGGCATTGATGTGCAGGAGGCGCGGATCTCATTATACGCCCAGGGCAACTACATGAAGGATAAAAACCGTCTTGTGAAAACGCTGCTGGCAGAAGATTTTACCATAACCGACCGAAGGTACATCGGTTATGAAACGGAAACAGGCTACCACCACTATGCTGTGGATGTAGCCAGGCATTATGAAATGGAGGAATGATCTATGGCTACAATCGGTCTTGATAAACTGTATTACGCCAAAATTACAGAAGCACCCGGCACCGGGGAGGAAACCTACGATACCCCGGTGCAGCTGGCAAAGGCCATGAGTGCGGAACTTTCTGTGGAACTGGCGGAGGCTACGCTCTATGCGGATGACGGGGCTGCGGAAATCGTGAAAGAGTTCCAGAGCGGCACCCTGACCCTTGGCGTGGACGATATCGGTGCGTCTGTCGCGTCCGACCTTACGGGCGCAGTCATTGACGAAAAGGGCGTGGTGGTGTCCGCCAGCGAAGACGGCGGTGCGCCTGTCGCCGTTGGGTTCCGCGCAAAGAAGTCCAATGGCAAATACAAATATTACTGGCTCTACCGGGTCAAGTTCGGCATCCCAGCGACCAATCTTACCACCAAGGGCGAGAGCATCGAGTTCTCCACACCTACCATTGAGGGTACGATCCTGCGCCGCAACAAAGCGGACGGGAAAGGCAGGCACCCTTGGAAAGCGGAGGTCACGGAGGGCGACACCTCTGTAACTTCCGACATCATCACGAACTGGTATGAGGAAGTGTACGAGCCGTCCTATCCGGCTGCAGCCGCACTTTCAGACTAAGGAGGGAATGAACCATGACACAGGAACGCTCTGCAAAAATCCTCGTAGGCGATGAGGAATACACGCTGCTCTTGACTACCAGGGCCACTAAGGAGATCGCCGGGAGATACGGCGGTCTGGAGAACCTGGGCGACAAGCTGATGAAATCCGAGAACTTTGAAATGGCGATTGGGGAAATCGTGTGGCTCATCACGCTTTTGGCAAACCAGTCCATCCTGGTACACAACCTGAAACACAAAGACGACCCCAGGGAACTGCTCACCGAGGAGATGGTGGAACTGCTCACTTCTCCCCTGGACCTTGCGGCATACAAAAGCGCCATTACCGAAGCTCTGTATAAAGGTACCAAGCGCAATATCGAAAGCGAGGCTGACCCAAAAAACGCGCAAGTCGGGTAAGTGACGAGGAATTATTTACCCGGCTTTTCTATTACGGCATCGCCCATCTCCATCTGAGCCAGGATGAGGTGTGGCTGATGCCGTTTGGTTTATTGCTCGACCTGTGGGAATGTCACAAACAGTATAACGGGCTGGCAAAGCCCAAGCGGGAACTGTTCATTGATGACATTATCCCGGAGGGAATCTGATGGAGGAGGTGGTATAAGTGACAGATGATTTTGGCTTGAAAATTGGTCTGGAGGGCGAAAAAGAATTTAAAAAAGCCATTTCCGAGATCAACCAGTCTTTCAAAGTCCTTGGCTCCGAGATGAAGGTCGTGCAGTCGCAGTTTGATAAAAACGACAGTTCCGTGGAAGCGCTCACTGCGCGCAACCAGGTACTGAGTCGGGAAATTGAAGCGCAGAAACAGAAAATCGAGACCCTGCGGTCTGCCCTGTCCAATGCCGCCTCCTCCTTTGGCGAGAATGACCGCCGCACCCAAAACTGGCAGATTCAGTTAAATAACGCCACCGCCGCCCTCAACGATATGGAACGGGAACTTTCCCAGAATGAGAGGGCTATCGATGAACTGGGGGACGAACTTAGGCAGTCCGGCGATCAGGCGGATGACTTCGGCGATGAACTGGAGGGCGCTGCAAAAGATGCCGATGACGCTTCCTCCCGTTTTGAAAAGGTCGGCTCTGTCGTTAAAGGCATGGGCGTGGCAATCGGTGCGGCAGTCGTTGCCGCTGGGGCCGCCCTGGCAGGGCTTACCAAGAGTTTCCTCGACCTTGCGGAATCCACCAGGGAATACCGGGAAGACCAGGCAAAGCTGGATGCTGCCTTTATCACAGCGGGCTTTACCACTGAACAGGCAGGCGAAGCGTATAAGTCTTTCTATTCCATTTTGGGTGAGGAAGACCGAAGCGTGGAGGCGGTCAACCATCTGGCAAAGCTGTGCAGTTCTGAACAGGAACTCGCACAGTGGACGGATATTGCCGCCGGGGTCTGGGCGACCTTTGGCGACAGCCTTCCGATTGAGGGCTTGACCGAGGCCGCCAATGAAACTGCTAAAACCGGGCAGCTTACAGGCGTTCTGGCGGATGCGCTCAACTGGGCGGGACTGTCTGAGGATGATTTCCAGGCATCTCTGGATGCCTGCAACAGCGAACAGGAGCGCTCCGCCCTTATTACCGAAACGCTGAACGGGCTGTATGAAGAGGCGGCTGAGAATTACAAAGAGTTAAACGGCGATGTGATGGAAGCCCAGCGGGCGCAGGCGGAGTTGACTGACGCCTATGCGGAACTGGGTGCGATTGCAGAGCCGATTATGACTACGCTGAAGTTCATGGCGGCAGATGTCCTTAAGGAAATGACGCCCTTTGTCGCCCTCATGGGTGAGGGCCTGCAGGGAGTCCTTGAAGGGACAGCAGGTGCGGCGGAGACCTTTGCGGAAGGCTTAAGCGGTCTGGTGGAGGTCGTTTTGGAAAAGGTGTCCTCCATTGTGCCTGTGATCGGTAAAGCGCTGCTTGCCAGCCTTCCCGCCCTGCTGTCGGCCGGTGTGGATATTATTGTCGCACTGGCGGATGGGATCGTATCCGCCATGCCCCAGATTGCAAATGCGGCAGTCACCATCATTTTGGAACTGACTAACGGACTGCTGGCCCTGCTCCCTCAGCTGATTGAAGCCGCCATGCAGATGATTGCCACACTTGCGCTGGGCATTGGGGAGGCTTTGCCGCAGCTGGTCCCGACCATTATTCAAATTCTCACCACTGTGGTGCAGACACTGATAGAAAACCTCCCACTGCTCTTAGAAGGGGCACTGCAGCTGGTGATGGGGCTTGCCCAGGGAATCCTGGATGCGATCCCAGTGCTGATTGCGGCTCTGCCCGCCATCATTGTTGCCATTGTGGAGTTCATTGTCGCATCGATCCCCCAGATTATTGATGCAGGGATACAGCTTCTGACTTCGCTTGTTTCCGCACTGCCGGAGATTATTACGGCAATCGTGGCGGCAATTCCCCAGATCATTGAAGGTCTGGTGACGGCGATCCTGGGAAGTATTCCGCAGATTATCGATGCCGGAGTCCAGCTTCTGGTGTCCCTCATCCAAAACCTGCCACAGATTATTACGACCGTGGTGGCGGCAATCCCGCAGATTCTATCCTCGTTGGTAAACGCCATCATCGGCAGCATTCCGCAGATCGTTACGGCAGGTGTACAGCTGTTTGTTTCCCTCATTAAGAACCTTCCGACCATTATTGTGGAGATCGTAAAAGCGGTGCCGCAGATTATTGCTGGGCTGGTTTCGGCTTTCGGGGAGGGTGTGTCCCAGCTTGTCAATGTGGGTGCAAACCTGGTGCGCGGGCTGTGGCAGGGTATCCAGTCGCTGGCCTCCTGGCTGTGGGATAAGGTGTCCGGCTGGGTGTCCTCCATCTGGAACGGTATCCTGGACTTCTTTGGCATTGCATCCCCCTCCAAACAGATGGATTGGGTTGGTGAAATGCTGGTGGAAGGCCTTGCGGGCTCCATCAATGCCAACGGCAAGAATGCAGTCCGTGCCGCAGAGGGCATGAGCCAGGGAATCAACGATGTGATGAACGGCCTTGCCGAAGAAATGACCACGGCGCTTCCGACCGATTTTCGTGTAAATGGTACGGTAAACCGCAATGATACCGTTGCCGCCGCAGGCTTTGGTGGCGGAGCGCTGGTTACCATCCAGCAGATGATCGTCCGAAGTGAAGAGGATATCCGCAGGATTTCCCAGGAACTTTACAATCTGATTCAGAGCGGTTCCCGCGCCCAGGGACGGTTTACGACAGCTTAAAGGAGGTGTAAGCCTATGGGCTTTTCATACAACGACATTACTTCAAAGAGCATGGGGTTAAAAGCCCGGCTGACCTCCTGGCAGGTGAGCGGCAGGCTCAGGAATTTCACCACCACCGTGCCGGGGAAATACGGGGTTGCGGATTTCGGCGCAGACTTTGACTACCGGGAAATCCGGGTAGCCTGCAACATCTATCCGAAGCGCAGTTTCACCACATTGGTATCTGCCCTTGATGAGATTGCCGCATGGCTCGACCCGGTGCAGGGGCTCCGGCAGCTGATTTTCGATGATATCCCGGACCGCTACTTCATGGCGCGCTTAAATGATGCCGTGGATTGTGAACGTCTCATCCGCTCCTCCGGCAGCTTTGAACTGAAGTTTTTCTGCCCGGACCCGTTTGCCTATGCAGTTACGGACGAGACATTTTCTATCACGGAAACGGGAAGCCATACCATTGTCCGCACCCTTGGGAATATGGAGTCTCTGCCCTTTTACCGCATCGAGGGAGAAATGTCCCCCGGCGCCAACAACTATATCAGCATTACGACCAACGGGTCAGAAATGAAAATCGTTAATGCGGCACTTTCCGCAAACGAGGCGTTAATCGTGGATACCGACAAAATGACTGCCTATGTAACAGATGCGGAGGGCAATACGCTCCGCAATGGTCTTCCGTATTTGCAGGAGTTGAATTTTCCAACCCTTGCGGTGGGAAACAATACTATTACGATAGAAACAAACAATGCGGCTCTTTCCGGGCTGCATATCCAGGCACGGAGCAGATGGAGGTGACAGCATGGCTCTGAAAACAATTCTGAATCAGCAGACGGATTTCACAGGGGAGTTCCCCGCAGAGTATGCTGCCTCCGGTTTATGGCGGTTCAACGAGAGCGACCCGGATGAACACGATAACCTTCTGGATTCCTCCGGCTGCGGCAGGGATTTCCATATCATAAACTGGAACGGGACCAGCGCCAGCATGACGGCAAGCCCCAAAGGGCGGCAGTTTCGGATGAATATCGTAAACCCCACATCGGAAAAGACCCATTTGCAGGTCACGAATGACGGCAGTATTTTTGCAAACCTTGGGGAACGCATCGTGGTGGGCGGCTGGATGAACCCTACTACCTACTCGGTCGGGAACACCTTCTGCCCGATTTTCAATACCCGCTACGGTCCGGGGCAGCCAATTTTTTACCTCTCGCTGTATTCCGGCAGGCCGAGGATCATGCTTTATAACGCATCGGGGTCCTTGATTCTGGATGAATCTGTAACGCCGCCGTTTAAGCTGGTCAACGGCGGCTGGTATTTTATCGCAGGGGTCATTGAGCCGGACAGCAAGAAGTTCACCTATGTGGTGGGCGACCGTTCCTCCGGCACAGTGTGGAAAAGTGCGGTTCTGACCTTCACTGGGGAACTGAACCGTTCCTGCACGGCAGACCTCGTGATGGGGATGCACGCAGACACCTACTACTACGCAGGAGGTTTTGACGACTGGTTCCTGGATTGCGATTCTCCCCTTACCGCCGATGATCTGGTAAACCACTTTCGGGCGGTTACCTTATGCAACGGCGGTGACAGTTCTGCGGATGTGGATGCGCTTATAAGCCCAGGCAATGTTGTTTTGAAAGAAAGCGAAGGCGTGTACCCAGAAAGCGGAACACTTTATACCAAGGCAGCAGCCTGTAATCTTGCCGGGGCAGGGAAAGTGTCGGTTACCAGCGAGTACACGGCGGGGACAACCGCTGTTTCCTCCGTAGAAACTTCCACCAGCGATGACCTTGAAGACTGGAGCGATTGGGCGGCAGTCGGAGCAGATGGTGCGATGCATTCCCCTAACCGGGCATATATCCGTTACAAAGTGACCCTCACTACAACCGATATTTCCATGACTCCGAAGCTCATTGATATCCGGCTCTACGATATTCCAAAGGCTCCTTATGAGAAGATTGGTTATGCAAGACCAGTGGTGCTGGATGAAGGCGGTGCATGGGAGGCTGTGCTGGAAAACGCTTATGACATCATCGTGACAGGTGAGATTAATGGTGAGGATACGCTGACGTTCAGCATCCCTTACCGGGATGAAAAACGGAAATACATCGACAATGAGAAAAAAGTCCAGATCGTGGACGATGTGTATAAAATCCGCACGATCACTGATGTAAAAGACAGTACGGGCAGCACCGTCACACAGGTGTATGCCGAAGCCGAGTTCTATGACCTGACCTTTTCCGTTCGTAAGGAGGAGAAAAAGTTCGATGCAGAAACGGCGGATGCCGCAATGGCCTATGCCCTTGCGGATACCGAGTGGAGTGTTGGCACGGTCAATGTGACCACCAAGCGCACCTGGACTTCTACGGAAAAGAATGCGCTTTCCATCCTCCGCAGCGTTGCCAGCCTCCACGGTGGCGACCTGGTCTTTGACTGCCCAAATAGGCTGGTGCATCTGCTGACCATGAGTGGAAAGGACAGCGGTGCGCTGTTTGCCTACAAAAAGAACATGAAAAGCATCGAGCGCGTGGTGGACACCCGTTCCCTGGTCACAAGGCTTTATGCTGTTGGTGCTGACGGGCTGACCTTTTCGGATATCAATGGCGGCAAGCCCTATCTGGAGGATTTCACCTATTCCTCCGATATCCGAATTTCCACGCTGGACTGTTCATCTTTCACGAATCCGTATCAGATGAAAGAATATACCGCCATGCGCCTTGCGGAATACTGCAGGCCTACGGTGTCCTATGTGCTAAACGCAATGGATTTGTCGGTTCTTACAGGTTATGAGCATGAAGCGTGGAACCTGGGAGATTATGTGCGTGTGGAGGACAAGGAACTTGGGCTTTCGGTCACCACCCGCATCGTGCGGAGGGAGTATAACCTGCAGGAACCCTGGAATACGGTGCTGGAACTTTCCACCACCTTAAAAAACTTGGGAAGTTCCGTCAATTCCATCGACACGATTGCGGATGCGCTGGAAGGTACCAGCATGGTGTCAAACAGCGATATCCGGGAACTGGTGCCGTTCAACCATCTGCGTAATTCCCGCGCCGATGACGGGCTGGCTTATTGGGTCAGTTCTGGCTTTGAGGCGGACGGCACAAACGGTGCATCCGGCACCGCCTCTTTTAAAGCAGTAGGCGTGGCGGGTATGACCAAGAGCCTGTCTCAGACGGTCTACCCGTCCAACCGCAGCAGTTACACACTCTCGGCGCAAATCGCCTCGGAAGACCTGGAAAAGCTGGGCGATGATTCCCAGGTTGGCATCGAGGTGGTGATTGAATATGAAGATGGCAGCGTGGAGACAAGATTTATCGATCTGTACTGATAAGGAGGGGCTATGGCGTATTTTTCCAAGACCTCGCAGAAGATTTCCCCGGAAAGTTACTTCTCAAAGGTCAAATCCATCACGGTGCGGGTCTGCATGACCAACTGCGCCGGGACACTGTATATCACGGATATCCTGCTGCAGCCGGGGACTGTGGCAACGGGATGGGTAGGCCATCCCTGTGAGATGAAATGGGTGCTGGATGGCTGATCCCGCATTCATCCGTCTGGCGGAGGTCATCAACAAGAAACAGGATATGCGTGTCGTGAGCGTCACGGTGAAGCCTACCATCACCGATTGCTCCGGCACGATCTGGTTTACAGACCTCCAGCTGCAGGAAGGCCCAGTTTTGACGGGGTACACACCCCATACGGAGAAACAGCTTTCTGAAGTCAATCCCGTTGTGTGGTTTAACGGGGTGGTTCGCTCGTCTGAGACAGTGATTGTCTGCAACCAGGGGAACACCTCCGGCGGCTTGGACATCCATATCTATCCCAAAGAGGATATGAAAGCCGGTTCGGTGCAGCTTTCCCAGGGCGCGGGCGGACAGAAGGTCACCTTTCCGGGCGCTCTGAACGCAGAGGACGATTTGGCGCTTTTAGCTTCGGTGCGGGAGTGTACCAGGAACGGGGTGACAGAGCGCAAGGACGGATTTTACCAATACAGTGCCGCATGGGATTCTAAACACAAAGTCACGCTGGAGGAAGGAAAATCTGCCAGGGTGCTTTTTGAATTACGGCAGATGGAGAATGGAGGTGGCTCGCTCTGATGGATAAACTCAAAGGCAAGCGCATCATGGTCTGGACATTCATGGGCAACGCCCGGATGTATGAAGCCTTGCGGGATTATGGAGACCGCATTGATACCATCGGTCTGTTCTCTTTCAAAGTAGACAGGACGGGAACAATCACCGAAAGCGGAGTGACCATGAGCAGCATGATGACCTACATCAACAAGTGGAAACACATCCGCTGGCTCCTTACTGTAGCCAATGACGGCGCAAACTCCGTATTCAAAGCACTGCGGGACAACACAGGCGGCGCACAGGACAAGTTCTGTTCCGAACTCGTGCGCATTATGCAGAAATACCCCTGGTGTGTCGGGGTGGACATCGATTTGGAAAAAGGGGACGATTACTCGACTCATGCGGCATCTACCGCTATGTTTGCGCACATTTACAATACGGTGAAAGCCTATGATTCTTCCAAAGAGATGAACATCTGCCTGCCGGGTATGACTTCGGTGAATGGCTCCGTAGGCGGCGAGAACTGGTGTGTCTACGCAGACCTCAATCAATACTGTGATACTGCCTCCATCATGACCTACGGCATGGCATGGGCGGGTTCCGCTCCGGGGCCTGTTTCCCCCAGAAGCTGGCTGGAGGGCGTGTACGATTACGCCGTGCGGGTAATGGACCCGGACAAGGTTTTCCTTGGTATGCCCGCTTACGGCTGGAACTGGCAAATCTACGATACGCCGGAAAATCTGGGTGAAACCTATAGGGGAACTTCCCACACCTACTATGCGGCGAAGTACTGGATGACCGGGGCGTACAATTTTACCGATGACGGGCCACCCCAGCCCTTTATCCCCCTGCTCTGTTTCTGGGATGATTACGATATGGGACCATGGGCACTCCCCCATGTGTACGACTACATGGAGGGAAAAGACTCCGTTTCCCGAAGCTATCCGCTGATGGCAGAAACCTATAACCGCAGGAATTACCTGACCTCCTATGCCAAGGAGCAGAAAACAGAGTTCGGCACGGTCTATATCGACCGGGGTGCAGAGCCGGACAGCTATTCCGGCATTGTATCCGTATCCGACACACTGGTGACCCTTGGAGATGAGGGGGCTGCCACTTATAAATTTACCATTGGCGCCGCCGGGGTCTACGATGTGGCGGTGCGGCTGTGTTTCCCGTTTTGGGATAAGAACAGTGTCTATGTTTCGCTGGATGGGAAACAGGTGCATTTTTCTGAAAACAGGCTGTGGTGGCCATACTGGAGGACTACCTTCTGGGCATCCCTGGTGAAAAGTGTCTCGCTTTCTGCCGGGGAGCATACGTTGACGGTTTCTGTCGGGGTCAACGGAGTTCAGTTTTATGGGTTCCGTGTATGCTCCGCCTTTTCAGAAGGCCCTACGGCAGGCGAAGCATCCTACACGCTGGCCCCGCGTAAGTTCAAAGATGTGAACGGCGATATGGTGGGGCCTGCGACCGGGTTTAAGCTAACGCTGGAGATGCTCCGCCGAAAGGCGGATTCTGCCCTGGTGTGGTATGAGGACTTCCGTGATAAGGAAAAACTGCCGGACAGCTACTGGACAGTCCTTTCCGGCGAATGGGATGTGTGGCAGGAGTCGGGCAGCACTGCAAACCGCCCCTATTCACAGCTTGAGGGGCATGGACAGCTTGCTTGGAAGTATTCAGGGTTTTCCGACATTCATCTGCGGGCACAGATCATCTTCCCGGAAAATGGCGGCGGCAAAGCGGGCGTATTCCTGGGTTCGCTCTTCTGTTGTTTTAACTACGGCACCCAGCGGATCGAACTGTATGAGGGTTCTACCCTTAAGGGGAGTTATGCTACCAGCTTTTCCAAGACCCCGGCGGCAAGCCTGCGCAGCAATCCCACTGTATACACCATTGAGATGCGAAAGCGAGGGAACCGGGTGCGGGTCTATTCCTCATCCTCCAATACCCTGCGCTTTACCGCGACAGTAAGCAGCGGCGGCGGTTACGCAGGCATCCGCTCTGATCAGCAGGTCAACTGCCAGCTTCTCCGTCTGGGCGATGCCTGGACATATGAGCCGTATGAGCGTTTTGACGTGATCATGCCGGACGGTACGCAGACCAGCTTCGGCAGGATTGACCGTTCCAACTGCGTGTGGGATGAGGAATTCCAGGTCTTTACGCTCACCAGCGATGTGGAGGAATCCGCAACACGCAGCGAAAGCATCTCCCTGGACTATGAGTTTTACCATTCCCACATGATGCCGCTGGTGTGCGGCAATGATTATACCGCTAAAATCATCCCAAGGGATATCAACATCTGGATTTCCAGGCTGTTCCTTGGGGATGCGGACGGTTTCTCCATCCTTTATTACCAGGATGTGGACAGCCTGATTTATTGGGCGAACCAGGCGGCCTACCGATGGAAACTGCGCGGGATGTGTATGTGGTCTCTGGGGCAGGAGGATATGCGGGTCTGGGAATGGCTGCCCAAACAAACGGAATAGGTGCTTTGAGGGTATCTGCCTTGGGCGGGTGCCCTTTTTGCATACAAAAAAATGAAATGGAGGTAACGGTAATGAAAGAATTTTGGAATGTGATCCAGATGGTATTTGCCGCCATTGGCGGCTGGCTCGGCTGGTTCCTGGGAGGGTGTGACGGCCTGCTCATCGCCTTGGTGGTCTTTGTTGTCATTGATTATGTCACTGGCGTGATGTGCGCCGTATCGGACAAGAAGCTGTCCAGCGAGGTGGGTTTTAAGGGAATCTGCCGCAAGGTGTTGATCTTCCTGCTGGTGGGGATTGCCAACATCCTGGATGTGCAGGTCATCGGGACAGGCTCAGTGCTTCGCACGGCGGTCATCTTCTTTTATCTCTCCAATGAGGGTGTGAGCCTTCTGGAGAATGCGGCGCACCTGGGGCTCCCTGTGCCGGAGAAGATGAAAGACATCCTGGCGCAGCTTCACGATCGGGCAGAAAAAACAGAAAGCGAGGATAAATGATTATGGCTTACACAAACAGTTCACTGGTATCTTACACAAAACTCAGCCCGAACCATTCTGGGCAGAGAACGCACTCCATTGACCGCATTACGCCACACTGCGTGGTGGGACAATGCTCTGTGGAAACTTTAGGGAATATTTTTGCGCCGTCCAGCCGACAGGCAAGCTGCAACTACGGCATCGGCGCAGATGGCAGGGTCGGGATGTATGTGGAGGAAAAGAACCGCTCCTGGTGTTCTTCCTCTAACGCCAACGACCAGCGCGCAGTTACTATTGAATGTGCCTCCGACACTTCCGAGCCGTATGCATTCAAAGATGTGGTCTACCAGAAGCTGATTACGCTCTGCGTGGACATCTGCAAGCGCAACGGCAAGAAGAAGCTCCTGTGGCTTGGGGATAAGGACAAAACGCTAAACTACTCCCCGAAGGGCGATGAAATGGTGCTGACCGTCCACCGTTGGTTTGCTAACAAAAGCTGTCCGGGAAATTGGATGTACGCCCGGATGGGCGATCTCGCCGCAAAGGTTACGGCGCAGCTTGGAGGGAGTACCTCTGGTAATAAGCCGGAATCGGGATATCCCGAAAAGCTGACCTCCGGCTATTACAGGGTGCGTAAAAGCTGGGGCGATGCAAAATCACAGATTGGCGCTTTCCGTATCCTCTCCAACGCAAAGGCAATAGCGGATGCCAATAAGGGCTATTCGGTTTACGCTGATGACGGAACAGTTGTTTATTCCTCATCCGGCACAACTGAAAAGCCTGCCTTCCAGCCGTATCTTGTCCAGGTCAGTATCTCAGACCTGCGAATCCGCAAAGGCCCCGGCACCAACTATGCAAGTTCCGGCTTCACTGGGGTCGGTGCCTTTACCATTGTGGAAGAGGCCGCCGGGCAGGGCGCATCCAAGTGGGGACTGCTAAAGGCTTATAAGGACAAGCGGAATGGTTGGATTTCCCTCGACTACGCAAAGAAGATTTAAGGTTTCGCCCAGCGGTATTGTGCTGCTGGGCATTCCTTTTTAGGCGTGAAAATTCTTTCAGAAATAGCCCTCGTATCGCTTGACTAATCGGCGGTTTAGAGCGTTAATACAGTGACCGCTATAGGAAGGAGGAAAATCCTATGAAAATCAAGGTTATCAAGCCTAAGACAGAGACGGAACTAAAGCGGAAACGGGTATGCGCATATGTGCGTGTTTCCACTGATAGTCTGGAGCAGGAGGACTCCCTGGATAACCAGTCAGCGTATTTTGCCGACTACATCCGAAGCAACCCAGCCTGGGAGTTTGCTGGGATATACGCAGACCAAGGTATTTCAGGCTTTAAGGAAAACCGTCCGCAGTTCCAGAAAATGATAGCGGATGCCAGGGCAGGAAAAATAGATTTGATTATTGTAAAGAGCGTCTCTCGCTTTGCGAGGAATACCGAGACCGTGCTGAAGTTCTCCAGGGAACTAAAAAGCATTGGTGTCGGTATTTTTTTTGAACTTCAGAACATCAACACCCTGTCTGGACCGGGAGAACTGATGCTTACCATTATCGCGGCTTTCGCCCAGGCAGAGAGCCAGGGCGCATCGGATAACGCCAATTTGACCTATAGAAGGAAATTCAAGGCGGGCATTCCCACGCATGACCTCAAGTTCACCTTCGGCTTTGACAGTGATGAAGGAGGTAACATTTACATCATAGAGGAACAGGCCCGAACCGTCCGGCTCATTTTTGACTTGGCGCAGAAAGGGGTATGGCCCAGCAAAATCAAACAGTACCTCAACAAAAACAATATTCCTGCCTGCTCTGGCGGCAAATGGGATGATACGGGCATCTTCAGGATTCTTAAAAATCCTGCCTACAAAGGCGACATGGTTTTGCAAAAGACCTATCTGGACGCAAACCGTATCCGCCATAAGAATAATGGGCAGAAAGACCAGTGGTACATTGCGGAGAATCACCCTGCTATTGTACCGCCGCAGCAGTGGGATGAGGTACAGGAGATCCTTTTGGCACGCAGTGAAAAGCTTGCTCCGCGTCCACCACAGATGCCCTCCCAGCCACGTTCCAGCAGAAATCAGTATCCGCTTACGAATAAACTATTCTGCCCTTTTTGCGGGCAGAAGCTCCACCACAAATGGTCGAATAAAGGCAAGAACGAATATTGGGCTTGCAGCACAAATGTGAAAGTCGGTTCCAAAGCCTGTAGGGGAATTTGGCTCCCAGCTGAGATTGCCGATAGCTGGGGCGAAATTACAGAACCTACTACAGTAATCTGTTATGAGGACGAGTATGGTATGAGGCACTTTACCGCATACCCAAAATCAGAATATGAATTGTCGGACGAATGTCCGTACCAGAGAAAGGAAAATTGATATGGCAAGACAAATCGTACACATTCCCGCGCAGAGAAATATTGCAAACCGGGCGGTTGCCCCGGACACGAAACTCAGAGTAGCGGCATACTGCCGTGTATCTACAGAGCAGGATGAACAGCTGAACAGCTTTGAAAACCAGGTCACCTACTACACGGAATTTATCAACCGCAACCCTAACTACGAACTGGCGGGCATCTATGCAGATGAAGGCATTTCTGGCACCAGCACCAAGCGGCGAGAACAATTTAACCGCATGATTGCGGACTGCGAAGCGGGCAAAATTGACCTCATTATTACGAAGTCCATCAGCCGATTCGCCCGCAACACCCAGGACTGCCTGAACTATTCAAGAAAGCTGAAAGATTTAGGGATTGGGATTACATTTGAAAAAGAGAACATCAGTACGATGGACAGCACGGGCGAACTGCTCTTTACCATTCTGTCCTCGCTGGCACAGGATGAAAGCCGCTCCATTTCAGAGAACTGCCAGTGGGGCATCCGCTCCCTCTTTAAGCAGGGTGTGGTGCATATCAATACAAACCGCTTCTATGGCTACGATAAAAATGAGGACGGCCGGCTGGTCATCAACCCGGAACAGGCAAAGGTGGTACGCTGGATATTTGAATCCTACATGGACGGCATCAACCCGGACATCATTGCAAGGCGGCTCATGGAGAAGAAAGTTCCCGGATGCATGGGCGAACCGAAATGGACGGTGGATACTATTATGGGAATCCTCCAAAATGAGAAGCATATGGGCGATGCCATCCTGCAAAAGACGTTTACTGCTGATTACCTCACCAAAAAACAGGTGAAGAACGAAGGCCAGCTGGCTCAGTACCATGTCAAAGACGACCATGAAGCCATAGTCAGCAAGGAACTGTGGCAGGTAACCCAGCTTGAAATACAGCGGCGAAAGGATTATATGAAACGATATGGACTCCGCACGATGGGACGCAATACAGACGAGCAGCCCTTTACAAACCGCGTGTTCTGCGGTGTCTGCGGCCAGCTGTTTTGGCGGCGAACGCTTTACCGCCTTAACGGAAATATTAAGGCTTGGATGTGCGCCAGCCGCTGTAAAGGCAAGTCGGTCAAGGGATGTATCAACGATACTCTATTGGAGGCGGATTTGCACAAAGCGTTCATGATGGCATGGAATGCCATACTTGAAAATCGGGAGGAATTTCTGGAAAACTGGCGGACGCAGCTTGCAGACCCCAATCCGCTGGTAACATTCCGGGCAAAGCAATTCATGAGGCTGACCGAAAAAACAAAACCGATGAAAACACTGGATGTTTCCATCGTCAGCAAGACCCTCGACCACTGCGACATCAAACCACTTGGAGTTATTGATTTTTATTTTCTGGACGGAAGCCACATCGGACTGGTGACAAAAGATTGATTATTTTGCGGCTCTGCGTTACTCATGCTGAGAACGCAGAGCCTTTTTTCGTTCTATTTTCAATTCCAGGAGAATTACTTTGCAATATAAAAAGTCACATCTTGTTGCTATAATTTAATAGCCCCAAGGGAGGCAAGAATCCCTTACACGACAGGCCTTTCGTGGGAAGGGAGGTGAGGTTATGAAGCAGACAAAGCAAGGTGTGTTGGTGGCACCAGCCACAAAATGGAAGTCCAGTTCCAAGGCTGAAAAACGTAAGGCCGCAAAGGAGAAAATCAAGAGCGCATATACGGAAGAAGCCAAGGTTGAAGTAATTCCGGCAATACGTGATCTGACCGCTGACACACCCAAAATCCTGAGAGTGGCAGCATATTGCCGCGTCAGCACAGGTCAAGAGGCTCAAGCTGGCAGTTACGAATTACAGGTGCAATACTACACCCAGTACATCCAGAAAAGAGAAGATTGGGAATTGGTGCGGGTCTATGCCGATGAAGGCATAAGTGGGACAAATATCCATCATCGAGAGCAGTTTAAGCAGATGATTGCCGACTGTGAAGCTGGAAAAATCGATCTCATCATCACCAAGTCCATCAGCCGTTTCGCCAGAAATACATTGGACTGCTTGACCGTTGCCAGAAAGCTAAAGCAGCAGGACCCTCCTGTTGCTATATTTTTTGAGAACGAGGGCATAACCACTACCGATAGAAACACTGATGCCATGCTGGCATTGCTGAGTTCCGTAGCACAGGGCGAATCCGAAAATAAGTCCGAATCTATCAAGTGGGCTTGTAGAAATCGGTTCTCCCGTGGCATTCCTCTGTTTCCGACCTGGTGCATATTGGGTTATGACAAGGACGAATTTGGGAACATTTTTATCGTAGAAGAGGAAGCCGAGGTGGTACGGTACATCTACAAATCGTACTTGAATGGAATTTCAGGCCCGGAAATTGCCAGGAGTCTTACAGAACTTGGCATTCCTACTGTCAAGGGCTTAAATGAATGGTCGCCGGGAGCGGTCTATGGAATTCTCAAGAACGAAAAATATTGTGGAGATGTCCTCATGCAGAAAACCTACACGCCGGATTGCTTAACGCATCGCTCTGTAAAGAATACAGGCCAGGAGCGACAGTATATGATGCGTGATTACCACCCAGCCATCGTGTCAAAAGCTGACTGGAACGAGGTGCAGCATCGCCTTTCCAGTAAGATATACATCCGGCGCGGAAAGCAGAAACCTCCGCCTCCGCCACTTTCGCTACATTGGCACAAGCGCGGAAAACTCAAAGGATTCCTGGTGCTTGACCCTACCTGGAAAGCAAAAGACATACCAGAGGTACGCTTAGGAATCGAAAAACGCTATATGAAGAAAGGATAATCATCATGGGAATGTTAGATAATTTTAAGGTAATTGAGATCACCAAAGCCACCGAACCTGCCTGTGTTATCATTGAGGATAACAAGATGCGGTTCACCAAATCTGTCATCATCGAACTTGGCTACCCGTCCTATGTTCGCATCCTGTTAGATGATGCTGGGCAGCGTATGGCTATCCAGGTCGCAAAGGGCAACGAGAGCAATGTTATCAAGTTCTCCGAAGATAAGGACAAGCAGAAGACCTCAATCGTCTACCAGAATGCTGTTATGCTGGATTTGATTCGTGGAGTTATGCCGTCCTGGAAAGCGGGAACGAAATACCGCGCACGGGGAGTGTTGAGTAAGGAGGACAAGGCTGTGGTGTTTGACCTCAAAACGGCCGAGGTCTATCAGCGCTTCACTAAAAAGAATAAGGAATAATTAGTCTGAGGGTCGATGGTGCTTATGCTACCATCGGCTCTTTGACTTTACCCTCCTCCCTTTATATATGTAGAAACAGGATTAAGTTTTGATATTGCGGTAAAGGGGTACCGTTGAAAAATGGCGCAAAATCCGCTATAATTAAAAATGTGAGAAGGAACCCCAGAATTCAATATTTTTTCTGGAGTTCCTTTTTTAATGGGGCGGGGTGAATTACCTCAAATGCCGTACCCCAGGGGTAAGCATAATGTACCCTGGGGTAAAACCCCTCTGGGCGTTGAATATGTGAGAGTGAACCATTTAGCATAAACAGCTTGTACCCGTGTGAGGGGCGTGCTGTTTATGGACGAATTTCCCGAGTTTGACCGCCGTGCAAAGGAGTCACTCCGTCAGCCGCTTGAGGACGGTGTTGTGAATATTACGCGTGCGGCAGGAAAAATATCGTATCCGTCAAACATTATGGTTGTTGCGGCGATGAATCCGTGCCCGTGTGGCTTTTTGGGCCATCCGACAAAGCAGTGCACCTGCTCCGAGGCGGCTAAAAAACGCTATCTCGACAAGGTGTCGGGTCCGATTCTCGACAGAATAGATATACATATTGAGGTACAAAGCGTTGATTACGACAAGCTTTCCGGAAAAGGCAATGAGGAGAGCAGTGCCGAAATCAGAAAGCGTGTCAACGCCGCACGCCAAATTCAAAACAAACGCTTTGAGGGTACAAATATTACCTGCAATGCAAAAATGACTCCGCGCGCAACGAGAGAATTTTGCGTTTTATCGCCCGAGGCCGACGATTTGCTCCGTGCAAGTTTTGAAAGTATGGGGCTTTCTGCGAGAGCGTATGACAAAATTTTGCGTATCGGCAGAACGATTGCCGATTTGGACAACAGCGAAAATATTGAAATAACTCATATCGCCGAGGCACTGCAATACAGAAGCCTTGACAGAAAATATTGGAGGTAACGGAAAATGGAAAAATACATCGAAACCACAATGGAAAATCTTGAAAGAAACAACATAAAGCCGTTTTATGTCGAAAAAAGAGAGGAAGTTGTTCCGCTTATAAAAACACTTTTAAAAAAAGGTGAAAGCATATCCTGCGGCGGCTCGGTCACACTGCACGAGTGCGAGGTTGACACAAAAATTTTGAAAAGCGGCGACTATGATTTTATCGACAGGTCGGGTCTTCAGGGCGAGGAGCTTCGCGAGGCATACGGCAAGGCATTTATGTGCGACACGTTCTTCACCTCGTCAAATGCGGTCACCGAGAGGGGCGAGCTTTATAATGTCGACGGCAATTCAAACCGTGTTGCTTGCATCGTTTACGGTCCGCGTCAGGTAATTATGGTTGTCGGCAAAAACAAAATCGTGCCGAATATCAATGCCGCTGTCGAAAGAGTTAAAAAATCTGCTGCACCGCCGAACACCGCCCGCCTTTCGTGCGACACTCCGTGTGCGAAGCTCGGCGAATGTGTTTCGCTTTCAAACGAAAACGCATTTATCTGCGACGGCTGTCACGGCGAGTCAAGAATTTGCTGTAATTATGTGATTTCGGCTCAGCAAAGGCATAAAGACAGAATAAAAGTCATTATTGTTAATGAAAATTTGGGATATTGATTGACTTTGATATGATTTAGTATTAAAATATCTATATTTATATTCCTGAAAAAGAAGGTAAAAAGATGTTAACACTTGACAGAGTATATAAGGCTTCCGAAGTATTAAAGGAAATCATCAGAGATACAGATATGATTAAGGCACCCAAAATCAACCCGAGTGCAGATGTTTTTTTGAAAACGGAGAATTTGCAGGTTACAGGTTCATTTAAGGTGCGTGGTTCATATTTCAAAATAAGCCAGCTTTCCGATGAGGAAAAAAGCAAGGGCGTTATCGCATGTTCGGCAGGCAACCACGCTCAAGGCGTTGCGCTTGCGGCAACAAAAAACGGAATAAAATCAACAATTTGCCTCCCCGACGGCGCTCCTATCAGCAAGGTTGAGGCAACAAAAAGATACGGCGCAAATGTTTGTCTTGTAAAGGGCGTTTATGACGATGCTTACAATAAGGCTATCGAGCTTCGCGACAAGGAGGGATACACATTTATCCATCCGTTCAATGACCCCGATGTTATCGCAGGTCAGGGCACAATCGGCCTTGAAATTTTAAGACAGCTTCCCGATGTTGATGTTGTTGTTGTTCCTATCGGCGGCGGCGGACTTATCTCCGGCGTTGCATACACAATCAAACAGCTTAAGCCGTCGTGTAAGGTTTACGGTGTTCAGGCTCAAGGCGCACCATCTATGGAGCACAGCGTGACAGACGGAAAAATTGAAACACTCAACGCTGTTAACACAATCGCAGACGGTATTGCTGTTAAAACACCGGGCGATTTAACATTTGAGCTTTGCCAAAAGTATGTTGACGGCATCGTTACAGTTTCGGATGATGAAATCGCACTTGCAATTCTCACACTTCTTGAGCAACAAAAACTTATCGCCGAGGGTGCAGGCGCAGTTCCGGTAGCGGCTGTTATGAACGGCAAGATTCCCGAGATTGACGGCAAAAAAGTTTGCTGTGTTGTTTCGGGCGGCAATATTGATGTTACAATTCTTTCGAGAGTTATCGAAAGAGGTCTTAAAATGGGCGGCAGAACAGCAGATATTGTTATCTCTCTTTCCGACCGACCCGGTCAGCTTTCGGGAGTAAGCCGCATTGTAGCGGAGCAGGGCGCAAATGTTGTCAGCGTTAATTACGATTCAACCGACCTTGATATGAACATTACCGACTGCTATCTTAAACTCGGCGTTGAAACAAGAAACTTTGAACATATCGCAACCGTTAAAAAGGCACTCACAGATGCCGGATTTAAGGTTTGCGAATAATAAAAGGAGATTTACTTATGGAATATGTAGCAACAAACAATGCACCCGGTGCAATCGGCCCTTATTCACAGGCTGTAAAGGCAAACGGATTCCTTTTCACCTCTGGCCAAATCGCTATAAACCCTGCAACAAACACAGTTGAGGCAAAAACAATCGAGGAGCAAACAACTCAGGTTTGCGAAAATCTCAAGGCAGTTGTCGAGGCAGCAGGCACTGCTATGGACAAGGTTGTAAAAACTGTTTGTTTCCTTGCCGATATTAATGATTTTGCAAAGTTCAACGAGATTTACGGCGAATATTTCACATCAAAGCCGGCTCGTTCATGCGTTGCCGTAAAAGATTTGCCTAAGGGCGTTCTTTGCGAGGTTGAGGTTATCGCAGAGCTTTGATTGGGCTTTTATTTCCTCGGTTGGCGAATTGTTGACCGAGGAATTATTTTTTTGTGCCGATATTCCTTGACTTTATATTGATTATAATATAAAATTGTTTTATTAAGACAATCCTGTTTGGGAGGATTTAATTCAATGAAAAAATCTGTTAAAAAAATCATTTCGGTATTATTGTGCGTAGTGCTTATCGCTGCTTGTTTCGCAGGTTGCTCGTCATCGGACAATGAAAAATACAGCGATACCTCATTGATTATCGGCTATGTTCCCGATTCGTCACCGTTTATCACCGTTGGTAAGGACGGCAAGGTCGGCGGTTTTGAGGCTGATGTTATCGAAAAAATATTCAAATCAATCAAGGGCGATTTCAAAAGCTATGTTTTTGAGGACATAACAAAAGTTAAAGGCTATGAAAGCGACCCTTATTCATATGAGCTTGAACATTCCGGTGGATTTTTTGACTCAAAAGGCGAGGAATACAGCGCGGCATTGCTTGTCGGCGCGGTTTCAAAAAACCACGGCACGTTTAATGAGGATTATTCTTTCACAGAGCCGCTTATTACCGACAGGGTTATCGCGGTAACAGCTAAAAACAGTGCAGTCAAAACATATTCCGATTTGAGCATGAAAAATGTGGCGGTTTGCGGCAAAACGGCTCAAACGGCATTCGGTGAACAAAAGACAATTTCCGATTCGTGCAAAATCACAAATGTTGACAAAATCGACGACGCACTCAAAATGATTGAAAACGGCACGGCGGATGCTGTTATTACCGATGAATTTTTGTATATGCCAAGTGGCAGAACAAATGATTTCAAGGTTCTTGACGGCGAGATTGATACAATCGAATATGTAATCGCCTGTGCAAAATACAGCGGTTGGTATACAACAATCAACGAAGCAATCCGCGAGATTAAGAGCGAGGATTACGGCGACGGCGACGAGTTTACACCGATTGTTAAAAAGTATTTTAAATATAATGCGTCAAAGTTTGATTACAAAACAGAGGGCGACGCTTAATAATCAACAATGCCGGCAAATCCAACATTTGCCGGCTGTTTTGTTTGAAAAGCGAAATTTGATATAAACGGGACCGGTGAGTTATGAAAAACGAAAACAAACAGACAAACGATAATCTTATTATCGGCAGAAATGCCGTTATCGAACTTCTTAAAAGCGACAGAGAGGTTGAAAATGTTTTAATCGCAAAAGGCGAGCATGAGGGCTCGGTCAACCGAATCATTGCAATGTGCAAAGAAAAAAAGATTGTGATGAAAAATGTTGACCGCAAAAAACTTGATTTTATGTGCGCCGGTGCAAACCATCAGGGTGTTGCGGCAAATGTCCCGGCACACGAATATTCAACCGTTGACGATATTTTAAAAATCGCCGAGGAGAGAGGTGAGCCGCCTTTTGTCATCATTTGCGATGAAATTGAGGACAGCCACAATCTCGGTGCGATTATCAGAACTGCCGAGGCGTGCGGCGCTCACGGAATAATTATTCCGAAACGCAGAAATGTCGGACTTAATTTTATCGTTGCAAAAACCTCGTGCGGTGCGCTTGAATATATGCCGGTTGCGAGGGTGACAAACCTTGCCTCGACTATCGACGATTTGAAAAAGAAAAATATTTGGGTTTATGCCGCGGATATGGACGGTCAACGCTGGGACAAAACCGATTTCAGCGGCGGCGCGGCGCTTGTTGTCGGCAGTGAGGGCAACGGTGTCGGCAGACTCATCAAGGAAAAGTGCGATGTCACTGTCAGTTTGCCGATGCTCGGCAAGGTCAATTCCTTAAACGCCTCCGTTGCGGCAGGCATAATTATGTATGAAATTGCAAGACAGCGACTTGACAAATAATTTTGTGAGAGAATTTTATGAGCGAGAATTTATCTATCGACGAAATAATTAAACGCGCGGAAAAAATCAAAGCCGAGGCTGACAGACAGCTTGAGGCGGCATCAAAAACGCTTGATGAAAAGGCAAAAAACGCGATTGATGAGGTAACCGTTGACGAAGAAGAGGTTGCGCGAAAAATAGCCGAGGCAGCCGCCAAGCCGACAGCGGACGAGGATATAAAGAAATATGTTCCGCCAAAAAAACAGAAACCGTCGGTCGAAAAAACACAAGAGGTCAGCCTCCCGAAAAAACGCGGAAAATCAGAGGGCAGAATACAATTTGACACATCAAAAACAAAACCGATAGCGCTTGATGATGACAGCGATATGAAAATTGCCGACGATGATGTGAAAATTGTGCCGACAGTTAAAAAAAGTAAAAATCCTTTTGCGAAAAAGGAAAAGCAGTCACCCGATATTTCAAAAACACGCCGTGTTGCGTTTGTTTCAAATGCTCAAAAGGACGAGAAAACAGACCTTGAGGGCATACCCACCATCGTCGCTAAGGACAAGGTGTTTGACAACGAGCCGGAGTTCACGGGCGAGGAAATCGGCGTTCAAATCACATTTGACGGATTCGACGATAAAATCGAGTCTGTTCCGACAATCGACGAAGAGGTTGCCGAGCAGATTTTGGAGCAACGCCGTCAGGAAAAGGTCGGCAAGTTCCGCCTTTTCGGTCCCGATGAGACGGACAAAAACCTCGGCAATTCCGAAATCCCGGGCGGCGATTATGTCAGCAAGTCGGAAAGGGAGACTTTCATTCAAAGCCTGCTTGGCAAAAGGGCTGCCGTCAAATCAAAAATTATTGCCACCTCTGTTTTCGGTGCAATTCTTTTGTTTTTGACTCTTTTTATCAATTCGTCCGTGTTTCCGACATTCTTGTTGCCGCCCGGAAAGGCATATTTTATCACCTGTCTTGTTGTTTTTGCGGCAACGATTGCGGCAAACTTCAATGTTATTGTTCACGGCTTTAATTTCAAGCGCGGAATTAACAGCGATTTTCCGATTGCCGTTTCTGCGATTTTGATTGCGGCGCATATTGCGCTGATGATTGCGTTCGACGATATTTGGTACGAAAGCCATATGATGACCGGTGCGTTCGGCGCGCTTGCCCTGCTCGCCTCGCAGTGTGCAAAATACAAAATGCTTTCGCGAATTGTCGACGATTTTGAATTTGTTTCCGGCGACGGCGACAAATATACGGTTGAAAATATCACAAACAATGTCGATTCACAAATTATCGCAAGGGAGTTTATTCCTGCAGATTCGACAATTCAAACAAGTGTTAAAGCCGATCTCCCAACCAATTTTTTGGAAATCGAGTGCAAAAAAGAGCCTGCCGATAAAATCAGCGCAATTTTGTTCGGCGTGATGTTTTTGCTCAGCGGCGCACTGTTTGTTTATATGCTTGTTAAATATAATAAGGAGCTTGCGCTCAACACGGCGTTTACTGCGCTTTGCGTTTCGCTCCCCGCATCAACCGCATTTTTAACAAATCTTATGATAGGCGATGTTTCGTCTGCGCTCGATATTTACGGCTCACGCGTTTGCGGATATGAGGGTGCGCTTATGGCAGACACTGCTGACGCTGTTGTTATGGAGGCTGCCGATTTGTTTGGAAAAGACAGTTGCGACATTCTCGGTATAAAAACATTTAACGGTGCAAAAGTTGATGATGCCATTATTCAGGCGGCGGCTGTTATGATTCAAACAAAAAGTCCGCTTGCCGATGTTTTTGACGATGTTATTATAGGCAAGCAGTCAATTTTGCCTACTGTCGAGGATATTACATATGAGGACAAAATGGGCACCTCGGCATGGATATACAAGCGCAAAGTGCTTGTCGGCAACAGAGATTTGCTTATCCGTCACGGTGTAAATGTTCCTAAGGAAAGCTACGAAAAACGATACACCGTTAAAAACAGAAAGGCACTTTATCTTGCTGTGGGCGGCAAAGTTTGCGCAATGTTTGTTGTGTCATACAGTGCCGACGCAGATTTGAAACGCGAGCTTAAAAAGCTTGAAAAAAGCGGCGTTACAATCATTTTGAAAACGGGTGACCCGTATATTAATGAGGAAAGTGTGGCAAAGCTTTTCGATTTGCCCGAGGGATTTATTCGTGTTATGAATTATTCCGCCGCAAGGGTTTATGAAAAATATTCAAGCCTTGAGGTTGAAAAATCACCTGCATACATTGTTCACAACGGCACCGCCGTCGGCTTTGTTTCGGCAATGCACGGCGCAAAGGTTATGACCGGTACAAAAAGTCTGATTGCGTTTCTTGTCGCTTTCGGCAGTGTGATCGGATTCGGCGCTGTTGCAATGCTTGCTTTTCTCGGAGCGTTCAGCCAAATAAGCATATCGTCGGTTATGATTTTTCAGGTCGTTTGGACGGCGTTTGTCGCCCTTGTAAGCAAATTTAAAAGTTATACAGTATAAAATTTTTGCTTGACAAAATAATTTTTTGGCGTTAAAATACGCATTATCGAGTAGCAAAAAAGCGTAAGTCCGGATAAGGACTTGCGCTTTTTTTGCTTTTATTTTACGGAGGTATTTTATGAAAGAAAATAACAAATTGTGGAGCAAGAATTTTGTATTAATTATAATCATTAATTTTCTTGTCTTTTTGAATCACTTGATGGTTTTGTCGGCATTTCCGCTTTTTATCACAAACAGCAAGGCGTTCGCCGAAATCGGCTCTGACACGATAGCAGGCGCATGTGCAACAGTGTTTTCGTTGATAGGCGTTGTATGCCGTCCGTTTGTCGGCATTATGCTTGACAGCGGAAAACGACGTTCGATTTTGATTGTCGGCTTGATTCTTATGGCGCTTATGCCTATGGGCTATCTTTTTGCAAGTGCACTGTTTGTTTCGATTGCGCTCGCAATTGTCTGTCGAATGGCTCACGGTGTTGCGCTTGCTCTTTCAAACACAACAACCTCAACAATCGCAACGGATGTCATTCCGAAAACGCGATTCGGAGAGGGAATGGGTATGTTCGGTATGGCAACGGCGCTTGCAACGGCAATTGCTCCGTCAATCGGTCAGCTTCTTATGAAAAAAGCGTCGCAGGTCGGCGGAAAGACAATATACGATTTTAAATATCTTTTCATCGTCGCAACAGTGATTATGGTTTTATCACTCGTACTTTTTTCTTTTTTAAAAATGCCAAAAATCAATGTTGAAAAAAAGCCGTTTTCGTTCAAAAATCTTATTGACAGGGATGCACTCCCTGCGTCGCTCACAACGCTGATTTTTCTTATCACATACGGCTCGCTTGAGAATTTCACAATCAAATTTGCAATGGAGAGCGATGATATTTCAATTTCGGGCGGCGTTTATTTTGCTCTTATGGCAGTTATGCTCTTTTTAACAAGAATATCAATCGGCAAAATTTCCGACAAAAGGGGCGAGAGCATTTTTGTTTATTCCTGCAACGGTTCAATGTTTGTTGCGCTAATGCTCATCGCCTTTGTGCCGTGCAATGTTTCGTTTATTATATCCGCACTGCTTTCCGGTTACGCTTTCGGCGGACTTGAACCTGCCCTTCAGGCAATGGCTGTCAGCATTGCGCCGCCGAACAAAAGAGGTGCCGCAAACTCCACATTTCTTTGCGCATATGATATAGGAATAGGTGTCGGCGGCGGACTTGCCGGATGGCTTATTGATGCGGTCGGATATAATCATATGTTTGCAATAATTGCGGCGGCAAATGTTTTGTCGGCTATAGTCTATGTTCTTATCGGCAGACATCATCCGTCATCAATCACATTTCGCCTTGAAAATGAGAGAAAAAGCAAATAATTTTTAATAATAAAAAATGCGACAAAGTGTAAAATCTTTGTCGCATTTTGGTCGTTATTTGTCCTTTTGCTCGGCTTTGATTTGCTCGGGCGTTTTGTTGTAAATGAAATCTATAAGCTTCGCTTTGTTTTTGTCAACATCAATCGAAATGACACTTGCTCCGCTGATTTTGGCGTATTCCCAAGTACCCTCAAACGGCACTTTGTCCTGCACCATATCGGATTTGATACACTGAACAGCAGATATTGCAATCTTTTTTAACTCGGATTTTGTAAAGCTTGTTTCGATATACGGCGCGCTGTTGTAAGCCATTTTGTAAAGTGTTGTCGGGCTTGCACTTTTTGCACTTTTTATAATTGACTGAATAACCGTTCTCTGGCGCTTTGCACGCATAAAGTCGGTGTCGATTTTTCTTATTCTGCAATAAGCGAGTGCCTGTTCACCGGTGAGTTTGTATTTGCCCGCCTTGAGTTTGACATTACCGTATCTCTTCGGGTGGCTTGTTACCTCCTTGGCTTCCTTTTTGGTTACCTCAACCTCAACGCCGCCGATGCTGTCAACAAGCACCTTAAACATTTCAAAATCAGTTACAACATAGCCGTCAATATCAACGCCGAAATTGTATTCTATCGTGTCAACAACGCCGCTGTATCCGCCGTATGTGCACGCGGCGTTTAAGCGTTGCTTTTTGTCGCGGCAGGGGATATATACCCAGGTGTCGCGTAAAAACGAAACCGTTTTTATGCATTTGTTTTTTGTATCAACGCTTATAAGCATCATCGAGTCGGCACGGCTTGACTTCTTGTCCTGATTTGCTCTTGCGTCAACACCCAAAAGCAAAATGTTTTTAACTGCGTCGTCATGCTTTAATTCGGCGGAATTTACATATTTGTTTTCAACCTTTTGGTCATAATTGATTCTGCCGAGCGTTTTGTTGACCATTCCGACCGCTACGAGAGCAATAACAAGAATAATTGCGACAATTGCCGCAAAAATTGCACCTGCCTTGTTGATTTTGCGCTTTTTTGCGCGTTTCGGCGGTTTGCTTTTCGGAGCTTTGCCCCTTTGCGGTCGCGGTGCGCTTTGATTTTGCCTTGATTGCCTGCGCTCCGGCTCGCTGTTGTATGAATTGTATCTGTTATATTCATTTTGTGTTTGTCTGTCATATATCGGCGGTTGGGGCGGCCTTAAATCGCCGTAGCCGTTGCCGCTTTGTGTGTTGTAGCCGTCTGTTCCGTAAGGGTAGGGGTTGGTTTCATCGCCTTTTTGTTTTGAATTAAAGTTCAAATCCACACTTGTGCCGTAATAATTTTCGTCTGTCGGAACTGTTCTGTCTCTTTTATCATTGTCTATTCTTCTGTTTGGGTTAAAACCCTCATTGTCGAATCTCGGCATACAAATCACCTCGCATTGTTTGTATTTTAAACTGATTTTACAACATTAATTAAATCTTTTCAACAGTTTTGTAATAAATATTGATTTTGGCGCGATTTTATTTTATTATATACTATGACGAGTTGCCCAGACGATTGCGCACATTGTGTGAGGAAAGTCCGAGCAGCACAGAGCAGAATAACGGCTAACGGCCGCCGAGGGTGACCTTAGGGAAAGTGCAACAGAGATATACCGCCCGTTTTTCGGGTAAGGGTGGAAAGGCGGGGTAAGAGCCCACCGAGTCGATGGAGACACCGACTGCCATGTAAACCCTATTCGCTGCAACACCGACAGAGGAGTTGGTTGCTCGCCACATAACCTCGAAGGGTGGCTTGAGCGTGTTGGCAACAATGCGTCGAGATAGATAATCGTTTAATACAGAACTCGGCTTACGGTCAACTCGTCATTTATTTTTATGCGAAAGGCTATGGACTTTTATGCTTGTTAATATGCGCGATTTATTGGCGGATGCCGAAAAAGGCAATTATGCCGTCGGTTCGTTTTCGGTTGCAAATATGGAAATGGTGCTCGGTGCGGTGCAAGCCGCAGAGGAACTTAATGCGCCGATAATTCTCCAAATTGCGGAGGTCAGATTAAAGCAGTCACCGCTTGAAATCATCGGTCCTCTTATGGTTGCGGCGGCAAAAAGCGCAAAGGTGCCTGTTGCCGTTCACTTCGACCATGGCAAAACGCTTAAAAAAATCAATCAAGCGCTTGAAATCGGATTTACTTCCGTTATGTTTGACGGCTCGCATCTTCCGCTCGACGAAAATATCGCGATGACAAACCGCGTTATCGAGTCGGCAAAGAAATACGACGCCGCAGTCGAGGCCGAAATCGGCTGTGTCGGCGGCAGTGAGGACGGCAGTGAAGATATTGCCATCAACTGCACAAAGCCCGAGGACGCCGTTAAATTTGAAAGCGAAACGGGTGTTGACGCTCTCGCCGTTGCAATCGGCAACGCTCATGGCAACTACAAGGCAACGCCTAAGCTCCGCTTTGATATTCTCGAAACCGTTGACAAAATGACAAAAACTCCGCTTGTTCTTCACGGCGGCACCGGTATTTCGCCCGATGATTTTGTTCGTTGCTCAAAAACGGGCATCAAAAAAATTAATATTGCAACCGCAACATTCGACAGTGTTGAAAATTCCGTTCGCGATTGCTATAAAAACAAAAGCATTAAAGGCTATTATGATTTGCAGGCAGCCGAGGTTGATGGCGCTTATAACAATGTTAAACGCCATATTCTCATTTTCGGCACGCAAAACAAAGCTTGATATAAAAGGGGTATAATTTATGCAAAAGTATGTAACATTCGATATGTCGAAACCGCTTGACTTTATTCCGATTGGCCGTGTGGCTATCGACTTCAACCCAACCGATATGTATATGCCGCTTTCAGAGTCGTCAAACTTTAATAAGTATGTAGGCGGCTCACCGGCTAATATTGCGGTCGGTCTTGCAAGGCTCGGCTGTAAGGTCGGTTTTCAGGGCTGTGTCAGCAATGACCAATTCGGCGATTTTGTTGTTAATTATTTTGACAAGGAGGGCATTGACACCTCGAAAATCACAAGAGCAAAAAACGGCGAGTGCCTCGGTTTGACATTTACCGAAATTCTTTCAAAGGAAAGCTCGTCAATCTTGATGTATAGAGACAATGTTGCCGATTTTTGTATGGCACCCGAGGATATTCATGAGGATTATATCGCATCGGCAAAGGCAATTGTCATCAGCGGCACCGCGCTTGCGCAAAGCCCGTCGAGAGAGGCTTGTCTCAAAGCGATGATGCTTGCAAAGAAAAACAATACAAGAATTATTTTTGATATTGACTATCGTGAATATACTTGGAAGAGCAAGGACGAAATCGCTGTTTACTACAGCCTCGTTGCGCAAAATGCCGATATAATTATGGGCTCGCGTGAGGAGTTCGATTTGACAGAGGGTATTGTCGGCGTTAAGTCCTCCGACAAGGAGTCGGCAGAATATTGGCAGTCATTCGGCGCCGCAATCTGCGTTATAAAGCACGGCAAGAAAGGCTCAACCGCCTATACAAACGACGGCAAGTTCTACACAATCAAGCCGTTCCCGGCTGTTAAGCTCAAAGGTTTCGGCGGCGGCGACGGATACGGTTCGTCGTTCCTTTACAGCCTCCTTCAGGGCAAGGATATTATCGATTGTCTCGAGTTTGGCTCGGCGTCCGCATCAATCCTAATTTCGGCTCACTCATGCTCCGACGCAATGCCGTCGGCGGCTCAGGTTGAGGAGTTTATCAAAAAGAGCAAAGAGGAATACGGCGAAATGGTCGCAAGAGCATAATTTCAAAATGTTTCAAAAAATAAAAACCGCAGAGCGTTGCAAAAATGCAGTGTGCTCTGCGGCTTTTGTCTTTGCCTTATTTGCCCTCTGTCGAAATTGATACAAGAATGCTGTTGAATTTTACAAGGGCGCTGTCAATAATTTTAAAAATGCTTTTCATAATCATACCGCCTTTCATATTTGTGTGTTTTCCTTTTAATAACAGTTTACCCGTTATTATATGAAATAACAATCGACTTTGCTTTGCATTTTGACAGTTTAAGTCTTTTTCATCAATGCAACCTAAAGTTTACACCGTGTTTTTAAAAATTGCGTTAACAAAAACCTTAAATATTCTTAACTTTTAATAAAATGTGTGCATTAATTGTGAAGATTTGGTATAATCAAGATTATTAAATAAGAGAGAAAATTTTGAGCAGAGGTGATTTTGTGCCCGAAAAAAAGAAAATACTTGTTGCAGATGATGACGAATCCATTTGCAATTTGATAAAACTTGTTTTGGAGCAAAACGATTTTGCCGTCACAACGGTTAATGACGGCAAATCCGCATGCGACCTTGTTTCGGCAGACGACGGCTTTGATTTGATTATTCTCGATATAGTTATGCCGCTTATGTTCGGCACCGATGCGGCAAAGGAGATTCGCAGGCTCACCGACACGCCGATTATGTTTTTGACGGCGCGCTCGACAGACGATGACAAGGTTGGCGCATATGCATCGGGAGCAGACGATTATTTGGTAAAGCCGTTTTCAACGGTTGAACTTCAGCTTCGTGTCAATGCGCTTTTAAAGCGTGCGCGCAAAAAGACACAGCGTGTAACATTTTTTGAAAGCGAAAAAACAGTTCAAATCGGCGAAAAACGGATTAAGCTCACAGACAGGGAATATCGCCTGTTTAAACTTTTGTATGATAATAAGGGTGTCGTTATTGATATCAAAACGATTTTTGAAAGCGTTTGGGGCGACAAATATATGGTGTCAAGCAACAATACTGTTATGGTATTTGTTTTGAGTTTGCGCAAAAAGATTGAGGATGATTATACACACCCAAAACACATTATGACAGTGTGGGGCAGAGGCTACAAATATGTTGAAGACTAAACGAATGTCGCTTAAACTGAAAACGGCGCTGTGCTTGTTGTTGGCAATGGTTGTCGGTGCAGGTGTCGGCGTCGGCGTTTATTTTGTCGGTAACGAATGTATCGAAAAATATTATATGACCCAAGAACTTGCCGATAAGCGTGAACAAAAATTTGTCGACAGCTTTGATGAATATGTTGAGGAAAACAATGTTAAATCGACCGATACCGAAAAAATTCACGAATGGTGCAAAAAGAAAAAGTTTGTTTATTTACAACTGTTTAATGGCAAATCAATATCACTTGTTGTAAACGGAAATTATATATCCGAATATGATGACGGAGAATTATCAGATGACACCGCAGGATATACAATGTTTCCGATTAAATTTGCCGACGGCAAATTTAACATTTCGGTTATTGAATACAGCGAGGAACTCCTTTATACAATTATAAATGTTCTCAGCTTTTTCAGCGGAGTAATAACAGTGTTCTTTATTGTGCTTCACTATCACATATTGGTGCTCAAAAGAATATCAAAACTTTCTGCCGATGTTTCAAATATTGATGCAGAGGATGATGTCCTCGCTCCGGATAAAAATGATGAAATCGGCGATTTGTATGACTCAGTCGAGAAGATGCGTCGCTCAATGATTTACCATTATCAAAAGGAACGGCAAACGCTTGATGCAAACCGAGAGCTTATCACAAATATGTCGCATGACATAAGGACGCCGCTTACCTCTATTATCGGCTACAACGAGATTATGCTCAACACCGACGCATCAACACAGGATATGAAAAAATACGCCTCGTATTCACTTGACAAAGCAAATCAGCTTAAGGATATGAGTGACAAATTGTTTAAATATTTTCTTGTTTATGATTCCGACGATATTGCCGCAGACTTAAAATCGACCTCGGCAACGCTGCTTATTCAGCAAATTATCGGCGAACAGTCATTTTTGCTTCAACAGCAGGGCTTTGATGTTTCGTTTAACTGCGATATTGAAGACGAGCAAATCGACACAGACGCGGTGCTTTTAAAGCGTGTGTTTGACAATATTTTTTCAAATATTTCAAAATACGGTGACATGGCACAGCCTGTTAAAATTGATGTTTTGCGCGAAAAATCATTCATCAAAATTATGGTGATTGATTATATTTCAAAGGACGCGCCGAATGTCAAGGGCACGGGCATAGGGCTTAAAAGCTGTGAAAGCATTATGCGTTCTCTCGGTGGAAAATTTGAAACGGCTGTTCTTGACGATATGTTTGTTTCAACTATTATAATTTCATTATAAATAAAATTGCCTTGTTGCAAATTGTGCGGCAGGGCGATTTTTTTGCACCGATATTGATTAATTGCAGAAGTAATGGTATAATACCCTATACACCACAGTGTTTTAAGTATATTGTTTGGAGGAAATTATGAAGTTAGATACAATCTGTGTTCAGGGTACATACAAGCCGAAGAACGGCGAGCCGCGTGTTATCCCGATTATTCAAAGCACAACATATAAATATGATTCATCGGTTGAAATGGGCAACCTTTTTGATTTAAAGGAGAGCGGATATTTTTATTCACGCCTCCAAAATCCAACATGCGACAATGTTGCCGCAAAAATTGCCGCACTTGAGGGCGGCGTTGCAGGAATGCTCACCGGCTCGGGTCAGGCGGCAAATTTCTATGCCGTGTTCAATATTGCGCAGGCAGGCGACCATATTGTTTCGTCATCTGCTATTTACGGCGGCACATACAATCTTTTTAATGTCACGATGCGCAAGCTTGGTATTGATTTCACATTTGTTTCACCGCATGCCACAGAAGAGGAAATTCAGGCGGCAATCAAGCCGAACACAAAAGCAATTTTCGGCGAAACAATTTCAAATCCAAGCCTTGATGTGCTCGATATAGAGGTGTTTGCAAAAGTTGCACACAAAAACGGTATTCCGCTCATCGTTGACAATACATTTGCAACGCCTATTAACTGTCGCGTTTTTGATTGGGGCGTTGATATTGTCACTCATTCAACAACAAAGTATATGGAGGGCCATGCCTCTACTATTGGCGGTGCAATCGTTGACAGCGGCAATTTTGATTGGACTCAAAACGACAAATTCCCCGGTCTTACGACTCCCGATGAAAGCTATCACGGCATAGTTTACACCGACACATTCGGTAAAGGTGCTTATATCACGAAGGCTACTGTTCAGCTTATGCGCGACCTCGGCTCCGTTCAGTCGCCTAACGATGCGTTTTTGCTCAATGTCGGACTTGAAAGTCTCCATCTTCGTATGCAAAGACATTGTGAAAATGCTCTTAAGGTTGCAAAATATTTGCAAAATCATCCAAAGGTTACTTGGGTTAAATGTGCAATGCTTGAAGATGACGCTCAGCACGCGCTTGCAAAAAAATATATGCCAAACGGCACCTGCGGCGTTGTATCATTCGGCATCAAGGGCGGCAGAGATGCGGCAACAACATTTATGGATTCGCTCAAACTTGCCGCAATCGTTACGCATGTTGCCGATGCAAGGACTTGTTGTTTGCACCCTGCGTCAACAACTCACCGTCAGCTCACCGACGAACAGCTTAAGGAGTGCGGCGTAAGTCCGGACCTTGTTAGATTTTCGTGCGGAATTGAGGCGGCTGAGGATATTATCGACGATATTGCTCAGGCACTCGACAAAATTTAGTTTTTGCATAGCAAAACCGACAGAAGACTTAATATCCTCTGTCGGTTTAGACTGTCGATAAAGACTCTGAACCGCGCCAAAATAATAATTCAACCGTTTTATTTTATGCGATTTGATAAAGGTACGATTTATTCGTATCCATAAGGAATGAAAAGCGCCGCAAACATCGAGTTTACGGCGCTTTTGGCGTTTTTCGTTTTTTGCTCACAAGCAATAAACAAGGCTTCCAAAAAATTAAACGATTTTTTGGAAAGAGGAAAAACATATGCAGTATAATTACAAAACTTTGTTTTGTTCTATACGGAATATGTTTTGACGAGGTACAGCAAAGTTCGCAAGAAAACGAAATTCAGAATCTTTCTCAACAGCCTACGGAGTGTGTTTAATTAAATGTTTTTCATATATGACAAATAATCCTTGATAACCGCGTTGTATTTTTTCGGCGGAATCGGCACCTCTGCCGCGGTGTCGGTTGTGAATTTGTGCGGCTCATATCCTGCCACATGGTTCATGTTTATCATAAAACTTTGGTGACAGCGCAAAAAGTTCGGCGGCAGATTTTTTGCATATTCTTTTAAACTCGAATACATCACAATATCGTCCTTGCCGACAAGATGCAGTGTGATATTGTTGTTGAATGTTTCGATATAAACGATTTCCTGAAAATTGACAATGTGGTTTTTGTGCCCCGTTTTTACTATTGTCAAATTCGGGTCTTTTTTTGACGCTCCTTGCAGTGCTCTTTTGAGAGCTTTTGCAAGCGTTGCGTCATCCATTCGTGATTTTACGATGTAATAACAGCAGTTTGCTTCCGAAATGTTGTATGCGCTTTGCGGAAATGATGTCATAAATATAATTTGCGTGTGTGATGAGCGAATGTTTTCAATCGACCAATCCATTGAATTTGTATCGTTAACCATTATGTCGAGCAGTAAAATATCGGTGCGTTTGTTCTCGAGTTGCTTTTTCAAACTGCTTAAATTGTTAAAGGTTGAAATTTTGTGCTCTGCGTGAAAAATATTTTCCATACAGTGACGCACCTTGTATTCTGTAATTTCGATAAAATCTTTGTCATCGTCGCATATTGCAATGTTTACCATATTTCAAATTACCGCCTTGCATTATTCGCCACATAATATTATAATTATTATATCATAATATTATTATGTCGAAAAGCCGAAATACCACGCAAATACGGTCGATTACCCTGCTTATATTGTAAACTAAACTGTTTTTTAGTAAAATCTTTATCAGTAAGCGATAAGATTAAGGAGAGTAATATGAAATTTTGTACTACATGCGGCGCGCAAATGCAAGACGGTCAACTGTTCTGCTCAAAATGCGGCGCAAAAAGCTTGGACACGGGTGCCGCTGCACAGCCACAACATTCATCGGGGTATGAGGATTATAAAACAGTGCCGATTTATGAGGACAATCCGCAGACACCTCCGTCATCGGGCTATGTCAATCCGCCGGTTTATCAACCGCCGACTCCCGTTCCGCCTCAAAACAAGAAAAAATTGTCAAAGGGCGCAATTATCGGCATAGTTATCGGTGCGGTTGTTCTTGTTTTGGTGATTGTCGGCATAATTTTGGGCGTTGCACTCTCATCAAGTGACAGTGCACAGGATTTTGATGATTCCTATTCTCAGGGCGACTATTCGGGCAGTGACTCCAGCGACGATTCGCAGTCCGACGACACCGATAATGAGGAAGTTTTTGACTTTTCAGCCGGCGAAATCAGCGGAAATACATATACAAACTCGTCACTCGGCATAACTTTCACCGCGTCACCCGACGGACTTGACAGCGACAAGCCGACTCTTGATTTGGATAATTCACGTACGAGCAAAAGCATTTACGACAGATCTAACGGTGAAGTGGATGAAACCGAAAACATGACATATGACAAAAACAGAGGTATGTTTTGTTATGACAGAGATTCAATGCAATACTGGATTGATGCCGAGCTTAATTTACAATTGCCTTACGATGATTATGACGGTGAGAGTGATACATATATTTATGTGTAAAATGCAATGAAAAATTTGACAATACAACAGATTATAACAAGGCTTTTATGCTTGAATATCTGGGTGATGGTGATGAAATTAAAAGTTCCGATCCGGAAACAGGGACTGCCAATATCGGTGGAAACAAATACTATTATTCAATCTATGAATCAGATAAAAATCCAACTTTTATGATTGCCTCAACATACAAATGCGGCTATTATATAAGCATAGTGATTAATACCGAAACCTGTGAATACTGTTCGGATATTGCAAAAGATATTCTTGCATGTTTCAGCTAATAAATAAAAAATAATTTTAAGGAGATAAAAAATATGAAAATTTGTCCTAATTGCCATGCAGCTGTTCAGGATGACGCAATGTTTTGCACCTCATGCGGTACACCGCTTGAGCAAAACACCGCGCCTACAGAACCGCTTACAAGCAACCAACCGGAGCAACCGAACGGATTTTATCAGCCGTCATCTGCTCCTCAATCGGAGCCGTCACAGCCTCAATATCAGGCTCAATCCGTGCAACCGCAGACATCGCCACAGTATAATGCGGCACCTACTATGGCTGCGCCGAAACACGAATTTTTCGAGGCTTACAAGCTCTATTGGAAAAACTATACCAACTTTACAGACAGAACAAGATGCAGTGACTATTGGTATGTTGTTCTTATGAACCTTTTAATTTCAGGCGCTGCATCGCTGTTTATGTTTATTCCGGTTTTGGGATATGTTATTTCAACGGGATGGGCCCTCGCAAACATTATCCCGGGTTTGGCTATACTCGTAAGAAGACTTAAGGACACCGGCAAGGATTGGCCATATGTTTTCTTTTCCCTTATTCCTTTTGTAGGTCAAATTATCCTCATTGTTTTCTGCGCACAGGACAGTGAGATGGGTCCAAACCAATTCGGTCCGAGCCCTAAATACCCATACGCAGGCGGCACATATGCACCGCAACAGCCGCAGTACAATCCTACTCAACCGAATATGCAGAATGATTATGCACAAAATAATCAATATCCGCCGTATTCGCCGCAAAACTAATTGAATTATTAAGAGCAATCCTTGTAACATAGCTTATGTTTGTATGAGGATTGTTCTTTTTTCATTCACCTATTGACAAAATGCGAATATAGTGTTAATATATTTTCACAATTAAAAACAAACCGATGATGCGGAGATAAAAACAGGATACGAATTCACAGAGAGCCTCGTTGCTGGGAAGAGGTAATAAACGGCTTGTTAAATGGACCGCTGAGGGCGCAATGAAAGGCTTTGGCTAAGTATCTTGCGACGAGATGACCTGCGTGAGTGGTCGGAGATATGATGGTATCTTGCAGAGAGTATGGTTTACTACCGTAAATCAGGGTGGCACCGCGAATGTATTTTCGTCCCTGACAGTCTTTTTCAGACTGTCAGGGCTTTTTTTATTCTCTCAAGATTGAAAGGAGAAAATATGCAAATCAAACCAAGCAGAGAAGATGCAATCGAATTTGCAAAAAAATACAAAACAATTCCCTTGTCAACCGAAACGGTGATGAATTATACCCCTGTCGGAATAATCAAAAAAATCAAGGCGATTTCGTCGCACTGCTTTATGCTTGAGTCGGCAGACGATCAAAAAAATACCGGTCGCTACACCTTCATCGGCTTTGACCCAAAGGCGGAAATAAGCTGTAAGGATTACAATGTCAGCATTATTGACGAGTTCGGCTCAAAAAAAATAAACGACAATCCGAGGCAGTATATAAAAGCCGTGCTCGACAGTCACAAGGCGCCTCGCCTCGACTATCTGCCGACTTTCAGCGGCGGACTTGTCGGATATTTCGGATATGATTATATCAAATACAGCGAGCCGGGGGTTAAGCTCGACGCAAAGGACGACGGCAATTTCAAGGATGTTGACCTTATGCTTTTTGACAAGGTTATCGCATTCGACCATTTGAGAGAAAAAATTATTCTAATCGTCAATTTTCAAACGGATAATTTTGAGCAAAACTATCAATCGGCTGTTAAACAGCTTGAAATAATGCTTGAAATAATCGAGCAGTCGCCGATAGTAGAGCCTGAGCTTCCGGTGCTCAAAAGCAAATTTGAGCCGCTGTTCAATGCCGAGCAGTATGCCGATATGGTCAACACCGCAAAGCATTATATTCGCGAGGGCGATATTTTCCAGGTTGTGCTTTCAAACAGAATGCAGGCAGAAATGGACGGCTCGCTTTTCAAGCCATATGAAACATTGAGAAAACTCAATCCGTCGCCGTATATGTTTTATTTCTCGTCAAAAGATATTGAGATTGCCGGCGCATCGCCCGAAACACTTGTTAAACTTCAGGACGGCAGACTTTACACATATCCGCTTGCAGGCACAAGACCGCGCGGCAAAACACCGCAGGAGGACAACGAGCTTGAGGAAGACCTTTTGAAAGACGAAAAGGAGCTTGCCGAGCACAATATGCTTGTTGACCTCGGCAGAAACGATTTGGGCAAAATCAGCAAGTTCGGCACGGTCAAGGTGCAAAATTATCACAATGTATTAAAATTCAGCCATGTTATGCATATCGGCTCAACGGTTGTCGGCGAAATTCGCGATGACAAAACGGCACTTGACGCTGTAGACGCCGTTCTTCCGGCAGGCACACTTTCGGGCGCACCGAAAATTCGCGCAATGCAAATTATTAACGAGCTTGAAAACAATAAGCGCGGAATTTACGGCGGCGCAATCGGATATATAGATTTTACCGGAAATCTCGACACCTGCATTGCAATCAGAATCGCATACAAGAAAAAGGGCAATGTTTTCATTCGTTCGGGCGCAGGCATAGTTGCCGACTCCGACCCGGAAAAAGAGCACCGCGAGTGTATCAACAAGGCTCAGGCGGTTGTCAGCGCGATTATGCAGTCATCAAAGGAGGAAACAAAATGATTTTGTTAATTGATAATTACGACTCCTTTTCATACAATCTTTATCAGCTTATCGGCGAAATAAATTCCGATATTAAGGTTATCAGAAACGATGAAATGACGGTTGACGAGATTAAGGCGCTCGCACCCGAATATATAATTTTGTCGCCCGGACCGAAGCGACCGGAGAACGCAGGCGTTTGCATAGATGTTGCAAAGGAGCTTGGCGACGAGTCAAAAATCCTCGGCGTTTGCTTGGGGCATCAGTCGATTTGCACGGCATACGGCGCAACGGTTACATACGCAAAACAGCTTATGCACGGCAAACAAAGCGTTTGCAAAATAGACAATACAGACACACTATTTAAGGGCTTGCCCGATGAAATCAAGGTTGCACGCTATCATTCGCTTGCGGCAGACGATGCGACAATGCCCGAATGCCTAAAGGTTATCGCCAAAACGGATGACGGCGAAATAATGGCGGTTAAGCACAAAGAAAAAAATATCTGGGGCGTTCAGTTCCACCCGGAATCAATAATGACGCCCGACGGCAGAGCAATAATCAAAAATTTTTTAGGGGGCAGTACAAATGATTGAACAATTACTTAAAAAAGTTGCGGCAAAGCAGGATTTGACATATGACGAGGCAAAAACAGCGGTTGACGAAATTATGAGCGGCAATGTGTCGCAGGTTGTCACCTCCGCATTTTTGACCGCTCTTTCAATGAAAGGCGAAACAGATGACGAAATCGCAGGTGCGGCAGAGGGCATGCGCTCAAAGGCTGTTCCGTTTGAACTCGGATGCCACGCACTCGATGTTGTCGGCACAGGCGGCGACGGCTCAAACTCGTTTAACATTTCAACAACAGCAGGTCTTGTTGCTGCTGCTGCAGGCGTTACAATCGCTAAGCACGGAAACAGAGCGGCATCGTCAAAATCGGGCACTGCAGACTGCCTTGAGGCGCTCGGCGTTAAAATCGACTGTGAGCCGGAGGTTATGAGAAAATCGCTTAATGAAAACAAAATTGTTTTCTTCTTTGCGCAAAAATATCACAGCGCAATGCGTTTTGTAGGTCCTGTTCGTAAGGAAATCGGTATTCGCACCGTATTCAACATTCTCGGTCCTCTTACAAATCCAGGTCATGCCGACAGAATGCTCCTCGGTGTTTTCAGCGAGGAATATGTTGAAAAAATCGCAAAGGCTTTAATCAAGCTCGGCGTACACGACGCAATGGTTGTTTACGGCATGGATAAGCTTGACGAAATCAGCGCATGCGGCGAAACAAAGGTTGCCGAGGTGCGCGGAAACGATATTAAATACTACACAATCAAGCCCGAGGACTTCGGCTTTGAGAGAGTGCCTAAAGAGGCTTTGGCAGGCGGCACACCCGAGGAGAATGCCGAAATCACAAAGGCAATTCTTCGCGGCGAGGGCACATCTGCTCAAAAAACTGCCGTTGCACTCAATGCCGGCGCATGCATTTATGTTGACCGCGATGGAATTTCGCTCCAAGACGCAGTTAAGGAGGCACAGAGGGTTATGGCATCCGGCAAGGGTATGGATGTTCTCAACGGCTTTATCAAAACTACAAACGAGCAGTAAACGGCGGTAATTTTTATGGCTACAATTTTAAACACAATTGCACAGCATACGGCAGAAAGATACGAAAAAATTATTTCGCAAACGCCGCTGTCGGAGGTCAAGGTGCGTGCGCTTGCGATGACGAAGGGCGGATTTGAGTTTGAAAAGGCACTTGCCGCCGACGGAATTTCGTTTATTTGCGAGGTTAAAAAGGCGTCGCCGTCAAAAGGCGTTATTGCCGAGGATTTCCCATATCTCGAAATAGCAAGGGAATATGAGGCGGCAGGCGCGGCGGCTATATCGTGCCTCACCGAGCCGAAATGGTTTATGGGCAGTGACGAATATTTGAGAGAAATCGCAGGTGCGGTTTCAATTCCCGTTTTGCGAAAGGATTTCACCATTTGCGACTATCAGATATATGAGGCAAAAACGCTCGGCGCGTCGGCAGTCCTTTTGATTTGCGCACTGCTCGACACCGACACGATTCGTGAGTATATCAAAATTTGTGACACACTCGGAATGTCTGCTCTTGTTGAGGCGCACGATGAGGCGGAGGTCGATTCCGCACTTGCGGCAGGAGCTCGTATAATCGGCGTAAACAACAGAAATTTAAAGGATTTTTCGGTCAATGTGAACAATTCAAGTCGCTATCGCCAAATGATACCGAGCGATGTTTTGTTCGTTTCCGAAAGCGGAATAAAGACACACAAGGATATTGAAGTGTTGCAAAAAAATCACACAAATGCCGTTTTGATAGGCGAAACGCTTATGCGCAGTGATGATAAAAAGGCAACGCTTGAGGAATTGCTTTATGGCAAAAATTAAAATTTGCGGCTTGCGCCGAACGGAGGACATTGAGTATGTCAATGAGCTGAAGCCCGATTTTGTCGGTTTTATTCTATCCCCGGGCTTTCGACGCAGTATTGATTTTGACACTTTCAAATCGCTTCGCGGGAATTTAAGCAACGATATTTCGGCAATCGGCGTGTTTGTTAACGAGCCGCTTGAAAGTATTGAAAAATTCACAGACTCGGGGCTGATTGATTTTGTTCAGCTCCACGGCGGCGAATCGCCGCAATATGCCGAGCAAATCACACTTCCGGTTATAAAGGCACTGAAACCGTGCGATTTTGATAAAATCAATGAATACAAACATTGTGTCGATTATCTCCTCTTCGACAGCGGAACGGGCACAGGCAAGGCGTTTGATTGGCAAAAAATACCGAAAACGGATATGCCGTTTTTTCTTGCCGGCGGACTTACAACACAAAATATTCCTTTGGCGCTTGCAAAATACTCCCCCGATGTGGTAGACTTGTCATCATCGGTCGAAACAAACGGCGTTAAGGATTTTAATAAAATAAAAGAAGTAATCAATTTAGTTAGGAGCACAACTGATGAATAACGGACGATACGGAATTCACGGCGGACAATATATCCCCGAAACACTGATGCACGAAATACACAATCTTGAAAAAGCGTATGAGCATTATAAAAATGACCCCGAATTTAATGCCGAGCTTGACAAGCTCTTTAAGGAATACGCAGGCAGACCGTCACTGCTTTATTATGCGGAAAATATGACAAAGGATTTGGGCGGCGCAAAAATTTATTTCAAGCGTGAGGATTTAAACCACACGGGCGCGCACAAAATCAACAATGTTCTCGGTCAGTGCCTTTTGGCAAAGAAAATGGGCAAAACCCGAGTTATTGCCGAAACAGGCGCAGGACAGCACGGTGTTGCAACGGCAACTGCGGCGGCTCTTATGGGGCTTGAATGCGAAATATTTATGGGTAAGGTTGATACCGAGCGTCAAGCCCTCAACTGTTACAGAATGGAGCTTTTGGGCGCAAAGGTTCACCCGGTTACAACCGGCACGATGACACTTAAAGACGCTGTTAACGATGCGTTTAAGGAGTGGACAACACGAATCGACGATACACTTTATGTTATCGGCTCGGTAATGGGACCTCACCCGTATCCTATGATGGTTCGCGATTTTCAATCCGTAATTTCAAAAGAGGCGAGAGAGCAGATTCTCGAAATCGAGGGCAAGCTCCCGACGGCTGTTATGGCTTGCGTAGGCGGCGGCTCAAATGCCATGGGAATGTTTTATAACTTTATTGATGACAAGGATGTTCGCCTTATCGGATGTGAAGCGGCAGGCAGGGGTGTTGATACCGGCGAAACAGCCGCAACAATGGCGACCGGTTCACTCGGTGTTTTCCACGGAATGAAATCATATTTTTGCCAAAACGAATACGGTCAAATCGCACCTGTTTATTCAATTTCGGCAGGTCTTGATTATCCGGGCGTAGGTCCGGAGCATGCTTATCTCAAGGATATAGGCAGAGCCGAATATGTGCCTGTTACCGATGACGAGGCAGTTGCGGCATTTGAATATATTGCAAAAACAGAGGGCATTATTTGTGCCATTGAGTCTGCTCACGCGGTTGCGCATCTTATGAAAATTGCGCCGACAATGAGCAAGGATGATGTTATCATTTGCTGCCTTTCGGGCAGAGGCGACAAGGATGTTGCCGCAATCGCAAGATATAGGGGGATTGATTTACATGAGTAAAAAAATTGCAGACGCATTCAAAAACGGCAAGGCGTTCATCGGCTTTTTGACAGCCGGCGACCCCGACCTTGATACAACTAAAAAAATTATCAAAAAAGTGGCTCAGGCAGGCTGTGACCTTGTTGAAATCGGTATTCCGTTCTCAGACCCTATTGCCGAGGGCCCGGTTATTCAAAAAGCAAACATTCGCGCGCTTAAAAACAATGTCACAACCGACGATGTTTTTCAAATGATTGACGAAATTAAGAATGATGTTGATATCCCTATGGTGTTTATGACATATCTCAATGTCCTTTTCAAGTACGGATATGACAGATTTTTGACACGCGCAAAGGAAGTAGGTATTTGCGGCGTTATTATCCCCGATTTGCCTTATGAGGAAAAGGGCGAACTTCAAAGCGTTGCGAAAAATTATGGTATTGAAGTGGTTTCACTCATCGCGCCTACAAGCGAGGAGAGAATCAAGATGATTGCCGCCGATGCCGAGGGATTTGTTTATGCCGTTTCATCACTCGGCGTAACGGGCGTGAGAAACGAAATCAAAACCGACCTTGAATCAATCACCGCCGCTGTTAAAGAGGCTACCGACATTCCTGTTGCAATCGGCTTTGGCATCAGCACACCCGAGCAGGCAAAAAAATACGCCGCAGTTTCCGATGGCGTAATTGTAGGCTCGGCGATTGTAAAAATTATCGAGCAATACGGCAAAGATGCTCCCGACAAGGTTTATGATTATGTTAAATCAATTAAGGATGCTATAAGATAGCAGTCACCGGCCACAACATATATTGAAAAATAACAATCTTGTTACTTCTGTTGACAATATATAGTATAAAATGATAAAATATATTCAGTATTGACAATAGGGGGAACTTTATGAAAGGCAAAAAAATTGCAATAGCTGTTATTGCAATTGCCGCTGTTGTAATTGCCTCGCTTTTTGCAAGCGGCGCCGTCTCAACTAAAAGCAAGGGCGGTGAGGGCGCAGTGAAAAGCACTGTCACCGAGCAAAGCATTGACCATTCGCTTTTTTATCACACTTGGCAAACCGACTACAGCGGCGTTGACGATGATTTCAGGCAGTTTTATCCCTCTGCCGTTGCTTTTTCCGAAACAAAGGCAACGCTTGAGGCGGATAAAAAAGACTCGTCATCTTACATAATCGACGGTGATAAAATTACAATTACCGCAGGCAAGGAAAAAATAGTATATAATTTTGAAATCAATTCTACCGAGCTTAAACTCACAATTGTTTGTGTTTCCGACGGAGAGCAAACATATAACGCAGAGGATTTTTTGCCCACCGGCAAAACGGCGCCGACAGCCGTTTATTCAATCGCGAAATCACTTAAAACAAGCGGCGAATCGGAGTTTTCAAAATTATTTACACAATGATTAAACAAAATAAACCGCAATGCAAAGGCTTTATGCCACGCACTGCGGTTTTTGTTTTATTCAATATTCCGTTTTTCTGAACATATTGTTTATCTGATTGCACAGAGCAGGGAGGGAGTCGAGATTTCTGTCATTTTTGATTATATCCCTTGCGCATTCGCGGCACTGCTCAAGTGTTTCGGTGTTTTCAAGCAAATCTGCTATTCCCAAATTCGGCAAGCCGTGCTGCCTTTTTCCGAAAAAGTCACCCGGTCCGCGCACCTTCAGGTCATAGTCGGCGATTTTAAAGCCGTCGGTGTTGTTTTTCATAACCTGCAAGCGCTCTTTTGTGCTCTCACTTTTATTGTCCGATACAAGTATGCAGTATGACTGCGCTTTACCTCTGCCGACGCGCCCTCTCAATTGGTGCAACTGTGACAGACCGAATCTGTCTGCATTTTCAATCAGCATTATTGTTGCGTTAGGCACATCGACACCAACCTCGACAACGGTTGTCGACACAAGAATGTCAACATCGCCGCGCGCAAAGGCATTCATAACATTTTCTTTTTCTTTCGGCTTCATTTTACCGTGAAGCAAGCCGAGATTGTAGCCCTTAAAAACACCGTTTGAAAGATTTTCGGCGTATTCCGTCGCAGGGATAAGGTCATTTTCGCCCTCCTCGACAAGCGAGCATACAATGTACGCCTGATGTCCCTCGTCAATCGCCTTTTTGATGAATTTATATATTCTTTGGTGATATGCGGAGTTGACAACATCCGTGCGAATTGTCTGTCTGCCCGGCGGCAATTCGTCAAGTACGCTTATGTCAAGATCACCGTAAATGATTAAGCCGAGCGTTCTTGGTATCGGTGTGGCGCTCATAACAAGCATATGCGGGTCACTGCCCTTCATTGCAAGGCTCGCACGCTGTTCAACGCCGAATCGGTGTTGCTCGTCAGTTACAACGAGTGCAAGGCTTTTAAACTCAACATCATTTTGTATCAAAGCGTGCGTTCCGACGGCAAAATCAATCGTGCCGTCAATCAAACCTTGCTTTATTTCGCGCTTTTCCTTGGCTTTTGTTGAGCCGGTGAGGAGCGCGATTTTTATATCCGTGCCCTCAAAAAGCTTTGTCAGCGATTCAAAATGCTGTGCCGCAAGTATTTCCGTCGGCGCCATCATTGCTGCCTGAAATCCGTTTTTAACCGCCGTGTAAATAACTGCGGCGGCAACAGCCGTTTTGCCCGAGCCCACATCGCCCTGAATAAGCCTGTTCATCGAGCGTTCGCTTTTCATATCGGCAATGCAGTCGGCAATCGCTCTCGACTGTGCGCCGGTCGGTTTGAACGGCAGTGCGGTCAAGAATTCGTTTGTAAAATCGGTTTTGATTTTATAGTTGTTTGTTGTTTCTTTTTTGTCTTTGAGTTTCATCAGCCCGATTTGCAGAGTCAAAAGTTCCTCAAAAATCAGCCTTTTTCGTGCAATTTCTATGTCTTCACGGCTGTCGGGGAAATGAATTTGCCTTATTGCGCTGTCAAGCGGACAAAGGTTGTATTTTTTCATCACACTGTCGGGCAGTGTTTCCTCAACCTTGCCGATTTTTTCAAGCGCCGTCTTGACGGTTTTTGCTATCGCGCGAGAATTCAGCTTGTCCGTTGCGGGATAAATCGGGTGTATGCCGGTTGCGCTTTGCGCCGGTTCAATCTGCGGCGAATTCATATTTGCCGCAGTAAAGCTTTTTTCAACCTTGCCGTATAAAACATAATCGTCAAATGTTCTCAGCGATTTTGCAAGGTATTTGTTGTTGAAAATCGTTACATGGATAACGGTTTCACCGTCGGTAAAATTGCATTTATAAAGTGTCAGCCCTTTTCGTATCATGGATTCCTTAACGGGCGTAATCATTGTCGCCTTTATAAATACTGGCGTGTCAATATCCGCCTCGATTACCGAAACGGTGTTGCTCCAATCCTCATATTTTCTCGGGTAGTAGTGAATTAAATCGTTTACGGTATTTATTCCGAGCTTGTTAAACAGTGCGGCTCTTTTTTCGCCGACGCCCTTGATATATTGAATGTTTAACTCGCTGTAATCCATTTATTCCACCGAAATGATATAATAATAAACCGGTTGACCGCCGTCAACAATGCTTATTTCAATGTCACTGCCGAATTTTTCGCCGAGCTTTTGCTCGACAGCTTGCGCGCCGTTTTCATCGGCGCCCTCACCGAATATAATTGTGACAAGAGAGTGAACTGAGGTGTCAATCATGCTTTCGGCGGTTTCAAATGCAATTTGTTCCTTATCGTCGCCGATAAATTTGATTGCGCCGTTTGCCATTCCCATCATCTGACCCTGCTTGATTGGCTTTCCGTCAACCTCGCTGTCGCGTGCGGCAAATGTTACCTGACCTGTTTCGACTGCTCCTGCCGCCTCGGTCATTGCCTCCTCGTTTGCCTGTGCGTTTTGTGTTTCGTCAAAGCTCAACATCGCCGAAATTCCCTGCGGAATTGTTTTTGTCTGCAAAACTATAACCGTTCTGTCTTTTGCAAGCGGAACTGCCTGTTGAGCCGCCATAATAATATTCTTATTGTTCGGCAAAACAAATACCGTTTTTGCCGGAGTTTGATTGATTGCGTTTAAAATATTGTCTGTTGACGGATTCATTGTCTGTCCGCCGCTTACGACAACATCCGCACCGAGGTCGGTAAACAATTCCTGCAAGCCTTCGCCTGCGCAAACCGCAACAAAACCGTATTCATTTTCGGGCTCTGCGATTTTTGCTTCGTCTGCTTTTTTGCCCTCTTCTGCATTTCTGTGCTGATAGCGCATATTGTCGATTTTGATATTGATAAGCTGACCGTATTTGAGAGCAGATTGAATTACATCGCCCGGGCAATTTGAGTGAACATGAACCTTGATAATATCGTTGTCATCAACAACCACAACGCAGTCACCGATTGATTCAAGATAAGCACGGAGCTTAAGCGGGTCCTTTTCTTTTGCACTTTTTTCCTTTTCAATCAAAAATTCACTGCAATAGCCGAATTTGATTTCCTCGTCAGCGGCTGCAACTGTGCTTTTGTCGTTTTGCTTTTCTTCCTTTTTCTCGTTGTCAATCGGCTGAACGATAGCGTTGTTTTCAAAAACGCTTTGTATTCCCTCAAAAATCAAAACAAGACCCTGACCGCCTGCGTCAACAACGCCGGCCTTTTTAAGTACGGGCAGTTGTTCCGGTGTTTTTGCAAGCGCCTGTTTTGCCGCCTGCAATGCCGCAAAGCAAACCTTAAGCGGCTCGTCCTGAATATCTGCGATTTCTTCGGCAGCCTCCGCAGCCTTGCGAATAACCGTTAAAATCGTGCCCTCGGTCGGCTTCATAACGGCTTTGTATGCCGCGTCGCATCCCATTCTGAATGCTTTTGCAACATCCTTTGAGCCTGCCTCGTCAAGACCTTTGAATGCCTTTGACATTCCTCTGAAAATAAGCGAAAGGATAACGCCCGAGTTTCCTCTTGCACCTCTCAAAAGCGCAGATGCCGTTCTTTTTGAAACTTCGCCGAGCGAACTGTCCTCCGGCATTGCGGCAATATCCGCCGCCGCAGCGTTTATTGTCATCGACATATTAGTGCCGGTGTCGCCGTCGGGAACCGGGAAAATGTTGAGCGCATCAACTGCCTGTCTGCTGTTTGAAATGTTGTTGGCGGCTGAAATAATGCCGTTTTTAAACATCAGTCCTGTTATCATATAATCAATGCCCTCCGATTAGTTAAGTTCGTCAACATGAACATTGACTTTTGACACATTGAGGTCGGTTGCCGACTCAACAATGTATCTAACCTTGTTTATAATGCTGTCCGTTATAGCGCTGATATTAACTCCGTATGATACTGCAATATGGAGGTCAACCACAAGCGAGCCGTTGATGCTTTTAACTATAACGCCTTGCGTGTGATTTTCGTTTTCAACCTTGCTTTTGATAACGGATTTAATGCTTTGATACGGGTTTGGGTTAACCATTCTTGTAACGCCGAAGCAGCTTTGAGCCGCATTTCCGACGAGGTTTGAGAAATAGTTGTTTGTTATTTCGATATACCCGTTTTGGTTTTCATATTTTATCATACAGGTTCCTCCTTAATTAAAGTACCAATCTTCTATGTTTGAAAAATAATTTGTGCCGTATCCCTGCATATCGCCATGAATGAGGCGCGAATAGCAAATCATACCTTGTCTGTAAACAAGCGGTATAAACGGCATTTCCTCCGAAAAGTCGATAACGAATTTTCCTATTTCACAATCACCCTTCATATAGCTTTCGTATGATTTTGCTGTTTTTGATTTTGACAAATCAATGCCGTAGTGCGTTGTGCCCTTTTCGGAAAAGAATGTGTATAAATTCATATCTGCAGAAATCTTTGTTTCGCCTATATAAATATCAAAATTGTTTGCCGAAACCTTTGTGTTGAAGTTTTTGGCGTTTTCCGAGTCAATGCTGACGGAAAATCCCACCGCCTCAAGCTGCTGTTTTAAAAGCGTTGCAACCGATTGCTTTGCGGCGTTGTTATTGACTAAAATCGACAGTTTCAATTGATTTGGGCTGTACCCGCTTTGGGCGATTGCCTGCTTTGCGCCTGCCGTGTCTGCCTTGGCGTCAAACACGGATGTTGCCTTGCCCATTTTTGACGACGGATTAAATACCGATGTCGCCGCTTTTGCGTAGCTTTGATAAGAGCTTTTAACAAATGTTTCTCTGCTTGCGGCAAGCGATATTGCCGTGCGTATATATTGATTTGATGTTATACCGCTTTTGTTGTTGACTCCGATATAAACAAGGTTGTTAAGCACAACCGATTTTTTGTTGCATTGAAGCCGCTTTTTGTTGCCCGATGAAAGATCACGAAACGCATAGCTTATATTGCCGATATTAACTGCGTTTTCGATTGATTCCTCCGCGGTTACATTGATAAGAAGAATTTTTACTATATGTGGCTTAAAGTTTTGGTGTTGCTTGTTTACCTCGAGATAAACTTCACCGCCGCCCTCGGCAAATTTGTATCTGCCCGAGCCGATGGTGTAGCCGTTTTTGTCTGTTTTGCCGTTTGATATTGCAAATGTCAGCAGATTCTGCGCATTCGGATTTTCATATTTCAGGCTGAATTTTACCTCTGTTGCGCTCTGTTCGCTTGCCGATGAAATGCAATCAAGACTGTTTTTCCAGTGCGGCGAGCTTTTTGCCTGATTAAACGAGTACACAACGCTTGATGCCGTGAGGTCGCTTCCGTCCGAGAACTTAAGACCGCTCGGAATTGTTGCCACAAGCGTTTTGCTGTTTGTGTACGCATAGCTTGTCGCAACTGATGGCTGAACATCGTAGTTTTCATCAACGGTGAAAAGCGAGTCAAAAACAAGCTCCTGCAATATTTGGTTGTTGAGCGTTTCGGATTTATATGGGTTGAGCGAGTCGGATTGAGAATAGCTCAACTTAAAATTGGTGCTGTCCTCAACAAATTTTGTCGAGCTTTGCGTCACAAGTTTGTGCTCGCTCGCATTTTTATTAACGGCGGAGCAGGATGAAAAAACACTCACAATCAAAACTGCCGCCGTGATGATGCACAAGAGCCTTTTATTCATTTTCTGAACCTTTCTGTATGCACGGCCTTGCCGCTTTTGTTGTCGATTTCAAAAAAACAACCCTCAAGCGTGCACGGACCGTCCTCATTCGTAAATCTGACCGGCAAATTAGTCCTCATTTTTTTTATTGCCGCGTCGGGCGCTACACCCAAAACGGAATAGTACGGACCGGTCATTCCCAAATCGGTGATATATCCCGTGCCGCCGGGCAAAATTTGATTGTCCGATGTCTGCACATGCGTGTGAGTGCCGAAAAGCGCCGATATTCTGCCGTCGGCATAAAATCCCATTCCGCGCTTTTCACTTGTCGCCTCTGCGTGAAAATCAACAAGAATAATGTTTATCCCGTCATCATTTAGCTTTTTGATTTCCTCGTCAATCGTGTCAAACGGATTTTTGTTGTTGTCAAGAAAAATCGTGCCCTGAAGATTGATTACACCGACACGGCAATATCCCTTGTCAACAATCGCAACGCCTCTGCCGGGAGCGGAGGAGTGAAAGTTTGCCGGGCGGATTATAAACTCGTTTTCGTCAAGATAATCATAAATTTCCTGCCGACGGAGTGCGTGATTTCCGAGCGTTATTACATCAACGCCGCTGTCAAAAATATATTTTGCGCTTTGCGGCAATATTCCGTTGCCGACAGCCGAGTTTTCGCCGTTGGCGATTACAATGTCCGCGCCGTATTCCTTTTTGAGCGCAGGCAGTTTTTGCCTTAAATATTCGCAACCTTGTTTTGAAACAATGTCGCCTATTGCTAAAATTTTCATATTCAACCGATTTCTATATCTACATTAGAACTATTATACATTAATTTTAAAATAAATACAACCGATGATTAAATAATTTACGATGTGTTAAAATTTAATAAGTCAATATCACTTTCGCTTGCAAAAAATGCTGTTGTATGATAGTATATTTAGGTAGCCGAAACTAACTGCACCAAACGCGGTTTAATTTGGTTTGGAGTCCTATATTTTATTGGAGGATAACTTAATGCACGAAATGCACGAATCAGGCGAGATGTATCTCGAAACCATATATGTATTAAATAAAAAAAGCCCCGAGGTGAGGTCGGTCGATGTTGCCGAATATATGGGCTTTTCAAAGCCGAGCGTCAGCAGGGGAGTCGGCATTTTGAAACAGGGTGGCTATCTCACTGTTGATGCAAACGGCTTTTTGGAGTTGACCGATGCAGGCACCGAGGTTGCCAAAAAGATTTATGAAAGGCATACCGTGCTAACCGAAATGCTCGTTAAAATGGGCGTCAGCGAGGAAACTGCGGCTCAGGACGCATGCAAAATCGAGCATGTCATTTCAGACGAAACGCTTGGCTGCATCAAAAAAACTCTCGGCAAATAATCACGGCATATATTTAAAGCGCAATTCTGCAAATAACAGAATTGCGCTTTTTTTGTGTGATATTTATGTAAATCATAGTAAAACAAAACCACGCAGTGTTTGCACTGCGTGGTTTATTATTGCTTTGAAATTATTTCTCAGCGTATTTGTCGTCGCCGTTCCAGCTATACATAGCACGGATGCCTTCGCCGACTTTTTCAAGCTGATGGTTAGCTTCAATAGCTCTCTTAGCCTTGAAGTGTGCCCAGCCGTTGTTAGCCTCTGTGATGAACTTAGAAGCGAATGTACCGTCTTGAATTTCTTCAAGAATCTTCTTCATTTCCTTCTTTGTATCATCGGTAACAAGTCTCTTACCTGTCTCGTAATCACCGAACTCTGCAGTGTTGGAAATTGAATATCTCATTTCCTTGAAGCCGCCTGCGTAGATAAGGTCAACGATAAGCTTCATTTCGTGAATGCACTCGAAATAAGCGTTTCTCGGGTCATAACCTGCCTCAACAAGTGTTTCAAAACCTGCCTTCATAAGAGCTGTTACGCCGCCGCAAAGAACAGCTTGCTCACCGAAGAGGTCTGTTTCTGTTTCGCACTTGAATGTTGTTTCAAGAAGAGCTGCACGAGCGCCGCCGATGCCTGCGCCGTAAGCAAGAGCGATGTCTTGGCAGTGACCTGAAGCGTCTTGATATACAGCAACAAGACAAGGTGTGCCTTTGCCCTCTTTGTACTCTGAACGAACTGTGTGGCCCGGAGCCTTAGGAGCGATCATGAATACATCAACATTTGATGGGGGAACGATTTGTTTGAAGTGAATGTTAAAGCCGTGTGCAAATGCAAGTGCCTTGCCCTCTGTGAGGTTCGGCTCGATGTCGTTCTTGTAAATTGCAGCTTGCTTCTCATCAGGAGTAAGAACCATGATGATGTCGGCAGCCTTAACTGCCTCTGCTGTTGTCATAACCTTTAAGCCGAGGTTTTCAACCTTGCTCCAAGATTTTGAGCCTTCATAAAGACCTACTACTACATCAACGCCGCTTTCGTGAAGATTGAGAGCATGTGCGTGACCCTGTGAACCAAAGCCGATGATAGCAACTGTTTTGCCGTCAAGAACGCTGAGGTTACAATCTGATTCATAGAAAATTTTAGCTTCTGCCATTTCTATATACCTCCGAAATGATATTTATTGATTTTTGCAAGCCGCCGCGTTGTCCGATGACTTGCTGAATTTGTTTACAATTGACATTATATAGCGCAAGTTGTCCTATGTCAATAGCAAATTTGAAATTTTTGATTTTTTATAATCCTTCCATTGCGTGAATTATGTGCAAACGCATTGCAGTGCGTGCGCCGTCGGCGTTCCTTTGCTTCAAAAAATTCATAATCAGCCTGTCATCGTTCAGGTTGTCTTTATTGACTGCCTGATTCTTTTGCATAACGATTACGCCCTTTTTGATTGCATTGAAAATAACCGGCATAAATTGCTTTACAAATGAATTGTGAGTGGCGTTTGCGATGCTTTCGTGGAACTTCTGCTCCTCGTATGTTCTGTCCTCGCCGCTGAGTATCTTTTTTTCAATCGCTTCGCCGTATTTGCATATGGTTTCAATCTCATCGTCGGTTGCTCTCAAAGCCGCATAATAAGCGCAATCCGGCTCAAACATAAGCCTCATTTCAAACAGGTCGTCAAGTCCGGATGATATTTCGGCAATATCGCTCGACTCGATGATTGTGTTTGCGGTAACAAAGGTGCCTTTGCCGCGTTTTATTTCAAGCATTCCACTTGCTGTCAGTGTCCTTATTGCCTCGCGCAGGGTTGAACGGCTCACTCCGAGCTGCGACGCAAAATCGTTTTCGTTCGGTAGCTTGTCGCCGACCGAAAAATTGCCGCCCTCGATCATTGATTTTATTTTTTGTGCCGTGCTGTCGGCAAGCATACTCTTTTTTGCCATTGTTTCGCCTTTCGAGTTGAAATTAATCTTTTGTTTTTCTTATTAAGCATCATATCACAATAAGCAATCAATGTCAATGAGTTGTCGGACATCTTACAACATATTGATGATTTTATCTGTTTCACGAAGCTTTATATTGTGCATATTAATCAAATTTTGCCTATCAACTTGTAAAATGGTATAAAATGTTATAAAATTAAAGCATAATAAATAAGGAAAGTATATGTATTATGAAAAAAGCAACGAAAATTAAATATTATATCGAATCGTTATGTATCTATGATTTTAAGCAGGACAGCGTTATAAATGCACTGCTCAATTTGTTAAATTCGCTCGACAGCGATGAGGTGCTCGAAAAGCAGGCGGAGTTTTTCAACACTCTTTCTACTCACGAGTCACTTAAACATTATGTTTCAAAGCTTATTTTGACTGCCGACAATGTTTTTACAAAAACAGCCGCCGCAGGTGACGCCGACAAGCTTGAAAAAAGTATTATCGAAGGTGTTCAAAGCGATTTGAAAAAACTTGAGGACATTGCGTCAATCACACCCGAGGATATTCTCTCTGCCGTGGGGGACAGCGATATTCGCGAGGTTTTGTGGACAATGCCACGCTGGGCAACCGGCACCGCAATGTTGCCGCTCACTCACGATTGGTCGGAGCAGGTTGAGCAACTTGTTTCATTTCACAAATCCAACGGTTATGGTATGTATGCAAAATATGCCGCATTCTCGTGGAGAGACCAAAAGCTTTCGCCGATTACAACGCTTGACCCAATTAAGCTTACCGATTTAAAAAATTACGAAAAGCAGAGAAAACAGGTGCTCGACAACACGATTGCGTTCCTTGACGGCTATCCGTCAAACAATGTTTTGCTTTACGGCGACAGAGGCACCGGCAAAAGTTCAACCATTCACGCGATTTTGAACGAATACAGAAACAGCGGACTCAGAATGATTGAAATTTCAAAGGGCGATATTAATGACCTTACCGTTATCAGAGAACTTATTGGCGACAGCCCGATGAAATTTATTATATACATTGACGATTTAAGCTTTGATTCGCACGATGATTCGTTTGGAGAACTTAAGGCGGCGCTCGAAGGCTCGCTTTCGGGCAGACAAAGCAATACTATTATATATGCAACCTCAAACCGCAGGCATTTAATCAAAGAGAATTTCTCAGACAGAGAAAACGATGTCAACAGAAGCGACACATTGCAGGAGGAACTTTCACTCTCTGACAGATTCGGTTTGTCTGTAACATTTATGAATCCCGACAAAAAGGATTATCTCGACATTGCCGAAAAAATCGCCGTTGACAGAGGACTTGATGTTGATATGGACAGATTCCTTGAGGCGGCAGACCAATGGGCAAGGCGCCGCGGCGGCAGATCGCCGAGATGTGCAAAGCAGTTTATTGATTATGTTGAGGGCTGCATAAAAAGAGGAATTGAATGGTAAAAAAATAAACAATTTCTATTAACCGAATGTTCAAAATTTTAAAATTTTGTTTACCCAAAATACAAATTATGAACAAAAACAAATGGTAATATGCTATCAATGGCAAAGGTCATTGAGAAAGGACGAAACTATGGCTAATAAAATTCTTGTAGTGGATGACGACCTTAATATCTGCGAGCTTTTAAAGCTTTATCTTGAAAACGAGGGCTACACTGTTTTCACTGCAAATGACGGACAAGAGGCTGTTAATACATTCCAGGCAAAATCGCCCGATTTGGTTTTGCTTGACATTATGCTTCCGAAAATGGACGGATGGCAGGTTTGCCGTGAAATCAGGAAAACCTCCTCGGCGCCGATTATTATGCTCACCGCAAAGGGCGAAACATTTGACAAGGTGCTTGGTCTTGAACTCGGCGCAGACGACTATGTGGTTAAGCCGTTTGACGCAAAAGAGGTTATGGCGCGTGTTAAGGCTGTTCTCAGAAGAACAAAGGGCGACGCCGAAAATCAGGACAATCAAAAGAAAATCGTTGTATACGATAATCTTGAAATCAATATCACAAATTACGAAATGAAGGTAAAGGGCGTTCCCGTTGACACGCCGCCGAAAGAACTCGAACTTATCTATCATTTTGCGTCAAATCCGAACAGGGTTTACACCCGTGACCAGCTTCTTGACGAGGTTTGGGGATTTGATTACTACGGCGACTCAAGAACAGTTGATGTTCATGTCAAAAGACTCCGTGAAAAACTCGAGGGCGTTTCGGACAAATGGGCACTTAAAACCGTTTGGGGCGTAGGTTATAAGTTTGAAACCAAGGAATAAGCAAAGGAAAAATTCAATGACTGCACCTAAAAAAACGAAATCAAGGCGTCAGAACATATTTTTCAAATATTTCGTGATGTTTTCGTGCATTTTCCTTGTCATATTTATGGCGCTTGGCACAACGCTCATCCTGCTTGTCAACACTTATTCACTCAATGAAAAAACGCAGCTGCTTGAAGAAAACACAAAAAGCATTGCAAATAATATTTCCTCAACGCTGATTGTAAACAATATGAACAGCCGCTATTCATCGGAAAAGGCGGCTGTTTGCGAGTCGATGAAGTTTGTTTCAAACTGTATCGACGCCGATATTTTTGTTTGCGACACCGGCGGTCAGGTTATCCTCTGCAAGGAGCAAACGGGCTTGACCGGTTACTATTCGCAAACGATGACATGCCGCAAGCACAGCCGCTACCAAATCGGTGACAGCCTTATTCAAAGTGTTTATGAAAACAAAAGCGCTGTCACGCGAACAGTGATAAACGGCGAGCAGTGCTATGTTGTGGGCACGGCGATAACTGCCCCGTCATATGACGAAAGCGGTGGAAGTTCAACGCGCATTATCGGCTCTGTTTTTGCGATAGTTGCGGCAGGCACAACCGATCTTGTTCACAATGTTATCAAAACATTTTTCCTCGCAAGTCTTATTTGTCTTATCGTAGGCTTTGCGGCAATGTGGATTTTGACAAGGCAAATGGTTAAGCCTCTTCAACAAATGAGTGCGGCGGCAAAAAGATTTGCCGTAGGCGATTTCTCATACAGGGTTAAGGTCCATGGAAACGATGAGTTGAGCGACCTCGCCAACGCGTTTAACGATATGGCAAACGCGCTTGACAAACTTGAAAACTCGCGCCGTTCGTTTGTTGCAAATGTTTCTCACGAATTAAAAACGCCTATGACATCAATTGCCGGCTTTATCGACGGCATACTCGACGGTACAATTCCAAAATCAAAGCAGGATTATTATTTAAAAATCGTAAGCGACGAGGTAAGACGACTTTCGCGCCTTGTTGTTGCTATGCTTAATATGAGCAAGATTGAATCCGGCGATTTTGAAATGAAACCGAAAAATTATAACATATCAGACCAAATTATTCATATCCTGCTCACCTTTGAGCAAAAGATAGAAAAGAAAAATATCGAAATCAGAGGGCTTGAAAATCTCGAGCCGCACAAGGTGCATGCAGATACGGATATGATTTATCAGGTTATTTACAACCTGTTTGACAACGCCGTTAAATTCACAAATGAAAACGGCTATATCGAGGTTAATGTCACCGAGCACAACGCTTATGTTGAGATAAGCATCAAAAACAGCGGCGAGGGCATTAACGCCGATGAGCTTTCAAGAGTGTTTGAAAGATTTTATAAGGTTGATAAGTCAAGAAGCCTTGACGCAAAGGGCGCAGGACTCGGACTTTATTTAGTAAAAATGATGGTTGAAATGCACGGCGGCAACATTGTTGCCCGCTCGGACAGCAAAACGCAGGCTGAGTTTGTGTTCACCCTCCCAAAGGGCAGATAACCATCGGCAAAGGAGATAATATAAATGGACGATTATTTTAATAATCAAAACAACGCCAATGCCGCAGGAGGCAATGACGATACAAACAAAAATGTCGGTTTCACGCCGATAACACCGGTTGATTCACAGCCGACGGAGCCTGTTGCACCGTCACAGCCCGTATCTGCTCCCGACGAGCCGCAGGTTGTTCATGCAGAGCCTATCGGCGTTGCACCGCAACAAAACCAATACAACGCTCCGTCACAGGATAACGGCTATTTTGTCGGTCAGTATGACAGCGCAGTCAATCAGCCGCAATATTCTGTCTATGCAGACGCACCGTCGGACGGTAAAAACGGCAAGAAAAAGAAAGACAAGAAAAAGGGCAACGGCGGCAAAAAGGCTGTTGCGATAATTCTTATCATCGCAATCGTTGCGGCTGTTCTTTTCGGCTATCTGTTTTTCAGCGGAAAGAGCATTAATTCGATAATCGGCGGCTCATCGTCAAGCGAAAGCGCAACACAGGGCACGAACGCAGGCGAGGCATCGGCAAAGGTTGCCGACAGTGAAAAAACCGCCGAAAAATCAAGCGACGGCACGCTCACTGTTGCAGGTGTTGTTAAAAAGACAATTGATTCCTGCGTAGGTATCAGCGTTTATACAAATCAAAACTCGTTTGATTATTTCAACGGCTACGGCTCGTCAAATTCGGGCAGTACCGAATCGGGCGAAGGCTCCGGCGTTATTATGAGCGAAAGTAACGGCAAAACATATATTATGACCTGCGCTCATGTTATCGCAGACGGCTCAACATTTAAGGTAACTACAAACGACGATAAGAAATATGACGCAACAATGGTCGGCTACGACAGCCAGACAGACATAGGCGTGCTTTCAATCAATGCAACAGGTTTGCAGGCGGCAACATTCGCAAAGAGCGAAAGCGTAACAGTAGGCGAGCAGGTAGTGGCTATCGGCTGCCCGGGCGGACTTGAATTTAAAAACAGCGTTACAACAGGTATCGTTTCCGCTCTCGAAGTTCCGGTTTCATCATCAATCGGATACAACAATCAATGCATACAAACGGATACCGCTATCAACCCGGGCAACTCGGGTGGCGCACTCTTCAATATGCAGGGACAAATCATCGGCATCAACTCATCAAAAATCGCTTCAACCGATTATGAGGGTATGGGCTTTGCTGTTCCGTCGGATACCGCAATTTCAACTGCCGAATCGCTTATTGCAAACGGTTATGTTGCAGGCAGAGCAAAGCTTGGCATTGAATATGTAGCACTTGAAAATTACAATAACGCAAGCTCGATTATGTCCGCTCTCGAATCAAAGGGCTTTAAGGACGCAAAGGGCACAATCGTTATTCAGTCCGTAAGCAGTGAATCCGACCTTAAAAACAGCGATGTTAAGCAGTATGATATGATTGTTGCCGTTAACGGAACAACAATGACCTCGGTTGATGTTTTGACAAGCACATTGTCAAAATCAAAGCCCGGCGACACAATTAAGCTCACAATCGCAAGGGCTGAAAACAACCAAATCAAAACATTTGATGTTAATTGCAAGCTTATTGAAAGTAAAAACTGACAATAAATAATAATTAAAAATCGCACAGCGTGAGCTGTGCGATTTTGTTATATTGCGAGATTTTTATATATTGTTATATATAATGTAATGTTTATTTTAAAATAAAGGAAATGTAAGCGTTTTCAATCGTCGTTGAAAATTCTATTTTCTCCAAATCCTTTGCCGTTTCGTAATCCGCACTCTGTCTGTGCGTCACAAATCGGTATGGAATTTTTTGATTGTCGAGCATTTTCAAAGCCCCTTTTACACCGCTTGGCACAGTTGCGCTGTGATACATTGTAAAAATCACGCCGTCGGCGTTTGCGAAATTATAATTTTTTGCGTCAAATCCGGGATATACTTCAATAATCAATATGTTTTTATCGCAAATGATTTTTTTGCCGAGCGGAGTCGGTGCCGGCAAAACCGCGCGGAATTTATCCTCAACATCCGCACCGGTGATTGCAATTGCGTCAAAAACTCCGTCATAAACAGTCATCGGGTGCGATATTTTTTTGTTTTTGATTATTTCAACAGCCGATTTAAAATTTTTGACTCCGTTGCTATCCCTGTCCTCAAGCGGTCTGTCGGCGGCGGTAAGAACGATTTTTTCGTTTTGATATGCGTTGCCTATAAGCGCAGAGGTGTAAGACAGCGTGTCACTGCCGTGCAAAATAATCACGCCGTCATATTGTGCGATTTTTGCATTGTCAATGCAGGCAATCAACTTTTTCCAAAGTGCGGTGTTAATGTTTTCGCTCAAAACGGCAAAGGGCGAAAGCGTTGAAAATTCAACGCTCCCGTCCTTAACATAATCAAGAATTTTAAAACTGTTTTTGTCAAGCGAAATGCTGTCGGTCATAACCGAGCCGATAGTTCCGCCAAGTGCGATAACGAGTATTTTTGTCATAAAACCATCCGTTATTTAATCTTTCCGTTTTCAAACTCAATATCCAAGGTTTCGCCGCCGTGAAGTTTAATGCCTCTTGCATATCCGCTCCACTCCTTCGGAATTGCGCCGTTTTTGAGCAGTTCCGCAATGCCTGCCGTAACGCCGAAGTTGCCGTCAATCTGAAACGGTGGGTGTGCGTCAAACATGTTAGGATAGCTGCCGCCGTGTTTGCCGTGTTTGATTCTCGGCGAAATGGGGGAAAGCTGATTTTTGATTAAAGTCAGCGCATTGTCTGCGTTTTTAAGCCTTGCCCAAAGGCAAACTTTCCATCCGAGCGACCATCCCGTGCCGCCGAAGCCGCGCTTTAACAGCGATTTTTCAGCCGCCGCGTTGATTTCGTCGCTCTGCTCTATTGCCGACGGATAAATGCAGTAAAGGTGGCTCACATGTCTGTGTTCAACCTCGTTTTCGCCGTATTCCTCCGCCCATTCATTTATTCTGCCGTCACTTCCGATTGGAATAGGCGGCAACTGCGGCGTTTCAAAGCCGTATTCGCGGCATGCTGCAAAAAATTCCTGCAAAATGCCGATGTCCATTGTCGGCATATATGTAAGGTTTGCCTTTTTGCCGTTTTTGTCTATGAATGTATTTTCGGGTGAAATTGTCGGGCAGGTGACAAGCATTCCGTTGTGCTCAACAAGGAAATCGTTATAAAAATCAAGCACCTTTTTAAAATACGGCTTCATTTCCTCAAACAATTTTTCATCGTTTGTATATCTGTAATGCTCGAATACCTGACTGAGCATCCACGGCAATGTGCTTTGCCAGCAGGCGTATGATTCGGAATTTGTTTTGCCTAACGGGTCGCCGGCAGGATAGCTTGCGCCCCAAATGTCGCTGTTGTGGTGCGCGCATGAGCCTGAGCAGTTATAATAATCTTTTGCGGTCACTTCGCCGTTGTCAACAAGCTTTTTGACAAGCTCGACAAACGGCTCAAAGCATTCCGAAAGGTTGCAAATATCGGTGCACCAATAATTCATCTCGGTGTTTATGTTCAGCGTGTAGCTTGATGACCACGGTGCGCGAATGTGCGGATTGAAAATACCCTGCAATGTTGTTGCGCATGTGCCGGGGCGTGATGATGATATTGTCAAATATCTGCCGTATTGGAACAAAAGCGCAATGAGATTGTTGTCGTCTGCGCCTTTTTTGAAATCTTTAAGTCTTTTGTTTGTCGGCACATCGGCTCTCTCACTGCCGAAATCGACAGCCACTCTGTCAAACAGTGACGAAAAATCTTTTTTGTGCTCATCAATGAGCGATTCATACGATTTTATGTTTTTGAAATATGCCGTTGCACGCTCCTTTGCATTTGCCGTCGGCATTGACTTGCTGTCAACAAATCCGGTTGCAAGGGAAATAAAAAGAGTGGTTTCCGTCTGATTTTCAACGGAAATCTCACTGTCGTTGAATTTTGCCGTACCGAGCACCTTTACGGCGCCGCAAAAACTCATTGCGCCCTTGCCGTAATCAAATACGGTGCCGGTGTTGTAATACGGCGGCATACAAATTTCAGGCGCGTTGCCCTCCATATAAAGGCAGTCCTCCTCGGTGTAGGAGCGGTGATTGAGCTTGCTCGACAGTTTAACTTTAAAACTGACGGGATTTGCGCTTTTTATGTTTACAACAATCATCTGTGCCGGGTGGCTTACAAAAACCGTTTGCTTAACCTTTGAGTTTTGCGCAACCGCAATGCCTTTTGATATGTCGAGCGAGCGGCGATAGTTCTTTGCGAAGCCTGTTTTTGAATATTCAATCGTCAAATCGCCGAACGGCAGATAAGCCTCGCTCCAATGACCGTGCATATCCTCGTTTGCGATTTTGTTTGCAAGTTCGCGGTTGCCGTCAAAAATCGCTTTGCGAATTTCGTCAAGATGCTCTGAGGCATCCTTTTTGTTCAAATCTTTTGGATAGCCCGACCAAAGCGTGTCCTCGTTGAGCGCGATTCGCTCTGTTTTTAAATTGCCGAAAACCATTGCACCGAGCCTGCCGTTGCCTACCGGGAGCGCCTCCTCCCATGCAGACGCTTTCTTTTTATAGAACAAAATATTTTTCATAAATTTTACCGTTATCCTTCAAATTGCAGGGACGAAATTTCTCTGCATATAATAGCGGCGGTGCGTTTTGCACAGCCTTTACGCCCATTATATCATTAAAAGCCGACGCGGTAAACAAAAATTTTAATTACTGTTGTTTTTGCAAACGCCTTGTGCTATAATCGTTTAAAAGTTATATACGGCTACGGAATCGGGTGCGAATCCCGAGCAACCGCCATTACCGTGTTGGATGAATTTTTCGCCTATACCATTGAATAACGCTAATCAAAGCAAATTCGAGAAGGTGCGAAAATGCGCTTTTGCTTTATCCTGAGTCGGGAGACGGGCCGTATGTATGAATTTAGGCTTTTGGGCAAGCGGAAGAGCCGAAGATTTAATATTCAGCGTATTTAAGCAGGCGAAACAGTCCGACCACGCCGCAAGCGGTGCGTTTTCGGGGCGTTTTTGCCTGTCGGATTATATGATTTTTGTTGCGCCGTGATGTTGATTTTTCGCTCTGCCATGCAGGGCTTTTTTCTTGCCCGAAAATTGATTTTGGGGCTGTGCAATTTCAATTTGCCATTCTATAACAAACAGCGGAAAGGAATTTTAAAATGAAAAAAATAATTTCTGTTTTTCTTTCTGTAGTAATGCTTGTGTCGGCACTCTCCGTCGGAACAGTTGCATTTGCAGATGAAAACAAGACTCCTAAAACCGCCACTGTCGAATACAGCGTGTTTGACGGCGGAGTTTACACAATGGAGCCGAAAACAATCACCGTTTCATCCGATTTGTCGGATAAATACAAGGACGAGGTAGGCTACAACGATAAATCTGACGAGCCGACAATCCTTGATGTGCTCATTGCCGCACATATTGATATGTTCGGCGAGGAGTTCACGGACTATGCACCGCTTAAGGCAAGCGGCAGTTCAGGCATCACCTCCGCATTCGGCGAGACAACCTCTGCGCTTTCATACAGACTCAACGGTGCAACCGATAACGGCAGCGGCGTTTGGTACAATCTTGATACCGAGGTAAAATCGGGCGATTATGTTGACACTATGTTCTATCAGGACACAAGCGGATATACCGACAAATATGTTTCGCTCGGCGGCAGAGATATTAAATCAACTACCGGCGATGTAACACTTACTGCTACATATGAAGGCTTTGACGCAAACTGGGCAACAGTTATTCTTCCTGCTCAGGGTCTTAACATTTCTGTTGACGGTGTGTCTGTCGGCACAACCGACGAAAACGGTCAAATCACTCTCAAACTTTCACAGTGCAAAACATATGTTGTTACCGCAAGCGGCGAAATCAGCGGCAGCAAAATTTTTGAGCCATACACAAGAGTTACCGTTGCAACACAGCTTTATAATGCGCTCGGTGCACAACTTTCGGGCGGTGCCGATTTCCTTTTGAAATCGGTTGATTCACTCACAATCGAAAAGGCTGCCGATTTCCTTGCATATCTCAACGGCGGCGCAAATGTTGACAAGTATAAGGCAGACTATGTTGCAAGCGTTAAATCAATGCTTGATTCAAACAACGGCAAACTTGTTTCAAAAATCGGCGGCGAGGTTAAAAGTGACCTTGCGCTTTACGGCGCAGTAATCCCTGCACTTGAAAAACTCGGCTATGATGCAAAGAAATTTGAGGGCTACAACCTTGTTTCGGCATTTGAAAGCACAGATACCGACAGCATTTCTAATCCGTATTATTACAGAGTCGCAATCGAGGCGGCAAGCAGCGACTTTGCACATAAACTTATCGACAAATTTATTGCAGACGATTATACAATCGGCTCGGGTATGAAATACTGGGGCTTCAGCTGCGACAACACAGCAATGTTTCTCACTTCAATCGCAAAATATGCCGACGATTATTCAACATATGTTGATGACGCTAAGCAAATTTTGAAAACATACACAACAGATACCGGTGCTTTCTACAGCTATCAGTATAACGATGTAAACGCAAATTCAACAGCACTTTGTGCTATGGCTTATGCCGCACTTGGCGACAATGACACCGCATTTTCATACTACAAAAACCTTGTAGAGGGATTTGAGAATACAACAGGTGTGTTCACATACAACGGCAAGAGCGATGTCAGTGCAACAAAGCAATCATATCTTGCTTTGACATATTTCAAAGAGTCTGTAGGCAATGCTGCTTATGAGCACAAGGAGCATGTTGCCAAAAACAGAACAATTGCTGCCACAACATCTAAGGACGGCGCAGTTGTTGCCGATTGCAGAATCTGCGGCGAAACATTCAAAACAGTTAAGACAATCGCAAAAATCAAGGCGGTTTCACTTTCTTCATCGTCGTACACATATGACGGCTCTGCCAAAAAACCGGGTGTAACCGTAACCGACGCAAACGGTGCAAAAATCGCTTCGTCAAATTACAGCGTTGCATATTCAAACAATGTCAAGAAAGGCACCGCAACAGCAACCGTTACATTCAAAGGCAACTACAGCGGCACTGTTAAAAAGACTTTTAAAATTAACCCTGCAAAGGTTTCTAATGTCAAGCTTTCCTCAACCTCATATACATATAACGGAAAAACAAAAACTCCGGGCGTTACGGTCAAGGACAAAAAGGGCAGAAAACTCAAAAAAGGCACTGACTACACAGTTAAATATTCTTCGGGCAGAAAGAATGTCGGCAGATATGCTGTTAAGGTAACCTTTAAGGGCAATTACACAGGCTCAAAAACCGTTTATTACTACATCGTTCCGAAATCAACTTCAATCAGTAGGGTTTCGGCATTGAGAAAAGGCTTCAAGCTTTCTTGGAAAAAGCAGAAAACACAAACAACCGGCTATCAAATTCAGTATTCAACATCAAAAAAGTTTAAAAAAGCAAAGGCTGTCAATGTTTCAAAGAACAAGACAACATCAAAATACATCAAAAAGCTTTCTTCAAAGAAAAAATACTATGTTCGTGTTCGCACCTACAAAAAGGTTAAGATAAACGGCAAAACAAAAAAGGTTTACTCCTCATGGAGCAAGACCAAAACGGTTAAAACAAGATAATTGATTGAAAAATCAAAAATGCAAACGCGGTGTTTTTCACCGCGTTTTTTTATAGTATGTTGTGTGCAAATGCGCGTATAACTCTTTTTTCTCTGCAAATTTAAGAATGTTTAAGATTTTATTTGTTGCTTTTGGTTTAACAAAATAGTAAAATTATCCAAATGATGAAATTTAGAGAGGTCAAATAAAAAATGATTGGTTATACAACCTTTGCGTTTTTTGCCTTTTATTTCGGCATAACATTTGTTTTGTATCATTTGTTACCGCAAAAGGCAAAATGGTGCGTGCTCCTGTTGGGGTCATATGTATTTTATTTTATATCATGTAAGGGGCACATTTGGCAAATAATCGCCGCCACGGTGATTGTTTGGCTTATCGGAATCTGGCTGCAAAGACTCAATGACGGATTTAAGAAAAAGAAAAAAGGTTTGCCGCGTGACGAACGAAAGGCACTTAAGAAAAAGTACACATCGTATAAAAGGGGAGTGCTTGCGCTCGGAGTGCTGTCTACACTCGGTATACTGCTTGTTTGCAAATATCAGGGCTTCTTTGTCGACACGGCAAATTCGCTGTTTGGGACAAATGCGCAGTATTTAAAGGTTGTTCAGCCGCTCGGAATTTCATTTTATACGCTGTCGGCAATCAGCTATATCACAGATATTTATCACGGCAAGTTTGAGGCAGAGAAAAATCCGTTTCGTGTTTCCCTGTTCCTCTCGTTTATGCTGACGATAGTTGAGGGCCCGATTACACGGTATGACCAATTCGGCGTTCAATTTAAATCCTGCCCGAAATTTGATTATCACAACTTTATATACGGCGCGGTGCGTGTTGTTTGGGGACTTATCAAAAAAATGATAATAGCCGACAGAGCGGCAATGTTTGTAAACGCCGTTTTCGACAAGCCGAATCAGTGGAACGCGCTAACGGTTTTAGCGGCGGTTTTGCTTTACACATTGCAGCTTTACAGTGAATTTTCGGGAATTATGGATGTTATGTGCGGTCTCGGCGAAATGATGGGTCTGCATTTGCCCGAAAACTTCCGCCGTCCGTTTTTCGCAAGGTCAATCAACGAATTTTGGCAGCGCTGGCATATCACACTCGGCGGATGGCTGAGAGATTATATTTTTTATCCGATTTCGCTTTCAAAGGCGTTTATGAGCCTTTCAAAATCGGCAGGCAAAAAATTCAATCGCTATTATGCAAACTTGATTCCCACCGCCGTTGCGCTTTTCTTTGTTTGGTTTTCAAACGGTTTTTGGCACGGCTCAGGTTGGAAATATATTGTTTACGGACTTTATTACTATGTGCTGATGATGCTCGGTATGTTTTTCGAGCCGCTGTTTAGGAAAGTTTGCCCTGCGCTTAAAATTGACAGGCAGTCAAATGGTTTTCGCCGTTTTCAGATTGCGCGCACATTTTTGATTGCCAATTTCGGAATGTTTATATTCAGGGCAGACGATTTGCCGACTCTCGGAAAAATGATTTCATCAATCTTTACAAACCCGATAGTATTCAACGGCCTTTCAAAAGCACTTGGCTTAAGCTCAGGACTTGATTGGATTGATTGTGTAGTTATTGCTCTCGGCGTTGCACTTTTGATTATCGTCGGCAATATACAGGAAAAGGGCGTTGATATTCGCGAAAAAATCGCAAAGCTGCCCTATTATAAAAAATTCATTTTGTTTATGGTTATGATTTTTTCCGTAATTATTATGGGAGCATACGGAGAGGGATACGGCGTAATTGATTTGATTTACGCTAAATTTTAGATATGAAAAAGATTAATTTTAAAAATTTCAAACAAAATCGTGCGGTCAGGGTAGGGGCGTTTTTGCTTGCATTTGTATTGGTATTTTGTTCGCTGTCATCATTTGTTTTCACAACAAAAAACGGCGCACGCTACAAAAGCAAATATTATCCGCAATATGCCTTTCAGGACGAAAAAGAAAATTCGCTCCAAATATTCGGCATCGGCAACAGCAACCTTTATTCAGCGTTTGATGTGCCCGATTTGTGGCGTGATTACGGCTACACCGCAAGTATGGCGGCTGTCGGATTTCAATCGCCGTCGGTTTCGTATCAATTGCTAAAAAAGGCATACGAAACCCAAAAACCGAAAATCGTTTTGATTGAAACGGATATTCTCTATGACGAAAAGCCGATTCAAACACACGGAGTAACGCCGAAAACAACGATTTTCGATTATTTTAAAACCCAATTTATCGACGATAAGCTCCAAAGCGTTTTCCCGATTTTGAAATTTCACGATATGTGGAAACAGCCTATCGACAATAAGTACAGCATTGACACTCCCGACTCGCACGGCTTTAGATACGATTCACACCAAGGCAAATACAATGTGCCGAATTATATGGCAAAGACCGACAGAACCGAAGATGTCAGCGAAATAAATATTTATTATTTGGAAAAAATACTCACCCTTTGCAGAGAAAACGGCTCAAAACCGTTGCTTATAAGCGTTCCGAGCCTCACATCGTGGGATTATGCTCGCCATAATTCAATGACTGCCCTTGCAAAAAAGGAAAATGTTGATTATATTGATTTTAATATGCTCACGGCGCAACTTAAAATCGACCTTGCAAAATCGTTTCGCGATAACGGCACGCATATGAATTATTTGGGTGCAAAAAAGGTAACGGATTACCTTGGCACATATATTGCCGAAAACTACAACCTTGCCGATTTGCGCGGCGATAAATCATATTCTTATTGGAACGACAGCTACAATAATTTTGTTGTCCAAATGAGGCAGACGGACGAAAAACAACGCGAAAAGGCGCTTGAAAGAAAGCGTAACGGGAAGAACAAAGAGGGGCACAAAGGAGCACGCAAAGACAAAGTGTAATGTGCAATAATTAATACCGATAAAACAAAAGCGACAGAGGTTTGAATTTTGAGCCTCTGTCGCTTTTGTTAAGTTTTATTTATAATGTTTTTATGTTAACTCCGCCGAAAAGGCAACTGCTGTCAACATAAAGCGTCGGTGCATCAAACGGAAGATTTTTGTTGCTTTTATCGCTTGTTCCTCCGAAAAAGCCGTGAGATTTGATAACAACTCTTATATTTTGCGGCACGGTTATTTCAACTCCGCCGAAATTTGCCCTCGCGTCAATCAGCGTGCCGGGTTGAATATACGCCCTGCTTAAATCAATGTTTATACTGCCGAATGCAGCACTGAATTTACCGCCCAAAAACTGTTGGTCAAAAACATATTTTTGCTCTGCAAATGTTGCCGAGTATTCCTGATAATTCGGGTTTACAATCGCCTCTTTAAACTGCGGCGGCTCGCTTTTGCTGTTTTTGATATTCTTTACTATTATATAAATACCGATTAAAACAACGATTGCCGGCCAAATAAGCACTCTTATCGGCTTTAAGTTAACATTGGCGTTTATCAGCAAAAATATGCCGATTGCAAGAAAAATCGCCGACGCTGTTTTGTCGCGGCTTTTGAACAAGCCAACAATGCTCGGAATGATGATAAACAATGTCCACCATCCGTCAAAAAATATCGTAAAATCAATTATGTTGCTTTTGTTCAGACCCCAAAGTATGCCGACAGCAATAATCGCAATGCCCCAAAGTATTCCCTTTGTTTTTTGGTTCATAACGAGCCTCCTTATATTTAATTGCCGTTTATATCCTTTGGTTTCAATATAATATATAAATTTTATTTTGTCAACACTATTATTGTGTTAGTGTCGCATCGCGTGGCATCAATCTTTGTCAATCGGGGTTTGTGTTTCTTTTTTTAGCTTGTTTGTCACGGATTTAAGCATAATTAAGCTCAAAACAACACAGAAGAAATCGGCTGCGGGTTGAGCCCAAATAATTCCCTCAAGTCCGACAATGCTGTTCATAATGAACAACATTGGCAGATAAATCAAGCCCTGTCTGCCTGCGGCAAGAATAAGCGATTGGATACCCTTGCCCATTCCTTGAAAAGAAAAGTTGATAACAAACATAATACCGATAACGGCGCCCGGCGCCATAAGCGCGGTCAGCATTTTTACGCCGTATTCGATAACCTGCTCGTCCTCGATAAATATTCCGATAACCTGTCGCCTGAAAACGATATAAAATAGCGTTACCGCTGCGCCGATGATTATGTTGCACATCATCGAAAAGCGGATAACCTTTTTCATCCTTTCATATCTCTTTGCGCCGAAGCAGTAACCGACAAGCGGCTGAATACCCTGACCTACACCTATTTGGAACATTACCACAAGCATATTTGCCTTCATTGCAACACCCATTGCGGCAACGGCATTATCGCCGTATTTTGCAAGGAACATATTGATGATAATATTTGAAAAACTCATCAAAAGGCTGTTGAGCGCAGCAGGCGTGCCTACACTGATTACGCCCTTTGCAATTCCGTCTTTAGCCGAAAAGCGCCTTGGATTGATTGAGAGAATTGATTTGCCCCTCATAAAATAAACGATAAAATATACCAGCGTCAGCACATTGCCTATTACCGTTGCGATTGCGGCACCCTCTGCGCCCCTGCCGAGACCAAACGGCATTTCGATTGAAAATAGTCTGTCGCCCTTGTTCAAAATGAATATGGGGTCGAGTATTACATTCGCAATCTGACCGATAACGGTGCCGATTACGGAATCCTTAGCTGCGCCTTCGCCTCTTACAAGGTTTGATGCGCAAATACCCATAACGATGAGCGGCGAGCTGATTGCAAGCCAAAACATATAATCGTTTGCATAACCGATCGTGTTGTCAGATGCGCCGATTAATCGCAAAATCGGGTTTCTGAAAATCAAAAATATAACCGATATTATTGCGCCGCCGATCATCGACGCATAAGCGCAAAATGACGAAATCGTTTTTACTTTTTCTTTTTTGCCCTCACCGAGCGAACGGCTGATATATGCGCATCCGCCGACGCCGAAAAGGTTGCCTATTGCCAAAAAAATCATAAATACGGGCATTGATACGCTGACAGCCGCAACCTGATTTGCGTCGCCCGTTTGACCTACAAAAAATGTGTCCGCAAGGTTGTAGATAATGTTTATAAGCATTCCAAAAACGCTCGGCAATGCAAGAGTCATTACCGCCTTGGGTACTTTATAATCACTGAATACAATTATGTTGTCTTTTGCTTTTACTTTTTGTGCCATACTCAATACAATAAGCCGTAAAGGCTCACAAAATCCTCCATTCCCATTTTTTCCGCTCTGACAGTCGGGCTGATGCCAAGCTCGCCGAGCGCGGATGTTATTTTGTCCTTTGATATACCCGCTGTGGACGAAAGCGAATTTACAAGCGTTTTGCGCCTTTGCGAAAATGCGCCCTTAATCATTGTGAAAAATGCTTTTTCGTTGTCAATATCAAATTTCTTTTGCTTGCGAAGCGTGATTTTGATAACCGCGCTGTCAACCTTCGGCGACGGCATAAAGCTCTCTTTGCCGACATCAAATAAAATTTCAGCCTCGCCGTAATAGTTTACGGCAACGGTGACTGCGCCTGCGTCTCGTGTGCCTATCTCTGCACAAAGCCTCTGCGCCGCCTCGCGCTGAACCATAACCTCGATTTCGTCAATCGGCAAGTTGCTTTCGAGAAGCATCATAACAATCGGCGATGTGATATAATACGGCAAATTTGCGCAAACTTTAACGCTGTCGCAGTCGGCAAATTTTTGGCTTATTATTTCAGCAAGGTTAAGCTTCATAACATCGCCTTCAATAAGCTCGAAATTATCATAATCGCCGAGTGTTTCAGCCAAAATGGGATAAAGCCTTTTGTCAAGTTCGACGGCAACAACCTTGCCTGCCGTTTTGCAAAGCTCCTTAGTCAAAACACCGATGCCCGGCCCGATTTCCAAAACACCCGTTTTGTCATCGGCATTTAGGCGGCGTGCCATTTCGGGGCATACGCTGTCGTCAATCAAAAAGTTTTGACCGAGGTCTTTGGAAAAACTGAATTTGTATTTTGCAAGCAGCATTTTTACCGTGTTTATGTCGCAAAGGTTGAATTCCATATTGCCTTGTCTCCGTGGGTGCTAAAAGATTTTTACTCGATTTTGTAGTATGATAACACATTATAATATGTATATCAATATAAATTTTATATATAGATTAAGAACTGCTTTTTGTGTATTTGTGACCTTTTTATGAAAAAACTAAAATTGTGTTGACATTTGATTTTTTGATGATATAATATCTGTTAGCTGACTAATGTTAGCCGACTAAATAACATTGAGGAACAATATAACTAAAATGGATAATCACTGTAACAAACGCTCGGCAAAGCCGACCCCCCGCGGAATGATAGGTCCGCGCATCACGGATATTTCAAGGTTGCTGCGAATGCGCTTTAACCGCGCTGCACAGGAGGAGGGCTTGTTTGCAGGCCAGCAACATATTATTATTATGCTTGAGAAAACGGGCGGGCTTACCGTCAGCCAGATTTCAAAAAAACTGTGTGTTTCAACCGCTACGGCGTCGGTCAGCATCAAAAGGCTTGAAAAGGCAGGTTTTGTCAAAAAAGTGCAGGACGAAAAAGACGCCCGAATAACAAAAATTTATTTAACCGACAAGGGCAAATGCATTCCTTGTCGAATCAAACAAAAAATGGATGCTCAAGAGAGCAATATTACCGCAGGGCTGAGCGATGCCGAAATCGGCGAACTGAGCGATATGCTCGACCGTGTTATGAGCAACTTGGAAAAGGAGGAAATGCCGAATGATTAAAAAACTTGCAAAATACATTAACGGCTTGTGGCATCTTTGCATAGTCAGCGCATTGGGCATGATTGTTGAGGCTGTATGCGAGCTTTCACTGCCCTCAATCGCAAATATGATTTATGAAAAATGCGCCGCCGTCAGCGGAGACCCGAATGCCGCTCGAGATGTCAAAAGCTATGTTATCAAGATAGGCATTTTGATGTTCATTATGGCTGTTGTCGGCCTTTGCGGCGGACTTGCAACGATGAAAGCGTCATCCGTTGTCAGTCAAAAATTTTCTTACAGATTAAGAAATGATATGTATAAAAAAATCAGTGATTTTTCGTTTAAAAATATCGACGAATTTTCAACCTCATCGCTCACTACGAGAATGACAAACGATGTCACATTGCTTCAAAACACATTGATGATGGGCTTGCGTGTTCTTGTACGCGTGCCTGCATTGCTGATTGTTTCGGCTGTGTTTGCATTTTCAATCAACGCAAAGCTTTCGTTTATTCTTGTTGTAATGCTCCCGATTATGATTGTGATTGTGGCGCTTATTTTGAAATTCGGATTTCCGATGTTCCAAAAAATGCAAAAAAAGATTGATAATGTCAACCGCGTTGTTCAGGAAAATCTTATCGGTATCCGTGTTGTAAAGGCTTTTGTCCGCGAGGACAAGGAAAAAGAAAAATTCCACAATGCCTCCGACGAGCTTGCAAAGCAAGGCGCAAAGGCGGCAGGTCTTGTTGTAACCGTTCTGCCGATTTTGATGCTTATGATGAATGTTGTCATTGTTTACATTTATTATAAAGGCTCGCTTGATGCGGCAAATCCTAATGTAAAAATGGATGTCGGTCAAATTTCTGTTCTTGCATCATATATCGTGCAGGTTTTGATGAATATTATGATGGTTTCGATGCTTATGCTCCAGCTCACAAGAGCAAAGGCGTGCGGCGACCGTGTTGTTGAAGTTCTCGACACCGAGATTGATATTAAAAATCCGGAAAATGCATTTGTTCCGGAAAATCCGCAGGGCAATGTTGAGTTTAAAGATGTTTGCTTCGGATATAACAAGGGCGACAATGTTTTGGAAAATATCAATTTCAAGGCAAACGCAGGCAATATTGTCGGTATTATCGGCTCGACTGGCTGCGGCAAATCGTCACTTGTCAATTTGATTCCGCGTCTTTACGATGTTACAGGCGGCGAGGTGCTTGTTGACGGGGTCAATGTCAAGGAGTACGATTTGACGGCGCTTCGTGATATGATAGGCGTTGTGCTTCAAAAAAATGTGTTGTTCTCCGGCACAATAAAGGAGAATATCCGTTGGGGCAAAAAAGATGCCACCGATGATGAAATAATCGCCGCATGCAAGGCGGCTCAGGCTCACGATTTCATTATGCGCCAGCCGAACGGCTATGATACCGACCTTTCGCAGGGTGGCTTAAATCTTTCGGGCGGTCAAAAACAGCGACTTTGTATTGCAAGAGCTATGATTAAATCGCCGAAAATTCTTATCCTCGATGATTCGACATCGGCTGTTGATACGGCGACCGAGGCGAAAATCAGAGAGGCGTTTTACAACGAACTTGCAGATACAACCGTTATTATAATCGCACAGCGAATTTCGTCGGTTAAGGATGCAGACGAAATTGTCGTTCTTGACGACGGCAAAATCGACGCAGTGGGCACTCATGACGAATTGATGAAATCGTGCGAGATTTATCAGGAAATTTATACCACACAGCAAAAGGGGGTGCTTGAATAATGCCGATGGGAGGACCGGGTCCGGGCGGAAGAAATCCTGCCGGAGTTAAACCCAAAAATGTTAAACAGAGTTTTTCAAGAATTTTGTCATATTTCGGCAAAAACAAATTTTTGCTGTTAATTGTTTTTTTGTCGCTTATTTTAAGCACCGTTTGCTCGACTGCCGCATCTTATTGGCTCAAGCCGATTTTGGATGATGTGGCAACCTCAATAAAGGCTGGCACTTTTGCCGATGAGGGCATTAAAACACTTATCAAAAACCTTGCCATAGTTTCGGCGTTTTATGTCGGCGCGGCTGTTTTTACATTTCTTCAGTCAAAAATTATGGTTAAGGTTGCATACAAATCGACAAACGCAATCCGTAAGGATTTGTTTGACCGGTTGCAAACATTGCCTCTTAAATATTTCGACACAAAAACCCACGGCGAGATTATGAGCCGTTTTACAAACGATGTCGACAATATTCAAATGATGCTTGAACAGACAATAGTGCAACTCATTTCATCCGTTTTTACATTCATAGGTATTGTGGTGATGATGATTGTGCTTGAGTGGAGACTGTTTTTTGTTGCGTGCATTTTTCTTGTGATAATGCTTGTCAACTCACTAAAAATCGCAAAAAGCACACGAAAATACTACAAGGCACAGCAGGCGTCTCTCGGCGAAATGAACGGTAATATTGAGGAAACTGTCGAGGGTATGAAGGTTGTTAAGGTTTTCAACCACGAACAGCAGGCTATCGATGATTTTGAAGTGCTCAACGAAAAATATCGCTCTGCCGCTACAAATGCAAACTTCTATTCGGGCATTATGGGCCCTTGCTCAACCGGCATCAACAATGCCTCCTATGCGTCAATCACCCTTGTGGGCGGTATTCTCGTTTTGTCGAGCACAATCACAATCGGCACATTTTTCACATTCCTCAGTTATTCAAAGCAATTTACTCAGCCGATTAACCAAATTATGAACCAAATGAATAACATTTTCTCCGCTCTTGCCGGCGCAGAAAGAGTTTTTGAGGTTATGGATATGGAAAGCGAAGTTGATGACGGCACCGTTACTCTTGAGGAAATCCATACCGACAGCGGCAAAAAATGGTTTTGGGTTGACGGAACTGAAAAAACTCCCGTTGAGGGTAAGGTCGTTTTCGACGATGTTACATTCTCCTATGTCCCCGACAAAGTTGTTCTTCACGATATCGACCTTTATGCCAAGCCGGGTCAAAAAATTGCATTTGTCGGCTCAACCGGCGCAGGCAAAACTACAATTACAAACCTTATCAACCGCTTTTATGATATTCAAGAGGGCACAATCACCTATGATGGCATTGATATAAAGCGTATTAAAAAGGCTGATTTGCGTCGCTCGCTTGCAATTGTTCTTCAGGATACACACTTATTTACAGGAACAATTATGGATAATATCCGCTATGGCAGACTTGACGCAACCGATGAAGAATGCATTGCGGCATCAAAGCTTGCGTCTGCACACTCGTTTATCAAGCATCTTAAGGATGGATACAATACGAAAATCACCGGTGACGGTGCAAACCTTTCGCAAGGTCAAAGACAACTGCTTGCAATCGCGCGTGCAGCAGTAGCAGACCCACCCGTTATGATTCTTGACGAGGCAACTTCGTCAATTGATACAAGAACCGAGGCTCATATCGAACACGGTATGGACCGCTTGATGATAGGCAGAACGGTGTTTGTAATTGCCCACCGTCTTTCAACCGTTCGCAATTCAAACGCAATTATGGTGCTTGAACACGGCAATATTATTGAACGCGGAGACCACGATTCGCTCCTTGCTTTGAAGGGCAGATATTACGAACTTTGCACCGGCAAAGCACAGCTTTCATAGCTTAAGCATTGAATTATTTGTCGATATTCAAAGATAATAGACAAAAAACGATGATTATTACAATTAACTTTTTTTGTAACTAAAATTTTTTCAAAAAGGCTTTACAAACCGAATAATTGATGTTATAATTTAGACGATTATCAAAGCAAGATTTTGATTAGCAATTTTATTTGAGGTGAAATAACTATGAAAAAGTTTTTATCAATCATCCTTTCAGTGATTATGGTATTTTCCGTAGGCCTTGCTTCAACAAGCGTTGCAATGGCTAAAACCTACAGCAGCCAGGAAACGAAAAAGCCCGGCTATTCAACAATCAAGGTTGAGGTTAACGGCAAACCATCAACAGATGTTACCTATGATGTTGACAAATCAAATTCAAACAAAGTGTCTTTCAAATATAACGGCGACGGCGAGCTTCTCGGTTGGGAATTCCCGAATATGACCGAAGGCAAGGATTACACTATCATTTCCGAAGAGGGCAACACAATCACAATTTTGGTGTCTGAGGATTATGATGGTATTGTAACTGCAAACGCTATTGTTAAGCAGGCAGGCTCAAACAGCACAAAACCTAATAAGAACAGTAAGTCTCCTAAGACCGGCGCGGTTACAGCAACAGGCTTGGGCTTGACAGGTGCAGGTGCGGCTCTTCTCCTTGCTCTTAAAAAGAAAGACGAAGACGCTGAATAATTATAATAAATATTTCCGATGAGCATAAGGGATTCCTTGTGCTCATTTGTTATTTTAAATGCTTTTTGGTGGTATTATGAGCAACGACAATAACAAAAAAGTGAATAATTCCGACGGCAAATCGAAAAATACGGCGAAAAAAGTATTGACAGTTATTGCCGTGTTAATGATTATTGCGGGGGTTTGCTGCTTTGGATATTATATCTATATGCAGAAAAGCGCCGACAGCGAAGATAATAAAGCACAAAGCTACACGCAAAGCACGACGGTGGCGCAGACCGACGGCTCCAAAGTTAAAAATCCGATTGATTTTAAATCGCTTCAAAGCAAAAACAGCGATATTTATGCTTGGATAAAAGTTGACGGCACAAAGGTTGACCATCCGGTGTGTCAAAGCCCGACAGACGATTATTTTTATCTCCGCCACAGTGCTTATGACAAATCGTATGTTTCAAGCGGCGCGATTTATACTGAACTTTCAAACACAACAACTTTTAAAGACAGGGTGACTGTTATTTACGGCCACAACAACTACGGCGACTCAATGTTTACCACCCTGCATAAATTTGAGAGCAAAGATTTTTTTGATTCTCACCCGTATTTTTATATTTACACGCCGACCTCACGGCTGAAATATCAAATCGTTTCGGCGTTTAAGTATGACGACCGTCATATTATGAACAGCTTTAATTTTCAGAACAACGGCACATTTGAGGAATTTATCAAAATGATAAAAAATCCGCAGTCAACAAACAAAAATGTGCGCTCAAAACTTGACAAAGACATTACAATTGATGATAATATAGTAGTTCTGTCAACATGTGTGACAAACCAAAAAAGCAACAGATATTTAGTATGCGGAGTATTAGTAGACGATGAAAAGACCTATTGATCCAAATTTGAATAACAGCGACGACGATATTTTACTCAATCTCACCGGCGGCAATTCAAAGCAGTCGGACGAGCTTTCGTTTGCAGAAGGCTCGGAGCCTGATGATGTTAAATCACCCGAATATACCGTTTCGGTTGATGACAAAGAAAATGGCACAATTCCGGTAACACCGATGGCAAGCGTTGAAAATACCAACGAAGATATAAGTGCGATTGTTGATAAGGAGGAGATACCTCATTCATCACACCATCACCATTCTCATTCTTCACACAGCGGCGAACATCATCATTCGTCCGACGGTCACCATCATTCCTCGAGTCATCATCACCATTCGTCCGGCAGTCATCACAGCGGCGAGCACCATCACCATCACCACGGCAAAAAGAAAAAGGGTTTGCCTACCGCCGCAAAAATAGCTATTATCGTGCTTGTAATTCTGCTTTTGATTCCAATTATCGCAATGATTGTTTTTGGAATTAATGTCAAAACAGGCGATTTCAAAAAGGAAAACGCCGCTGCAACGGAATACAGCGAAGTTATAGAATATAACGGTCATAAATACAAATACAATGAAAATGTTGTTTCGATAGCCTTTATGGGCATTGACCAAGACACGCTGAAAACGAGCGACCAAACCGATTTTGTCGGTGCGTCGGATGCCGATATTGTTTTTGCCGTTGACACGCAAAGTGGCAAAGCAAGCGCAATTGCAATCCCTCGTGACACGATGGTTGATGTCGATATGTATATGGAAAGCGGCACGCTGATTGAAACACAAAAAACACAGCTTTGCCTTGCCTATGCCTACGGCGACGGCAGAGAGTTGAGCTGTAAAAACACGGTTAACTCAATCAGCCGAGTGCTTTATAATGTGCCGATAAACAAGTATTTTGCACTTGATTTGAATGGCATTGCCGCATTGAATGACGCTATCGGCGGAGTTACAATTGATTCGTCGCTCTATGACTTTAAGGACGAGGGAATCAAAGTCGGTGATAAGGTCGTTCTTAAAGGTGATATGGCGGAAAAATATGTGCGCCAGCGTAATATGGACACTGTTGACGCCTCAATTAACAGAACAGACCGTCAGGTGCAGTATGTCAAAGCATATACAAAACAGCTTGTGCCTGCCGTAATGAACGATTTCAGCGTTATTTCAAAACTTTACAGCGATGCACAAAAGTATTCGCAAAGCAATATTAAGCTCGACAATGTGACATATCTCGGCTCGCTCCTTTTGTCAAAGGGAATAACCGATTTTGAATCGTATCGCTTAAAGGGAACCTTCAGCGAATCTGCCGACCCGATTTTGCCGGATGTTGCACACGCCGAATTTACACCCGACGAAGACTACCTTATGCAAACAATCCTAAAGGTTTTTTATACTCAACTTGATTAAAATAAAAAGAGCATTGCTTTCACTGCGATAATGCAGTATGCAATGCTCTCTTTTTGTCAAAAATATCAGCCCTTGAGTCCACGCTCCTGGCGGTCCATATCCTCAACAACAATGTCGAAAATTTCGCCGAGCGACGAGCAGTATTCAAGCACCTTCCACGGCTCGTTGGTGTGGTAATGGATTTTAACCAAATCCTCATCACCTGTCGCAATGAGGCAGTCGCCATTAAAATTGTCTACAAAATAATCGTGAATATCGTCCTCGTCAAGACCTGTGCCCTCAATGAGAAGTTGGGTGTCATATCTGTATTCAAGCATATTTTTGTGCGCTGTGCGCCCTCCTTTTTGTTTTATGTATTCCATATTATCACTTTGGATTTTTTTGTCTATAAAATCACAAAATTATTTACCGTTTGTTCATTATATGGTAAAATGGCATTGAAAAAATATTACAAGGATTGTTTTTATGGATAAAAATTTGTTTTCAAACCGCCTTAAACTTAATAGTATCACACTGACAGACGATTTTTGGCTCGAAAAATCAGAACTTGTCCGCCGCGAGATGATTCCGTATCAGCTTTCGGCACTTAATGACAACATCGAAGGTGCTGAAAAAAGTTATTGCCTTGAAAATTTCAAAAAAGCGTCAATAATCGTTGAAAATATGAAAAAAGGTGTTAAGCCGCCCAAATATCCTGCCGACAGATGGCATTATGACGAAAGCACACCGAAAAATGCGTTCCACGGCTGGGTTTTTCAGGACAGTGATGTATATAAATGGCTTGAAGCTGTGGCGTATTCGCTTGTTAATCATCCCGATGATGATTTGCAGAGAAAAGCGGATAAGTGTGTAGACCTTATTTGTTCTGCACAGCTTGAAAACGGCTATCTCGACACGCTTTATATCATCAATAATCAAGATGAAATTTTTACAAATTTAAAGGACTATCACGAGCTTTACTGCTTCGGGCATTTGGCTCAAGCGGCGATTGCGTATTATGACGCAACCGGCAACAAAAAGCTGTTCGACGCGGCGTGCCGCTTTGCCGATTTGATTTGCGACACCTTCGGCGAGAACAAAATCAAGGGCTATCCCGGTCACGAAATTGCCGAAATGGCACTTGTCGGTCTTTATCGTGCTACGGGTGATGAAAAATATTTAAAAACGGCGGAGTTTTTTGTTGACGAGCGCGGCAAAAAGCCCTATTATTATGACCTTGTTTTGGGCAAAAAAACCGTAAACGATAATTATTTTTACAATCAGGCGCACATTCAGCCGAAATATCAGACGGAGGCAGTAGGTCACGCCGTTCGGGGAGTTTATCTCTATTCGGGTATGGCTGATGTTGCACGCGAAACCGGCGACGATGAATTGCTTGCGGCGTGTGAGAAAATTTTTGACAATATCCGGTCAAAGAAAATGTATATCACCGGCGGAATAGGCGCAACTGTTGACGGTGAGGCGTTTTCGTTTAACTACGATTTGCCGAATGACCTTGCGTACAGCGAAACTTGTGCGTCAATCGGACTTGTGTTTTTCGCTATGCGAATGAGCGCGATTAACCCCGATTCAAAATATGCCGATGTTGCCGAAAGGGCGCTGTATAACACGATTTTGTCGGGAATGAGCGAGGATGCAAAACGCTTTTTCTATGTCAATCCGCTTGAGGTGTTGCCCGAGGCGTCGCACAAGGACAGCCGCAAGGCTCATGTTAAACCTGTTCGGCAAAAATGGTTTGGCTGTGCTTGCTGTCCGCCTAATTTGGCGCGCCTTATATCGTCACTCGGCGAATATTGCTTCAGCGAGAGCGGCGACACATTTTATATTCATCAATATGTCGGTGCAAATATTGACGCTCAAAATGCCGATGTTTGCGTTAAATCGTCATATTTGACAGACGGCGGCGTAAAGATTAAAATAAATCCGAAAAAAAGCATGTGCCTTGCTTTGCGTATTCCGTCATGGTGTAAAAATTATAAAATTTCGGCACCGTATGAGATTAAAAAAGGCTATGCCTATATTGATGTTAACGGAGAAACAAAAGTTAATGCGTCGTTTGAACTCAAACCGCGTTTTGTCGCCTGCACAAGCAATGTGCGCGCAAATGTCGGCAAGGTCGCATTGTGTCGCGGACCCGTTGTTTATTGCATTGAGGGTGTGGATAACGGCACTGATCTTCAACAGCTGATTGTCAATGCCGACAGCGATTTTTCCGAGTCGGGCGACTGCATAACGGTGAACGGTCTGCGTGAAAAAGCACACGAGTCGCTGTATTATGACTACGAAAAGCCCACATATGAGAAAACAAAAATCAAATTCATTCCGTACCGCAATTGGGGGAACAGAGGCGAAAACGAAATGTGCGTTTTTGTAAGAATTAAGGAGAATTGAAAATGAGTTTTGATAAATTGGAGCGAAATATTGTCAGCGTTATTAAGGAGTCGCAGGCAAAGCTCGGATATGAAAAAATGCCGCTCGGCATAAACTATATTAAACCGTCACTGTGCCACCTGCTCAACGATTGCACAGATGACGAAATCATGCCGCTTTTAAACCGTTTCGCTCGCGAAAAACAAGACAAATTCGGTGATATTTCGATTGCCGAAACAGACGGCGGATACCGTCTTACCGTGTCGGAAAAAGGAATAGAGCTTGTGCACAATTCACTAAGCGACAACGATTTTATTGTGCAATTCGTCAATGCGATAAGACAGCCCGACTGCAATATTGACAAGGTTGTTGCGCTGTTTAAATCGTTCGGTGAAAATGTTCATTTTGAAAAAACTTCAAACGGCGAATTTGAATATTTGATTTATTTTGAGGACGGTGAGCCGGATGAATTTTACTATTGTCTCGACGATGACGATTTCGGCGTGACATATCACCGTTTCACGAAAGAGGATTATATCGACTTCGGATTTTAAAAGGAAAATTTTGTTGGATTTAAACGGCTTTGCTTATTTGCAGAGCTGTTTTTCTTTATTGCTTTACCGCACCAAAACACAAATATCATCAAATTGTTATATTTTTAACAATAAAAATCCTCAAATTTGTTGAAATATCCGAAAATGATATAACATCGTTATTTTTTTAACAAAAACTCTTGAATACTTAAATCTATAATTTTATAATAAAGGACAGTTAAAACTCTAATTATATATTTTTTCGGAGGTAATGAATGATGGAATATCGTATTGAACATGATTCGATGGGCGAGGTTAAGGTTCCTGCCGACAAATATTGGGCAGCGCAAACCGAGCGCAGCCATGAAAATTTCAAAATCGGAGTAGGCATCGAAACAATGCCTCGTGAGATTACTCACGCATTCGGCGTTTTGAAAAAGGCTGCCGCAATTGCAAACCACAAATTGAAATCGGAAAAAATGACCGACGAAAAGCTTGCGGCAATTTCGCAGGCGTGCGATGAGGTTATGAGCGGTGCGCTCAACGAGCATTTTCCGCTTGTTGTTTGGCAGACAGGCTCGGGCACACAGTCAAATATGAATGCCAATGAGGTTATCGCCAACAGAGGTAACGAGATTGCAGGCAAAAAGCTTCTTCATCCAAACGATGATATTAATATGAGCCAGTCGTCAAACGATACTTTCCCGACAGCAATGAGTATTGCGGCTGTTTTGGGCATCGAGGATAAGGTTTTCCCGGCTCTCGACAAGCTTGTCGCAACACTTAAAAGACTTGAGGCTGAAAATGACGATGTTGTTAAAAGCGGCAGAACTCATCTTCAGGATGCAACGCCGATTAAGTTTTCACAGGAAATAAGCGGCTGGAGAGCGTCGCTTGAAAAGGACAGACGACTTCTTGAAATCGCTCTTCCCGAGCTTAAGGAGCTTGCACTCGGCGGCACAGCCGTAGGCACGGGACTTAACGCTCCGGCAGGCTTTGATGTTGAGGTTGCAAAGGCAGTCAGCGAAATTACAGGCAAGCAGTTCATCACTGCACCTAACAAGTTCCACGCTCTCACCTCAAAGGATGAGATTGTATTTGCTCACGGCGCACTCAAGGCCCTTGCGGCTGACCTTATGAAGATGGCTAACGATGTTCGTTGGCTTGCATCCGGTCCGAGAGACGGACTCGGCGAAATTAAAATTCCCGAAAACGAGCCGGGTTCGTCAATTATGCCGGGTAAGGTTAATCCGACACAGTGTGAGGCTGTTACAATGGTTGCCGTTCAGGTTATGGGCAACGATGCGGCTGTCGGCTTTGCGGCTTCTCAAGGCAATTTCGAGCTTAATGTATTTATGCCGGTCATCATTTACAATTTCACTCAGTCGGTAAGGCTTTTGAGCGAGGTTATGGTATCATTCAACGACAACTGTGCAGTAGGCATTAAGGCTGACAGAGAAAAGATGAACCACAATCTTCACAATTCGCTTATGCTTGTTACGGCGCTCAATCCTTATATCGGATATGAAAACGCCGCAAAAACAGCTAAAAAGGCATATAAAGACAATATTTCGTTAAAGCAAGCCTGCGTTGAGCTTGGATTCTTGAGCGAGGAAAGGTTTGACGAGGTATTCCATCCCGAGCAGATGGTTTAATATTAAATTCAGGGATAAATAGGAATAGGAGAATAGCGGTATGACTTATAGTTATTATCCGGGCTGCACATTGAAAACAAAGGCAAAGGACTTGGATAAATATGCAAGGCTTTCCGCCGAGGCTCTCGGTGTAACGCTTGAGGAACTGCCCGATTGGCAGTGTTGCGGCGGTGTTTATCCGTTGGCAAAGGATGAAATCGCAACCAAGCTGTCATCTGTCAGAGCCTTGAACACGGCAAAGGAGCTTAATCAAGACCTTGTTACAATGTGCTCGGCGTGCCACAATGTTATTAAGCAGGTTAACAACGATATGAAAACCGATGAGGATATTGCATCAAGGGTCAACAATTATCTTAAACTTGACGCACCCTACAACGGCGAAACAAATGTTATTCATTATCTTGAACTTCTGCGAGATGTTGTGGGATTTGACGAAATCAAAAAGAAAGTTGCAAATCCGCTTAAGGGCAAAAAGATAGCCGCATACTATGGTTGTCTGCTTTTGAGACCAAGCAGGGTTATGCAAATGGACGATCCGGAAAATCCGACAATTATGGAGGATTTCATCAAGGCGCTCGGCGCAACACCGGTTTTGTATTCAATGCGTAACGAATGCTGCGGCGGCTATACAACAATCGAAAACAAAAGTATTGCAACGGCGAAGGGAAACGCTGTGCTTGAAAACGCAGTTAACAACGGCGCAGAAATGGTTATCACAGCCTGTCCTCTTTGCATGTATAATTTGAATAAAAACGCAACCGATTACGACATTCCGGTTAAGTACTTCACAGAGGTGCTTGCCGAGGCTCTCGGTGTTAAATAAGGAGGACTCTATGATTAATAATAATGAATTAAAAGAGCAAATCCTTCAAATTTCCGGAGTGAATGCTCGCAAATGTATGCGATGCGGAAAATGCACGGCAACATGTCCCTCGTTTGACAATATGGAATATCATCCGCATCAGTTTGTTTACATGGTTGAAAGCGGAAATATCGAGCCTTTGCTCAATTCAAAATCGCTTTACACCTGCCTTTCGTGCTTTGCCTGCGTTGAAAGATGCCCCCGCGGCGTCGAGCCGGCAAAAATCGTCGAGGCAACAAGGCTTGCAGTTATCCGCGAGCAGGGTGCAAACCACCTTAAACCGCAGGATATACCCGAAATTCTTGATGACGATTTGCCGCAGCAGGCTATCGTCAGTGCGTTTAGAAAATATACAAAGTAAGGAGGAAAACGGCGAATGCAAAGAATTGGCGTATTTGTATGTTGGTGCGGTAGCAACATTGCAGGTACCGTGGATGTTCACAAGGTTGCCGAAACCCTGAAAAACGAAGCGGGCGTTGTTTTCTCCACCGATTATCAGTATATGTGTTCACAGGCAGGTCAGGACCTTGTTAAAAACACAATCAAAGAATATAACCTTACGGGCGTCGTAATCTGCTCGTGTTCTCCGCGTATGCACGAAAACACATTCAGAAAAGCGGCGGCATCCGTTGGACTTAACCCTTATATGGTCGAGATTGCAAACATTCGTGAGCAATGCTCGTGGATACATAAGGATATGGCGACTGCTACGGAAAAAGCAATAATCCTCGGCAGAGCCGCAATTGCAAAGGTGCATCTCAATGCACCGCTTACGGCAGGCGAAAGCCCCGTTACAAAAAGAGCCCTTGTTATCGGCGGCGGTATTGCCGGTATCCAAACTGCGCTTGATATTGCCGAGGCAGGATTTGAGGTTGATATTGTTGAAAAATCACCTACAATCGGCGGCAAAATGGCTCAAATTGATAAAACATTCCCGACTCTTGACTGTGCGGCTTGTATTTTGACACCTAAAATGGTTGAGGCGGCACAGCAGGAGAATATTAAAATTTATTCATACAGTGAGGTTGAAGAGGTCAAGGGCTTCGTAGGCAACTTCACTGTTAAAATCAAGAAAAAAGCAAGATATGTAAACGAGGATATTTGCACCGGTTGCGGTCTTTGCACGGAAAAGTGCCCGATGAAGCGCGTACCTAACGAATTTAATCTCGGCATGGATAACCGCCATGCGATTTACATTCCGTTTGCTCAGGCTGTTCCGAAGGTTGCAACAATCGACCCGACAGCCTGCATAAAACTTAAAACGGGCAAGTGCGGTCTTTGTTCAACAGTCTGCGAGGCTAAGGCTATCAATTATGATGCTAAGGACGAGTTCGTTGAGGCGAAATACGGCGCAATCGTTGTTGCAACCGGATTCAATCCGATTTCCGTTGAAAAATTTGACGAATTTGCGTATTCTCAAAGCCCCGATGTCGTTACCTCGCTTGAATACGAAAGACTTATGAACGCGGCAGGACCGACAAGCGGCACTCTTTTAAGACCGTCAGACCATAAGCATCCGAAAACAATCGTTTTTGTTCAGTGCGTAGGTTCCCGTTGTGACGGTGTTGACAGCAAGGGTAAACCGTATTGCTCAAAGGTTTGCTGTATGTATACCGCAAAACACGCAATGCTTACCCGTGAAAAATACCCCGACACGGATGTTTATGTATTTTATATTGATGTTCGTACCCCCGGTAAAAACTTTGACGAGTTTTATCGCAGAGCTGTCGAGGAATACGGCGTTCACTATATCAAGGGCATGGTCGGCAAGGTAGTTCCCGAAAACGGAAAACTTAAAGTTCAAGCCTCCGACCTTCTTGCAAACGAACAGCTTCATATCGACGCCGACATGGTGGTTCTTGCCGCCGCTGTCGAGCCTGATAAAAGCGCAAGACACCTTGCAACAATGCTCACCGCATCTATGGATACAAATGATTTCTTCACAGAGGCTCACCCAAAACTTCGTCCTGTCGAATCACCGACAGCAGGCGTGTTCCTTTCGGGTATGTGCCAAGGTCCGAAAGATATTCCCGAAACCGTTTCGCAGGCATCCGCCGCGGCGGCAAAGGTTATCGGACTTCTTGTTAAGGATAAACTCACCTGCAACCCATGCGTTGCACACAGCGACGAAATGCTTTGCAACGGCTGCTCAAGTTGTGAAAAGGTTTGCCCTTACGTTGCAATTACCTATGAAGAAAAAGAGTTCAGAATGCCCGACAGAACTACGGCAATTCGCCGTGTCGCAAGCGTTAACCCTGCTGTTTGTCAGGGTTGCGGCGCATGTACGGTTGCCTGCCCGAGCGGCGCTATGGATTTGAACGGCTTTTCTAACAGACAAATTATGGCGGAGGTAGATGCGATATGCAGATAGAAGAAAACAAAGAATTCAGACCTAAAATCGTTGCCTTCTGCTGTAACTGGTGCTCATACGCAGGCGCAGACCTTGCGGGCACAAACCGTCTTAACTATCCTGCCGATATTAAGATTATCCGTGTTCCGTGCTCCTGCCGTGTAAACCCGATGTTTATACTCAGAGCATTTCAGCGCGGTGCAGACGGCGTTATTATGTGCGGTTGCCATCCCGGCGACTGCCACTATACAACAGGAAATTATTATGCAAGACGAAGAATGACTCTCCTTTTCTCAATGCTTGATTATCTCGGCATAGAGAAGGGCAGAACAAGAGTAGAATGGGTTTCTGCCGCAGAGGGTCAAAAGTTTGCCGAAACAATGAACAGCTTTGTTGAAACAATAATTGCCCTCGGTGAAAACAAAAGATTGGAGGATTTGAGATGCAAGACAAAATGATTTCTCGTGCAAAAGAACTCCTCCTCGACGGCACTGTAAACAGAGTTCTCGGCTGGAAAACGGGCGAGTTTGAATATGATATTACTCCGGCAGTGTTCACCACCGCACAGGAGCTTGAAAACGATTTTGTTTACAACAGCTTTGCGGCTGCAAACCTTTCAAAATATCTTGTAAAGGAAAGCAGAAAGGAAGGCAAAATTCTCGTATTTCTCAAGCCTTGCGATTCATACAGTTTTCAGGAGCTTATGAAAGAGCACAGAGTTATAAGAGAAAATGTTTACATCATCGGCATTGCCTGCTACGGCAAGACAGATATTGAAAAAATCAAAGAAAAGGGAATAAGCGGCATTTCAAGTGTCGGCGAGGACGATACAAATATCGTTGTCGATACTATTTATGACGGCACTGTCAAATTCCCAAAATATGAGGTTATGGCAGAGCGTTGCCTCTCCTGCAAGAGCAAAAAGGTTGTTATTTATGACGAGCTTATCGGCGAAAACGGCGAGGTTAACGAGGATTGCAACCGCTTTGACTTGGTTGCAAAGCTCGAGGCAATGACTCCCGACGAGCGTTTCGCTTTTTGGCAAAACGAACTTTCAAAATGCATCCGTTGCAACGCATGCAGAAATGTTTGCCCTGCCTGCACATGTGAAAAATGTGTGTTTGACAACGACAATTCGGGTGTTGCGCAAAAGGCAGCGGCTAACAGTTTTGAGGAAAATATGTTCCATATTATCCGCGCATTCCATGTTGCCGGCAGATGCACAGACTGCGGCGAATGCTCACGCGTGTGCCCACAGCATATTCCACTTCACCTGCTCAACCGCAAATTCATCAAGGATGCAAACGAGCTTTACGGTGAATATCAGGCAGGCGCGGATATGGAAACAAAGCCGCCTCTTGTTAACTTTACATATGACGATTGCGAGCCAAGCGTTGTTTATGAAAGAGGAGGTGCCGAATAATGTATAAAATCGCATTTGGTAAAATTTCGGCGCTCTTTAACGCAATTTCATCGGTTGAAAAACTTTATGTTCCTACCGATAAGGACGATATTGCGGTTTTTGCCGAATATAGGGACGGCGTTGAGCTTACTCAAAAACTTAACACTAACCGCTCGGCTAAAGATTTTTTCTTCCCACAGACAGAAAATCTTTACGATGTAAAAATGAAAGACAAAAAAATCGAGATTACAGATACAAGAGAAGAGTGCGAGGATTTCGTTATCTTCGGCGTAAGAGCGTGCGATGTCCGTTCGTTCTCGATTCTTGACAAGGTGTATCTTGCAGACCCGATTGATTCCTATTATAAAAACAGACGCGACCACGGCACGATTATTTCGCTTGCCTGCGGCAGACCCGAGGAAACCTGTTTTTGCCAAAGTTTCGGCATAAATGCGGCAGACCCCGAGGGCGATGTCAAGGCTTGGAAAATCGGCGACGAACTTTATTTGCAAGGCGCAACAGACAAAGGCAATGCATTGCTCGAAAAGGTTTCCTCGGTTCTTGAATCGGCAGACGAAAAAGCTGTTGACGATGCAAAAAGCGCTATTAACGCAGTTATGAAAAAGCTTCCGCTTGCAAAGGTAAGTTTTGAGCATATGAAGGACAACGATTTGCTTGACTATTTCAACAGCGACAAGTGGTCCGGCCTTTCTGAGGCTTGCCTCGGTTGCGGCACATGCACTTTCGTTTGCCCGACTTGTCAGTGCTACGATATTCGCGAGTTTGATACCGGAAACGGTATTAAAAAGTTCAGATGCTGGGACAGCTGTATGTATTCCGACTTCACGAAGATGGCTCACGGCAATCCGCGTACAACTCAACTTCAGCGCTTCAGACAAAGATTTATGCACAAGCTTGTGTATTTCCCCGATAACAATAACGGCGAATTCGGTTGCGTCGGCTGCGGCAGATGCCTTGCAAAATGCCCGATTTCAATGAATATTGTCAAGGTGGCAAAGGCATTGGAGGTGAATGCGTGATGAATAACGAAACATTAATTCCGGTAATCGGCGAGGTTACCAATATAAGAGTTGACACACCCGATGTCAAGACCTTCAGAGTCACTGCGTTGGGCGGCGGAAAAGCGTTTGAGCATATCCCCGGTCAGTGTGCAATGCTCTCAATCCCGGGTGCAGGCGAAGCAATGTTTTCAATCACTTCCTCACCAACTACAAAGGATTATATGGAATTCAGCATCAAAAAGTGCGGTTGCCTCACAACCTGGCTCCACGAAATGGAAGTAGGTCAGCAAATCACTATCAGAGGTCCGTACGGCAACGGTTTCCCGGTTGATACCGAGTTTGTCGGCAAGGATTTGCTTTTCATTGCCGGCGGTATCGGTCTTGCTCCGCTCCATTCCGTAATCAATTACTGCCGTGCCAACAGAGAAAAATACGGCAAGATTGATATTGTTTACGGCTCACGCTCGGCAGATGATCTTGTTGATTATCAGGAGATTATCGACGAATGGTGCAAAGAGGACGGCATCAATGTTTATCTCACCATCGACAGAGAGCAGGAGGGTTGGGACGGTCATGTCGGTTTTGTTCCCAACTATGTTAAGGAACTCGGCTTTGATACAAACAAAACGGCTGTAATCTGCGGTCCGCCTATTATGATTAAGTTTACACTTGCGGGTCTTGTTGAACTTGGATTTGACAAAACCCAGGTTTACACCACAATGGAGCTTAAAATGAAATGCGGCGTCGGCAAATGCGGCAGATGCAACATCGGCGATAAATACGTTTGTAAAGACGGTCCTGTTTTCCGCTGTGACCAGCTTGACGAAATGCCGACCGAGTATTAATAGGAGGATGCGTAGATGGAAAAAGAAATGGTAAATATTTATTTGTTCGGCAAAAAATACGAAGTGCCGTCAAATCTTACAATAATGAATGCTATGGAATACGCAGGCTATCAGCTTAAAAGAGGTTGCGGATGCAGAAACGGCTTCTGCGGCGCCTGCGCAACAATTTACAGGGTTAAGGGCGACAGAGAGCTTAAAGCTTGCCTTGCATGCCAAACAAAGGTTGAAAACGATATGTATATCGCAACTCTTCCGTTCTTCCCGCTTATCAAGCAACCATATGATATAGAAAAAGTTAAGCCGACAGAGCAGATTATGATGCAGCTTTATCCCGAGATTTATGCATGCGTCGGCTGTAATGCCTGCACAAATGCCTGCACACAGGGACTTAATGTTATGCAATATATTGCATATGCTCAAAGAGGCGAATACGAAAAGTGTGCCGAGGAGAGTTTTGACTGCGTAATGTGCGGCGTTTGTTCGTCGCGTTGCCCGGCAGGAATCAGTCATCCGCAGGTTGCATTGCTTGCAAGACGACTCAACGGCAAATATCTTGCTCCCGAAAGCAAGCATTTGACAGAAAGAGTTCAGGAAATCAAGGACGGCACATTTGAGGAGCTTATTCAAAACCTTATGCAAAAGCCGCTTGACGAGATTAAAGAGCTTTATAACAACAGAGAGATTGAGAAGTAAGGAGGTGCCGATATGTATAATAAAGAAATGCTTGATTCAATGAAAAAAGTTGCTGAGGCAAGAGAGCAAAACACATATTTCGAGCCGCGCAGAATGACAGCGGACGAAAAGGATACTCTTCTCGCAACTTTCCACCCCGATTACAAGGAGGATCAGTTCAGCGTCCTTAAAATCGGTGCCAATGCCGGCGAAAAAGTGCCGTGCGAGCTTGCCGAGCTTTTGCAGGCTCATTCAAGAATTAAACCCGACAGCGTGGAACTTTCAAATCCCGATTACGATGTTGATGTGCTTATTATCGGCGGCGGCGGTGCAGGTGCATCTGCGGCTATCGAGGCTGATAACAACGGCGCAAAAACCATGATTGTAACAAAGCTTCGTATGGGCGACGCAAACACAATGATGGCAGAGGGCGGTATTCAGGCTGCCGACAAGCCAAACGATTCGCCTGCAATCCACTATATCGACGCTTTCGGTGGCGGTCACTTTGCCGCAAAGCCGGAGCTTCTTTACAAGCTCGTTACCGAGGCTCCCGAGGCTATTCAGTGGCTCAACAATTTGGGCGTTGAATTTGACAAGGCACCCGACGGCACAATGATTACAACTCACGGCGGCGGAACATCAAGAAAAAGAATGCACGCCGCAAAGGACTATTCGGGTGCAGAGATTATGCGTACTCTTCGCGACGAGGTTCAAAACAGACAAATTCCGATTGTTGATTTTACAGCCGCAATCGAGATTATTAAGGACAGCGAAGGCAAGGCAGCAGGCGCAGTTCTTATGAATATGGAAACAAGCGAGCTTCTTGTTGCAAAGGCTAAAACAGTCATTATCGCGACAGGCGGCGCAGGCAGACTCCATTATCAGGGTTTCCCGACATCAAACCACTACGGTGCAACTGCCGACGGTCTTATTTTAGGTTACAGAGCCGGTGCAAAACTTCTTTATGCCGACACTCTTCAGTATCACCCGACAGGTGCGGCTTATCCGGAGCAGATTTTCGGTGCTCTTGTTACGGAGAAAGTTCGTTCGCTCGGCGCAAAGCTTGTCAATGTAAACGGCGAAGTATTTATGCATCCGCTTGAAACCCGTGATGTTTCTGCCGCATCCATTATTCGTGAATGTACGGCAAGAGGCAACGGCGTTCATACTGACGACGGAGTCGGCGTTTGGCTCGACACACCGATGATTGAGATTAAGGGCGGCGAGGGCACGATTGAAAAGAGAATTCCTGCCATGATGAGAATGTTCGGCAAATACGGCATTGATATTCGCAAGGAGCCTATTCTCGTTTATCCAACACTTCACTATCAAAACGGCGGTCTTAACATTTCGGCAGACGGTATGACAAATATCGAAAACCTTTATGTTGCAGGCGAGGCAGTCGGCGGCATCCACGGCAGAAACAGACTTATGGGCAACTCGTTGCTTGATATTATTGTTTTCGGCAGAAATGCAGGAAAAACCGCATCCGCAAAATCAAAAGAGGTTGAGCTCGGCGAGCTTACTCTTAAGCATGTTGATGATTTTGAGGAGCAAATCAAATCTGCCGGAATCGAAACGGATGTTGTTTCTCCGAAACTTCTTCCGCGCTATACTCACGGCAACCCTCGTTTTGAGGCAAAATAAAAGTTAATCATTTAACCCCCGGGCAAAACGGCAAGAGCTGTTTTGCCCGATTTCATCAAAGAATAGAGGATTTTATGGAACTGTTTAACGGAATACTCAGTATTCACGCAGTTAGTTTTTTAACCCTCAGTGTATTTGCAATTGCGGCATTGGGCTACATTTTGGGACGAATTACTGTCAAGGGCGTTGATTTGGGCACGGCAGGCGTGTTTGTAATTGCCCTTCTTTACGGCTGTTTTTTCTACAGCAATTTGACGCACGAGCTTACAATGACGGATGAAACCTTCGTCAAGGAGGCATTAAAAAATGTCGATAACATAGGGCTTGTGCTGTTCGTTACCTCGGTCGGCTTTATTGCAGGACCGACCTTTTTCAAAAACTTGAAAAAGAATTTTAAATCGTATGTTTGCCTCGGACTTATAATTATTTTGTCCGCAAGTATTGTTTGCGTTATTTGTATTACGCTCGGTAAGGGCGATACAGTCCACGAACATGAGGAGTTTAAAGCAATCCTTGTCGGTTTGCTGTCGGGCGCGCTCACGAGTACACCGGCATTCTCCGCGGCAAAGGATGCCGTAGGACCGCAGTATGAGGATTTTGTTTCCGTAGGCTACGGCATTGCATATTTGTTCGGCGTTATAGGTGTTGTTCTTTTTGTTCAGCTTGTTCCCAAATTTGCGAAAGCAAATATGGAAGAAGAGGTCAAAAAAATTACCGCCGACAGCGACGGCGGCAGTAAAAGAATTTATAACGGTAAACTTATCGAATTTGATTCGTTCGGCATAATGCCGTTTGCGCTTGCAGCGGTCCTTGGCATGACTATCGGTTCAATCAGCTACAAGGGCTTTTCGCTCACGACAACGGGCGGCTGTATTCTCGTTTCGCTTGTTATGGGTCATTTCGGCAGAATAGGAAAAATCAGCATAATGCCGAAGGGAAGCACACTTCGTGTGTTCCGTGAGCTTGGGCTTATGTTTTTCCTTATCGGTGCCGGCATTTCGGGCGGCGCAAAATTCGTTGAGGTTTTCAACGCAAAATATCTTTTCTACGGCGTGTTGATGACACTCATTCCAATGATTATCGGCTATCTGTTTGCAAAATATGTTCTCAAATTGCCGCTCCTTAACAATCTCGGCTCAATTACCGGCGGTATGACCTCAACACCTGCGCTCGGCACACTCATTCAGGTTTCGGGCACGGAGGATATTGCAACGGCATACGCCGCAACATATCCCATCGCGCTCATATCCGTAGTAATAGCCGCAAAGCTTATAGTTATGTTTTGTTAAATTTTGTTTATAAACGATTTGGGGGAACGAGCTTGAACAACTTATTTATACAAGGAGTACTGTTTGAATGGAATGAAATAGAGCCAAACAGCTACATCAGGACTATTGAGTCCTTGCGTGATGTAGAAAAAATCGAATTTCAAAGCCCCGTTTCGCTGTTTGTAGGCGAAAACGGAACGGGAAAATCGACATTGCTTGAGGCAATTGCCGTTGCACACGGTTTTAATCCCGAGGGCGGCACAAAAAACTATGTTTTTTCAACTTATGATTCTCATTCCGAATTATGCGATGCAATACGAATTGCAAAGGGCTACAGAAAAGAAAAATGGGGATATTTTTTGAGAGCGGAAAGTTTTTATAATGTTGCCACCCAAGAAGAAAAATATGCCGACATTGCGCACCCGTCAATGCAATATCACAAAAAGTCACACGGAGAAAGTTTTTTGGATTTGGCACAAGACAATATTAAGTCAAACGGCTTGTATTTGCTCGACGAGCCGGAGGCAGCCCTTTCTCCGCAAAGGCAGTTGACATTGCTGACGCAGATATACAAATGCGCAAATGATGGCGCGCAATTCATTATAGCTACACATTCTCCGATTTTGTTGGGTATTCCCAATGCTCAAATATTTTGCTTTGACAACGGCAAAATACATACATGCACCTACGAGGAAACCGACAGCTATAAGATTACCGAAATGTTTATAAACAATCGCAAAAGCCTCCTCCAAAAACTCTTGGATGAATAATAATTAAAATGCTTTAAATAAAATCATAACCACCGGTTCAACCGGTGGTTACGATTGTTTAAGCATTCTTTTCCTATCATCAATGATGAAATAATGCTCCAAAGTATCAAAAGTAAATCCCAAAGCGTCAATTTGACAATTTGGGATTTTTCTTGGCACTTTTGAATTACTTATGTTTGCACTAATATAGTTATTTTGCACCCTTTAAGGGTGCTTTTTTTCGTACTTTTAGTCCGCATAGGAAACGAAACAGATTGTTGCTGTCCATAATTTTGGATACAACGATGCTGATTAAATAACAGAAAGTGAAGATTAAAAGGATAACCAGTATCGGATTGGTGATGCCGAGTTTGCTTACAAAAAACCAGCGGCTGCCAGTCATCAGAAAGCCGTTGAGAAGATAAATTTGCAACGAGTATTTACCGCTGAATATCAGTGGTTTTCTGATTGCGGACGGTACTTTGACCAGCGTAAAAAATCCTGCGATGCAAGTGCAGGCGGTGAGCGCAGAAATATACTTGCCGATACAATCATAAACGCCCGGTGCATAGTGGCGCAGTACGCCAAACGACAGTGCAAATAAAAGTACGCTGCCGAGTGTGAGACAAAGAAGGCGCTTCTTTTGCTTTACCTTTTGAAAGTCGAACGACTTTAGCATTATGCCGATGATATAATATGTAGCATTATAAATGATATTGTTAAGACTGCAAATGCTGGTTATATCAAAGGCTGCGGAAATTGCAACAAAGATGCCAATTAGCAGTATGCCGAATAAAGAACTTTTTTGAATCAGTTTTAAGAATAGAGGCGCCAATGCAGACAGTACAAACAGCGTGTATAAAAACCAATAGGTGCCCGATGAATAGCCCTGAAAGAAAAGTTGAAAGACAGCGCTTTTTAAGTCGACTTGTCTATTAACAATACTACTACCGGCGATTTTGCACACAGTGGCAATTGTACTGAAAACAACATAGGGAACCAAAATGCGCTTTGTTCGAGAAAGAAGGTATTGTCCGTAGTGCTTTTCATGATAAGTGCACAAAAAACCGGAAATGATAAAAAACATTGGCATTTGGTACGCGTCTACAAATAATTTAACAGATAAACACCACGGAATTGCTTCCAAATTAATTGGATAAACAATGATAGAGTGGCATAATAGAACAGATAGAATTGCAACGCCTTTTAGAATATCAATCAGTTCAATGTGTTTTTTTGCGGGCATAGGTTGTGTCTCCATGTAATACTTTATTTTGTATATTCGTACTTGGTAAAGTATAGCAGGTATAAAATCGTTTGTCAAATAAAGCAAACTCGCCGGCAGAAACCCGGCAGAGGTGAAATTTCGATGATTTTTGTAGAGTTTGTTAAACATGATAAAAAGAAAAAAGCCTGAAATCGACTTGATTACAGGCTTTTTGTGGCGCAGCGGGTGGGATTTGAACCCACGGGCGCACGAAACGCACGATGGATTTCGAGTCCATGCCGTTATGACCTCTTCGGTACCGCTGCATTTTTGACTCATTAATTTTACCATTATAAATTGTATTTGTCAAATAAATATGCTATTATATATTAAATTATTTTAAAAATTTCTTATTTTGCGGCAAGAAAGGTAAATAATTATGGTTGGAATCATTGATTACGGTGCCGGAAATCTGCAAAGCGTCAAAAAAGCGCTTGATTTTCTTGGATACGAAAGCGAAATTACTATGGACAGAGAAAAAATTCTCTCTGCCTCCCATGTCATTCTTCCCGGTGTAGGCTCGTTCGGCGATGCCATGGCATCAATCAGGGAGCGTGGACTTGAGGACATAATTAAGCAAGCGGCGTCGGGAGAAAAACATTTTCTCGGCATTTGCCTCGGTCTTCAGCTTATGTTTGAAAAGAGCGACGAAACTCCCGGTGTTGAGGGACTCGGCATTTTTAAGGGCGATATTGTCAAAATTCCGAGCGAAAACGGACTTAAGGTTCCGCATATTGGTTGGAATTCAATCAACCTGAAGCAAACCGACGGCATTTTCAACGGTATTAAGGACGGCAGTTATTTCTATTTCGTTCATTCGTATTATCTTAAGAACGCCGACGCGGATGTTGTTGCGGCAACGGCTCAATACGGCGTTGAAATTGAATGTGCAATTCAAAAGGGCAGGGTTTGCGCAACACAGTTCCACCCCGAAAAAAGCAGTGAAACGGGACTTCGACTGCTCAAAAACTTTATGGAAGCGGAGGATTGAGCCATGTATGCAAAAAGAATTATCCCTTGCCTTGATGTTAAAAACGGCAGAGTTGTAAAGGGCGTTTCATTTGTAGATTTGAGAGATGCAGGCGACCCGGTTGAGTGTGCCGCGGCGTATGACAGGCAGGGCGCGGACGAGCTTGTTTTGTTGGATATTACAGCTACTCACGAGGGCAGAAGCACGATGGTTGACATCGTGTCGCGCGTTGCAAACACAGTGTTTATTCCGTTTACTGTCGGCGGCGGCATCAAAACCGTTGACGATTTTAAGGAGCTTTTGCGTGCAGGAGCTGACAAAATCAGTGTTAATTCAGCGGCTGTAAGAAATCCCGATTTAATCAACGAGGCGGCGTATAAATTCGGCTCGCAGTGCGTTGTGTGTGCGATTGATGCAAAAAGACGCGAAAACGGCGGCTGGGAGGTATATCTCAACGGTGGCAGAATCCCGACGGGTATTGATGCCGTTGAATGGGCGATTGAGGCAGAGCGCAGAGGCGCAGGCGAAATTTTGCTCACTTCCATGGATTGCGATGGTCAGAAAAACGGCTATGATATAGAACTTACCGCCGCTGTCAGCGAAAAGGTAGGCATTCCCGTTATTGCATCGGGCGGTGCAGGCAAGGCAGAGCATTTTTACGATGCTTTCACAAAAGGCAAGGCCGACGCTGTGCTTGCGGCAAGCCTCTTCCATTTCAACGAACTTCCTGTTCCCGAGCTGAAAAAATATTTAAACGAAAAGGGAATACCCGTCAGGCTTTGATTTTATGGCTGAAAAAAAGATAAATAAATGTCTTAATTTTGCAAAAGGCGTTGCGTGCATTCTTGTTGTATTTATACACTGCCAATTTCCGCCACCGGTCGGAAGGTATGTGATAAGCATTGCAAGGGCGGCTGTGCCGCTGTTCTTTATGGTGTCGGGCTATTTTTGCTTTTACGGCGACCGACAAAGGCTTTTTGAACGCCTGCCGCAGAAAATAAGGCATATCGCAAGACTGTCAATCGGCGCAGTGGTGCTGTATATTGTGTGGGATTTGGTGAAACTTTTGCTCACGCAGTCGTCATTTTATGCGTGGACAGGGAAATTCACCGTCGATTGGCTGTTTCAATTCTTAATTTTTAATAATACGGATGCGATAAATACGGCGTTGTGGTTTTTCTTTGCGCTTTTGTATTGCTATGGCTTGTATTATGTGATAAACAAGCTTAATTTGCTTGGGGTATTTTATCGGCTGATGCCGATATTGTTTGTTGCATTTTATGTTTTACTGCACGCGGTTGATTTGTTCGGCAAAGCCGTGCCGACATGCTTTTACAGAAACGCGTATTTAGAGGGCTTGCCGTTCTTTTTGCTCGGAAATCTGCTGTTTAAGCACAAGAAAAGAATTAAGCGCCTCGGCGTTAAGTTTGCTTTGCCGTTCACGGTTGCAGGTGCGATAGGCAGTATCGTTGAGCAGTCGGTGTATGCAAGATGGACTCCGTGCCTGTATTACACCTCGATTTTGCTTGTCGGCGGCGTGTTTATGCTGTGCGTAGTGTATGAGGATAGGAAAATATCGTCGCCTGTTGAAAAACTCGGCGGCAAATACTCGCTTTATGTTTATTTGTTCCACCCGATGTTTTTCGCTTTGCTCGGTATGATTGAGCTAAACAGTCAGCTTTGGCGATATTTGATGCCGTTTGCCGTGCTTTTACTTTCGATAATCGGCTCGATTTTATATGTTAAAACCAAAGAAAACAAAAGACAGCGTATGTAGTGTGTTGAACTGCATACGCTGTTTTTCTATGTGTTATTAAATTTTATTGCGAAATTCTGAAAACTTTTACACCGTGCGGCGGAATGTTTGTCGAAATCGCATCGTTATGCGTGTAATCATTGTCCCACAAATTGTGGATTTGATAATCTGCCGCTTTTTCAAAGCTGAGATATTCCTCGTTTGCCAAATCGTCAATATTAAGTTCAACGGACTTTGGCTTTTTTGATTTGTTGAAAAAGCAAACAACAGTGTCGCCGTTGTTTAGCGGCCTTGCAAGAATATCAACCGAGCCTTGCTTGCCGATTTTTTTAGCCGGTTTCATAAGCGGGTCTTGGTCGATTAAAATGAGACTTTTGTTTGTAACAATGTCAAGTATAACCTTGCTGTCGTTTGTACCGTCGAGGAGTTTTCTGATGTCGTTTCCGAGTACAAGCGGTGCCGCCATCATACACCAAAGGGTGAAATGCGACCTGTTTTCCTCAAATGTGAGCTTTCCGTTTCCGACCTCGAGCATATCGGGGTCGTTTGTATGTCCCGGTCTTGCGTATTTATAAAGCTTGATATTGTGATTGTAAATATGCAAAATGCTAAACCAATTCGGTGCAATATCGGGCGTTGTGCGCCACATATTGCCTGCCTTTGCGCCCCAAATGTACGGCCTTGAAAATCCCCATTCGCATATTGAAAATGTGATTGGTTTGATTTCGCCGCCGGTCAGTTTTGCCCATTCGTACGACGCGGTTTTGAGTGCGTCACTCATTCGCTTGTATTGAGTGTATGCCGAGTCAGCCTTGGTTACTATCGGATTTTGCAAAACAAGCGTATTTACGCCGCTTTCAAGCTGAATTTCGGCTTGAAGTCTTGCATCGGGTGTAAACGATCTTCCGTTTGGGAAAAACAACTCGTAAACCGTGCCGTTTATTACAACCTGCAAGTATTGGCGTGAGTTGAGCTTTGCCTTGTGATAGTGAATGGTGAGAATGTATTTGCCCGAAACGGGTGCGTCAAATTCAAACGACGCAGTGCCTGCATTGTGGTTTAAATAAGCCATTGCCTTGCCGCTCGGCACATTGCATTTTACCGTTCTTGCCATGCCTGTGTACGCCGCCTTTTCGGGAGTCAGGCGGATGCTTGCTCTTTCACCCGGCTTGTTAATGTCGAGATATTCAATCATCGGCGATAAGCCGGATATTTTTTTGTTGTGGCAAAAATCGTATTTGAGATATTCAATACCCCATGACGCAAAGGTTTTTGCATCCAAAAGCTCGTTGCCGAGCGATGCGGGCAAATCCTCGCAGGTGAGTGTGCCGTTTGACGAATAAATGCCGGTTTTAAGTCCGAGCGCGTTTATTCTTTTGCACAAGCCCTCAATGCCTGAGGGGAACGATTCAAGGTCGCCTTGGAGCATGCCGTTTTTGTCACGCATTGAACTGTGCCAGCAGTCATCAAGGTTTACATATTTATATCCTGCGTCGGCAAGCCCTGTTTCTTTCATTGCCTTTGCTGTTTCAATTATGGTGTCCTCGTCGATATGGTTGCGCAGTGTGTTCCAGCTTGACCAGCCCATCAGCGGAGAAGGGGAAACGCCGTTGTCATAATCATCCTCGTTTTCAATATCTATTGTCAGCTTTGACGAGCCGAGGTGCTTGAGCGCACAAATCGGGCATTTGCCGTCTGCCTTCATTGCGGCAAACCATATGGCAAAGACAATTATTGCGATTATTAAAATAACAGCAAGTATGATTAAAAATGTCATAACAAACCGATCTCCTTAAAATAGTCAAGTTCACGCTGTGCCGCCTCGAATGATTCGGCAGTGCCGATTTCAGCCACGGTCGATGCAACAAAGTCGCGTCGATGCTTTAGGTTATAAAAAATTCTGCAAATCCAGGCAAGGGGAAGAAGCCGCGGCCTGCCGTTTATGAATTTGATGTACGGCAAATCCTTCATCTTCGTGTATGATGGAAAAAGCAGTCTTAATTTCGTTTTGAATTTTGACGGTTTTTTGCCGCTTTCAAGCTCTTTGCGCTCAACAACTGCGGCAGTGTTTCTGTTTGCGTTGCCGAATGCGCCGAACGAGGACAAAAACTCCTCAGTCATTGATGTGTCGATACCGTAGTCTTTGCCGCTGCCGAACCATTTATTGCAAACCGTCAAAATCAATTTGGCAAACTCGCAAAGTCCGATATTGTCGAGAAATGCGAGCACCTCGTCATAATTAATATCAAATTTGCGCTCCATAACCGCCAAATCAAGTATAAGCTTGATTCCTGCGCCGTAAAACCAAAAATGGTGCGCAATGTGAGTGATTAAATACGCAAAATGATAGCTTGGGTCGAACTTGCCGCGGTATTCGTCAAACTCGGCATAATTAATAGCGTCGAGAAAGCCATTTTCCGCATTGCTGTTGCCGACTTTGCCGCTGATGATTTTTGTGTGCACCTCAATGAGCACGCCGTCCTTGACATAATCAAAAACGGGGCCGTTGGCATTTTTGATTTCAAATCCGCTGTTTAAAAGTGTCTGCTTTGTAAAATCGCGGTTTTTTTCGTCGATAAGCACATCAATATCGCCCATAGCCCTTACCTCGGGAACGGGGTAGTATATGCGGATTTTGGCGCCCTTGAAAAAAACATGGCGTATTTTGTTTTTGCAGAGCGCATCGTCAAGCTGTGTCATCACCTTTGTTTGGTCGTCAAAGCGAATTATCGTTTCATAAAAACCGTTTTCAAAAAGGCTGTATATATCGCTTGGCACAATATCTTTGTTTGCGGCGTTTTTGATTACGCTGAATGCAACGGCAATCAAATTTTGCTCCCTGCAAACAGAAAAGAGCCTTGAATAATCAACGCTCTTATCAAGATTTAGTGTTTGCTGATTTAAATAAGCATTGCAGATTGATATTAAATATTTTTCTTCTCTATTCATTCTATTAATTAATGCTTTAAATATAATTGTTTTCGTTCAAAAAGGTATGAGCGGAGCTTAAAATGTTTTTGTCGTTGTCAAATTTCAAAAGGCTCATTGCTCTGTCATATGTCAGCCAAATATAATCCTCGATTTCCTCAGGCTGAATGACAGTATTTACATCCTTTGTTGTGCCGACAAAAATTGAAACCTGTTTTTCAATCTTGTCCTTAATTTTATATTTTGACACGCTTTCAAAGCCGTCGATTATATTAAGATGAATACCTGTTTCCTCAAGCACCTCGCGACATGCGGTTTGCTTTTTTGTTTCGCCCTTTTCGATATGACCTTTTGGAAAGCCCCAATGGGCAGAGCGCTTGTTTTTAATTAAAAGATAGCGCACCTCGCCTCTAATATCTCTGAACACGACTGCGCCGCAACTGCTTTCGTAAAGACATTCAAGCGAATAGGTTGGAAAATCCTTTTTCAAATTAATATATTGCTTTATATCGTTGATAATGAAGCGGGTGCTTTTCGGAGCCACAATCCAAATGAATTTTTTGTTTCGTCTGTCGCTGAGAACGGCGATAACTCGTCCGTCAAAATTGCGAACAGGATGGTGTATTCCCATTATGAATGCAGTTTGATTTTCGTTTGAATAAACTGTGCCGTAATTCAAAGGATAAGTGAAGCCCGCCCCATCATCAGAGCCGATTGGGTTTGTCACCCTGACTCTAACATATTTTCCGAGCATTGTTTCACCACCGATAAACGCGGGTCGAAATTTGTCGCGACCCACAAAGATAACATAAATTTATTATACTAAAAAAACGCCCTTGTTACAAGGGCATTTTTTAATTTATATATTATATCATTAATATATCGGCTGATTTGAAGCTAATTATTATAATTTATATATTATATAATATTATTACATTATATATAGGCACAAAAAAACAGCAGGTCTTTCGACCTGCCGTTTTTTGTTTAACTATCAGCTGTTAATTAAGCAAGTGATTGAAGAAGATCAACCAAGTTCTTAATAACTGTGTCTGAATCGCCCTTAACCATTCCAAGTACCTGGCTGATGGTGTCTGACATACCGCTGTCTGCGCCGCCGATAAGTCCGCCGATGAGCTTAACGATTATATCGTAGTTGCCCTTGTAGTTGATTGTGTCAATCAAGTATCTGAGAACAGCGATAAGTGTTTCGTCTTGATCGGACTTAACATAAATTCTGCTGCCGTGTGTTGCAGCCTGTGAAGCAGCGTTGAGAACAACTTTGCCGTGGCTTGCAAGTTCGAGCCAATCAATTTCAGGAAGCTCAAGACCGAGAGGTGAGCCTTTAATCTTGATGATTGGGAGAATCTTGTTGATAAGACCTACAACATTGTCTGCACCGATGAGCGGTTTGAGTGTGCCCTTAAGGTCATAAATGTTAAGCTTAATGCCTAAGTTCAAGCCTGCCTTTGCAGTGAGCTTGTTGAGGTCAAAGTTAAGTGCTTTAAGAAGAGCATTTACATCAACAACCGACTTGAGCGAATCAAGGAGAGATGATACTGCGGTGAGGAGATTGTCGATAACCTGGAGCAAACCGTCATTTGCAAAGAAGAGAGCAAGGTTTGGAAGAATGTCAGCAAGAGTTTCAACCGGAGCAAGGAGAATATCCTCTACCTTATCCATAAGAGGATTAAGGATGTCAAGAAGGATATTGTCATACTCGTTGAAGACATCTTCTCTGTACTGATATTGTGTTTTAACATTGTAGCAACCGAATGCCTCAAGGAGAGGAACGATTACTGATGAGTAGCCGTCTGAGCCCGGAACGCTTATAAGATTGAATAAGCCGAGCGACTTGCTGTTGAGAAGAACATCAAGCACGCCGTAAACCGGACGAAGAACTGCTGTGAGTGCATGCAAGAAGCTTTGTCTGTCGGTTACGCCCCAAACGAGTGAGTTTTTGTTAACCTTTGACCAAGAACCTGCGTTCTTGATTACGCTTGCTGCTGCAGCATATGTCTTGCCGTACTTTTCATTAGTAAGGAGTGACGCAACATTTGATGTTGAGAAGTCAATTCCTGTTTGAGCAAGTAAGGATGTGAGTGATGTTGAGTCGTTAATCTTAACGCCCTCAACTGCTTTATAAAGACCTACAGCAAGTGAACTGATAATGTCATCTTTATAAACCATATCGGTTACAAGACCGAGGAGACCGCCCTTGTCTGTGAGAAGGCCTGTTACGAGACCGTCAAGCATCGGAGCAAGTGTGCGGCAGAAGTCCTCATCAAGGTCGCCGAATGTAAAGCTGCTGTCCTTATACTTGAAGTTTGTGTAGTCGAAGAATACATTGTTTGCCTGACCGTTCAAGAGATAGAATACTGTGTGAACGAGGTCATCCTGACCTGCAATACCAAGCTGGTTGAATACAACTGTCAAGATGCTTGATACTGTCTTGTTGGCGCTGAGCTTAGTGTGCTTCTTCTTGTCTGTTTCAATGTTAAGGATAATCTTCTTGATAGCGTTGTGATTCTTATTGAGTACCTTTGAAAGATATCTAAGAACTGTGATAAGAACCTTGCCTTGGTCAGCCTTAACTTGCTTTGTTGTGTATTTGCCGTTTGCATTCTTGGCTGCACTTGATTTAGTGCTGATTGTGCCGAGACTTGCAATCTTAGCAAAGCTGATGCTCGGGATTTTAATTCCGGTTTTCTTGATAAGTGAATTTACAAGAGGAACAATGATGTCCTGAATGTTGCACTTTTCAAGGTGTGTAAGCTCAAGATGGAAGTCAACCTTGAGGTCGAGGAGGTTGGTTACTAACTCGCCGAGGTCGCCGCCTGTGAGTTGCTTGATAATCTTGTCAACATTGATGCCGTGCTTGCTGAGAATTCCGAGGATTCCGTTCTTGGCAGTAATCGGAGCAAGGAGATTACCTACAACCTGAGCGATACCGTTGCTTTCGATGAAGTAAGCAACATTAGGAAGTACCTTTGAGATTGTGTCAAACGGAGCGTCTACTGCGTCACCAACAAATGAAACGATTGGGTTAAAGATGTTGATGAGAAGGTTATCTTTTGCCTTCTTGTAATCTTTCTTGTACTGTGAGTATGTTTTAACATTGTCGCACATAAATGCTTCAAGTACAGGAATGATTGCGCTTTCATATCCGTTTGTGCCGAAGTTAAGTGTTGAGTTCTTGTCAATCATTGACTGAATTTGGTTGATAACCGAATTGAGGTCAAACTTAACTACATTTGTAACATTTTTGTGATTTGAGCCGGTCTTTACATTGCTTCTTACATCAAGTTCAACAACGCCGTTCTTGATAATGTAAGTAAGCTTGCAGCCGTATTCGCTGCCCTTTGCAATGTTTGTAGAGCCTTTAACATTAATTGCTTTAAGGACTCCCTTAAGGTCGGTATTCTTGAGAGAAAGAGTACCCTCTGCAAGGAAAATTGAAAGTACATCGTTAAGAGGACGAAGTACAGCGGCAAGGCCGTTTACAAATCCTTCTTTAGCCTTTGATGAGCCGTTTGAGAAGCCCCAGTTGAGTGACTTAACCTTTTTCCAGCTCTTTGTCTTCTTAAGAGTTGCAGCTGCGGTTGAATATGTTCTGCCGTAGCTCTTGTCTGTAAGATAATGAGCGATACCCTTTGTTGAAACATCAATTCCGATTGCGTCAAAAACATTTGCAACTGTGTCGTTACCGTCAAGCGCACCGTAAAGTGTTGTTGCAAGTTTTGTAAGGTTTTCGTTAGTGTAAAGGTTATCGTTTACAAGTGCGCCCAATCCCTTAATGTCGGTTACGCCGAGGCTGTTAAGGAGCGGGAATACATTTTCAACAAGGCTGTCAAGCTGCTTAACAGCGTCGTTAGCGTCGCTTGATGTGATGCCTGTCGGATATGTAAATGATTTACTGAACTTTGATGCATACTCGCTGAATGTCCAATAAACATCAGTCGGGTTTTGAACAGAGTTAATAACTTCTGTTACAATGTTGAGAATTTCGGCAGCCGAAAGATTCTTCAAAATCTTCGAGATTGCCGGATTCAATCCATCAAGAAGTGCCATGATTTGGTCTGATGTAAGAACTGTGTCAACAACATAGCCGTAAACGAGGAGAAGTACCTCTGCCGGTGATGAAGCGTTGGCAAGTTTAGACCAATTAATGTTCGGTAATGTGAATACACCGCCGATGAGACCGTTGATTGCTGTTACAAGAACATTTTTCTTCGGAAGTGAAATAAGCTGTCTGATTCCGCCGCCTAAGAATTTATCGTCTGTTGTATCCTTCTTGGTGTCTTTACCTGCAATTTGAACATTTGCAATAACATCTGCAAAGGTCGGTGAAAGATATTTAACAATATCAATCAAGCCGGTGACATGTTTGTCAATCGGAGTGATTGCCGCGTTGACAATGTTTGTTACATGCTTGTCGTCAAGCACACCTGCAAGTCCTTTGACTACATTGAGAAGGAATGATACAGGTGCATCATACATTTTATCAACAATGTTTGCCATAGGAGTAAGGATACCGGTGATAAGCTGATCAGGAGCAGAAAGCTTGTTAAACTGTGATGCGCTGATAACGCCGCTTGCGCCGGTTGCCTTTGCAATGCTGCTCATAACAGGTTGAACGATTGCACTGTAATAGTTGCCGCCGTTGTTGTCTGTCTGAGTCCTTGTGAGAAGAACGCTTACGATTGATGCGATTCCGCTTACTGACTCGCCGAGAGCATCATAGAATGCTTTCTTATCGCCGTTCTTAAAGCCAAACTTCAGGTAGTCTTTCTTCCAGGAGCTTGATTTTGTATTGGCTGCGGTGATTTCTACCTTAAATGAATTCCAGTTACGGTAATCTTCACCTTTAAGAATATCTGCTGTCTTAGAGTAATCATCACTGAGTCTTACTGCAACTGCGTCCGGTGAAATCAATCCGTAAACCGCATCACCGATGAGCATGTTAGGATCTTTCGACTTCAACACGCCTGTTTCGCTGTTGTAGAATACATAATCCACAACATTTTCAATAAGTGAATATGTCTGAATTACGAGGTTTGAAAGGTTTGCAGAGGTGTAAACCTGCTTTGCGTTAACATCGCCGGACTTAGTAGCCTTTGTGCCTACCTGACCTTTCTTGCTCGGAGAAACTTTGCTTTCGCCCGATACAAAGTAGAGGTAGTTGTTGAGCAATCTGACAACATCGTTGGTGTTTTTACCGCCGAAGTAGCCTGATGCGAATGAAACCAATCCCGATAACAGGTTCTCTGTTGAATCCAAGTCAAAACCGTTGATAGAAGTGTTTGCAAGGAGAGATGAAAGTAATTTGTCGAGAGCATCAATAAGTGCCTGCGCGTTTTTCGTATTTGTTTTTGAGAGAAGTTTGCTGTAATCTGTACCTGCGGCAGATTTCTTTGATGCTGTAAGGTAAGGTGTAATGCCCTTTGCGCTTGAGCCGAGTGCATTGCCTACATTATAGCTGTTCTTAGTCTTGCTGCCTTTGATAAGCGTCATTACAACAGGGATGATACCTCTTGATTCGCCGTCCTTCTTAAACTGAAGGTTTGAAAGGAGGTAGAAACCGCTTTCATTGCTGAAGCCGCAGAATTTTGTCGTTTCTCTCTGTTTAAGAGTGAACGATGCTGTATCTGTGCGCTTGAGCTGGAACAAACCGTTGAGCACATCTGTGATGATGCTCTTTTCGCCCAAACCGCCGAGTGAGTCAAGCAAGCCCTGAACAAGCGGAAGTTTTGAGGTGATGTCGTTGTTCTCATCTGAAAGCGTATCATTGAGAAGGTCAATGATTGCATTCAACCAGTTGCCGACTAATGTGTCAACAAATGAATCCAATACTGCGGTAGAGTTGAATGTGCCATCAGCGTTCTTACCCGTTGCAGTGTCTTTAAATGCTTGAAGATTTGCGTTAATCTTTTGATTAACAGTTCCGTTTGTAAACGTTTTGCTGATGTTCTTCATCTTGCCGTTGTACAAATATGTCCAATCGGATTTGATATTGTACTTAGCGATGAAGTTCTTGCCCATATTGTCAAGAATTTCCGGAAGAGCAACAAAAATGTTATTAAGACCCTTTTGTGTTACTTCTGCTGCTGCTGTATATTCAGCGTTGTATCTGAGATCCGGATTTTCCTTTTGGTCTGCAAGATACTGTTCAACAGCTTGGGTAGCGAATGAGGCAAGCTCTGTTACGATTTCGTCGATGCCCTTTGCTGTCTTATCGTATGATGAGTCATACTTTGTATTGTTAGCGGCGCATTCCTCTTTCTTCTTGTTGATAAGAGCTTTTGCAAGTCCGCCGTTTAAGTGTGCACCGTAGAGAGCCTTATCCGCAACATAGATATTTGTGAATCTCGGAATGTCGCTGTGCTCTGTGTTGTAAGGAGCTTCGTCATAATAGCCGAACATATCTTTGAAATATGCTTCGTCCTTATCGCCGAGTAACCAGTGAAGTATACCCGGAACAATTTTGTTGAGGTCAAAACGAAGTGCACCGATACCAACCTCTGTATCGCCAACCGATTGTGAGTATTTAGTAAGAATACCTTTGCCGGTGCAAAGAATGCCATAAAGGTCAAGAAGTGGTTTTGCATCATCGTCTGCGTTGAATAACAACGGAACAACAAGCTCATCAAGTGCGATAGTGATTGTCGGGAGCAATTTGAATATTGTTGCTACCGGGTCGTTATAGAGGTCAAGCCAAATGTCTTTAAGAGTTTCGGCAACATCAATGTCTGTTTCAAACAAACTGCTGATGATACCACCGATGTCAAGACTATCAAGGCTGAATCCGCCGTCGTTGTTATTGTTGTTGCCGCTGTCGCCTTTTTTCTCCAAAAGTTTAACGATTTTATCGTTGAGCAGCGAGTTTGTTGCATAAACGATTAAGCTGTCCGGAATTTTATAATCGTTGTAATTGTAGCTGTACTTGCTGAGATCGTCTTTGTAGTAGCTTACAAACTCAATATAGCTTGAGAGATATACCGAGCAGTCATATGCACCGAAAACAGTGCCAAGTGGTGATGACTGGTTTGCAGCAGGAGCAAACTCGGTTTTTACAACATAACCGGGGACCATATAGTTTATCAAATCAACAAATGTAAGATCGTCTGTGAGAGAGCCGTACTGCATTTTATATGAGCCGGTGTATTTCCAGTTCATCAAATCGTCAACATTGTCTGTTGATTGTGCAAGACGAACAAAAGGAATAAGATATTGTTTATAATCCTTATGGTCTGATATTGCTCTCAAATACTCTTTTGCGGGTGTGCTGAATGTGCAACTGCTCGAGTTGAGGAATTGGGCAAAGTAAACAGTTTCGTCTCCGTCGGGTTTGTTGTCCTTAACATAGTCAAGGAAAGACTGCATTTGTGCTTTTGTGATGTTGTACTTGTCGTCAATTTCCTTTGAGTTCTTATACAAGCCCGATGCAACAAGCACGCCTTTTGCATATTCACTGTAGTAGTCGGTAGGGAATTTGTTTTGAGTGAATTGAGTGCCTTGTGCAGTAAAGAAAGCATAGACCGTCATCGAGATATTTATATCTCTGTACTCTTCCCAACGGGATTTGTCTGTGTCGGACATTTTGCTGTAGTCCTGACCGTTATCGGTGCAAAATTGCTCAATCGGAAAGAGCGGTCTTAAAACTTTGAGATAGTTTTTAGGAGTAAGTACGGTCTTTGTGGTTCCGCCGAACTCTTCGTCAGTGATTTTCAGTCCACCCATATTGGTAAGACCTAAAAGCTGTTTAGCGGTTAAGTCAAATATGCCATCACCGTAGAAAAGATAAAGTGCATCTGCAAGAGTTTTAACGCCGTCATCTGCACCCGAAACCTTATACATTGTGTTCATGTATTTGATAACAATGTCCAAGTCCGGATCTTTGATGTCTTTAATTTTTGTGCCTTTGTATTTGGCATTTTCGATATCGTATTTGGTAACAATGCCGTCTTTTGTTTCGGTAGGAACAGCCTGAGCGTATTCGTTCTCATACTTATCGTAACCTGTAGCAAATTCCGTAAGCCTGTCAGTTTGCACATTTGTAAATACATTTCTGAGCGTGGTGAGTTTCGGAAGTGTTTCTCGTGCATATTTTTTAAGTTCTTCGTTTGAGGAATTTTGATTTTGCGAACAGAACTTATATAATGCATAGAAATTCATTGCATTGTTGCCGTCACCGTTAAGATATGCGTAGTTAAAGTTTGTGTTCATACCGGCATTTGCGTTTTCACCCAAAACATCGCCGATATTGGCGCTGCTGCCGAGTGCACCCAAAACTGTCGGTGACACACCTACTACCAAATCTTTAATGGTTGTGCTCGAGGTAACGGTCATGCCGAGTTTGTCCTCAAGCAGGCTCTTGATTTTCGGTATATTCAGCAATTGCGGGATATACTCGTCAACCAAGTCATTAAGTGAACTGTATGCAGCTGTTGCATCAGTTCCGTTTGACCAATAGTCGTTGTTGCTGTCGGTCTTATTCTTGTCCGCGGCAAATGCCGTGAAGCCGACAGAACAGCTCGTAATGATCATGACCAGAGCCAAAAACAGGCTCAGGAATTTTTTGCTCGTTTTTTTCATAATCATCTCTCCTTTTTTCTAATGATTAACACTATTTGCAGCAAATTATTAAAACATAATAGCCGTTTTCGTGCCTAATTGCACAAGGAGAAGAACGCCCAATCTTTTGATTTTTGAGCGCAAAGTTCCCTTGTGAACGAACAATTCATTTATATTTATACCAAATAAATATTTAAAAGTCAATAGAATTTTAAATATTTTTTAATAATTTATTAATTCAATATTATTTATGAATAAATACAGTTATATTCATTATTACAATATTAATAACATATTATGTCATCTGATATTCTTTGCTTGGTTGTAGATACGGAGAAATTTTGAACTGCTGCTTAAAAAAGATATAAACATTTTGCAAAAAATTATTGAAAAAGCTGTTTGCAACGACTGACTGATAACACACTTCTACATGTTGTTTTTATCAAATGATAATCGCAGCCGAAACACAACATACGGACGCTGTAAAGGCAATAAATTGACCGAATTGAACAGCTGTAAAGTCTAACAACATTACATTTTACTTATTTCAAAATGTGTAAAATAAATCCGCAAACAAAATGTAAAATAATTATTAACAAATTGTAAATTCTAATCAGCGGATAATCAACATCCGGCTGCTAATTTGACGGAAAAATGCGAAATTTGCAACCTTTGGGCAAATTTGACTATACATTCGCCCATTTTGTGAACAAATTATGTAAAAAAATAATTGACTTTTGACGGTTTGATATGTTTTAATATATATGCGTGATATGCACTATTGTGTTCAACTGTTTGTGAACACACTTGTTCCTCAGTCTATTGCGAATTTGTCGCAATGGGTCAGAGATTGCGACAGCATACAGTTCTTAATAGTGCAATTCGTAATATTTAATGGAGGTAAAATTAAAAAGTGGAAACTAAATACTCTAAAGTTTTTGCTAAAAAGCTTTTGGCTTTGTTCCTCTCGGTTCTCATGGCATTAACTTGCTTCACCGGTGCTTTAAATGCGTTTGCCGCAAGTAAAGACAGCGATAAAGATTATTATGACGATAACCTTGCCGCTAACTTTATGGCATGGGCAGAAACCACCGACGAGCAAACAGCAGAAGCACTTCTTAACTACGCTGATAAGCATTTGCCTGATTTAGCTACTTCGCTTCTCGGTTCAACACATGTTTACTTCAGTGTAAACGCCGTTGTTGCTACCATCACAATTGACGGTTATCTTGACAGCGTTGACGGTGCTTTCGACCTTGTAAAACAGGCTCAAGATATCCTTGGCAAGTTCGGTAATGTCGTAGGCGGCGATGTTAAAAATCTCGACCTTACTCCGATTTCCAGCTTGACCCCTGCTTCTTCAGGAAAATATGTTACTTCTGACTGTGGCAAATCATACCGTCAGAACTACAGCGCAAAAGAGCTTGTTGTTGCACTTGCCAAAGTGTTGTATGTTAACTCAAACGACCTTGCCGGCAAGAACATTTTGGGTCAGTTCGTTAAAGGTAAATTTAACCTCGGTAACCTTCTTCAAAACCTCATTTTGAAAAAGGACGTTTACGCTCTTCTCCAAGATACACTTGATATGTGGAGCGGCTATCAGTACAACCTTGTTTATAACATCGTTGCTAATGTTATGATTAAAAATACCGATTGGTTTACCGATGAGGAAAAAACAGCTTATTATGCTGACCTTAAAGCAACAAACGCAAGCGGAAGAACTTATGCTTGGAACTATGATGATGTACTTTTCAAAGCTTTAAGCAAATCGCTTCTTCAGAAGATAAGTGTATTAGTAACATATAATACATATTATACCAATGATAAGGGCGAAACTATTCCTGAATCTTCTTATACAAGATATAAGGATAAAAAAATCCAAGACAGCAAACTTGTTTACTCCGACGAGTTTATGGATAAGGAAAACAACAAAATGAATGTTTACCTTTTCCAATATGACTTTAACGGCGACGGCAAAATCGAAGATATGAACAGCGACGGACAGGAAGAAAAACTTTCTATCGCAAAGAATGATACTCTTTATTCTTTCGCTTTCAGAGCTTTGAAGCTTGCTTGGTATACAGTTCTTAAAGACACTCTCGGCACAGTTCATGTTAATGATGACAATGTTAAAACCGATAATGCTGACTTCAAGAACTTTGATAATCTTTTCTTCTATTGGAAACAAAAATCAGAAAACGGCGGTTGGAATTACACAGACTGGACTTCCAACTATTCAGCTGCTAATGTAAAAGCTTGGGCAGAATCTGCATATGCAGGTTACAAATATAGCTCTGCCGATGCTTTCCTTGCAGATGTTAAGGCAAATCTTTCTTATGACAGAAATGTTGTTGACAATGCTAAGGGCAATTGGAGAGATGTTGATTCAACAAAGCTCTTCGCAAAGCTTCGTTACAGCCCGCTTGCTGATAAATATTTCAATATGCAAACAGGTCCTATCAACCTTTACTTCACACAAACAGGCACAGCCGATATTGATTCATTCTTCGAGACAGCTTTCTCAAAGTATAACAATATGGTATCCGGCTTCAACGATGCTCTTGTTGCTGTAACAAAGACTATCTTTATCAACAGCGACAACATCGGCTACGGCTCAAAGGATAACAAGCCTGTTACAAACCTTGAAGTTCCTACAATGGGTGAGACAGGTCCTACAGACAGTATTTCTACAATTTCAACAACACTTGTAGCAAATACAATGAATATGGTTGAATATGTTGCAAACGCAACAGATCCTAACCTTCTTAACGGCTTCTATAAGAAAAACAACTTGACTATGAAGACAAGCGGCGTTTCTATTAAAGAGCCGGGTAACCTCAACGAGAGCAATTTTGAGGATGCTATGCTGCCTCTTCTTATCTCTTGTCTCCAAAACATCAATATGCTTGATCCTGTTCATGACGAAGTATGGGATTCATGTAAGGATGCCGAAGGTGTTGCAGTAGTTGCACTTGAGGAATATCTTTCATTCGTACTTCCTGACAAGGATTACTCCGTTCTCTATACATATGATTCAAACGGATACATTGTCGCAAAGAATAACGGCTCACTCTTTGACAGCGCTGTTCTTCCGATGGCACGTGACGCTCTGAGCTATGTTATCCAATCTATTGTTCCTTGCCTCTACAAGGATTCAAACAATAACTGGAAAGAATGGGATGTTTATACCGCTCCTGTAACAAGCGAGGCAGACCTTCTTGACATTCTCAACTCGGTTGTTTGCTACTATGCTTCACAGGATACCTTCAAGGACTGCGGTTACAAAGCAGGCAAAAAGGCTGATTCTTACGGCAAGGCTGTTGCATCACTTCTCGGTGTTGTAAACGCTGACGGCTCCTGCCAGGTTACACTCAACAATACAATTTGGCAAAATCTTGACGCTGTTGTTAACAAGCTTCTCCCCATTGTTGGTACTCTCCAATACGGTGACACAAGCAAAGCAGGTCAGGCATCAACAAAATCTCTTATCTGGGATGAACTTGTAAACGGTATTCTTGATATCGCTGACACCCACGCTTCAGGCAAGCAGGGTATCACAAATCTTATTGAAAGAATCCTTACAGTTGTTACTGCTCCTCCGATTTCGGAAAAGGGCGTAGATAAGATGGTTTATGATGACTTCCTCGTTCCGTTTGCTAACGCTTTGTTCGGCGGAAGATATTCAGGCCAGCATTATGATAAGGTTATCCCTTATTCATCATGGTATGACAAGGATGCTTATGCAGATACTAAGTCGGATTCACCTTTCGATTCACTTGTAACAACAAGTACTCTCGGTTACTATTCGGCATCTAACGATACTGCTGACGGTAAAGAGACAGGTGTTCTCGGTATTCTCATTAACAACATCTTTGAAATTTTCGGTGGCACAGACACTTATTCGTATACTAAACATGTAGGCGCTAAGGGTGCTTGGACCGGTGCAATGTTCGCGGTTGAGGCTGTAAATAACTTCCTCCCGTCATTCGTTCCGAGTATTTCAGACCATAACTTGAGCGCTGCTACTGCAGTTGTTAAGAATGCGTCACTTTCAGGCTTGACCGGCGGTTCTTCCTTCGGTACAAACAGCCTCAACATCACTAATAACGCATCGGGTCTTAACAGATTCTACAGAGACGCAAACGGTGATGTTCATCAAAGCGACAGATACTTTATGTATATCGACAGTATCGATATTGCATCAACGAACGGTTCCTCATCAAACCTTACATTGGGTGATTATGAGAAAGTTGTTTCTCCTGATGAAACACTGAGAGTTTCTCTCACAGGTGCTGCTCCGAAGGGTAATGCACTTTATACATTTAAAGTTAATTACTCAATTTTCAAGGGCAAAACTTCAGGTTCAACAAAGCCGTCTATCACTCCTGAAAATACATATGCAACAAACCTCACGGCTACTGCATACTTGTATATGACAGAGGATAAGGCTTGGCAGCAAACCGTTTATAACAACTCGGGTGAATTTAATACTGCATATCAGGGATCGGGAGCAAACCAATCCAATGATTATACATTTACATCGGCTAGTGGCGGTACAGGTAATAACCTCTACGCTACATTCCCGAAGGCATTCATTATTCCTAAGTCTGAATTGAAAGGCTCAAAGAACTTTACAAAGAATGTTATTCGCGTTACTAACAAGAGCGGTAGATCGACAGCTCTTGGCGTTATTGGCGGTAATACATATTCATTCGACGGTATGTACACCTATCTTTCATCGGGCACTAAGTATTATGCTGTAACTGATGGAAAAATTGCCGATACACTTACAACTGCTTCGGCTGCTAACGATAAAGTTGCATATGTTGCGGTTGATAAGTCAACAGGTAATATCCTTAACTATAACTTGTATGACTATTCAACAGATAACGGTAAATCTTGGAACCGCGGCGAAAAGCAAGCAACCGGCGTTTACGGCGGTTACACTTCAGAGGAAGTCAATGCTCTTCCTGAAAAGGACAATGACGGCTTCACAACAAGAGCCCATGTTGCTTGGACAATGGATGAATTCCTTGCTTCAGGCTACGCATTCGGTGTTCAAAGAGAAGAAGCTGCTCCTGATGCTCAAGGCAACAAGACATATGTTTACAATTCTGTAATGATTAACTTGGAAGGCAATGCAGAAAAAGAGGTATCTTGGACTTCAACAAACGACGGCAATACTTACAATTCTTCTGTAGCAACACTCCTTCTTCAGGGTAAGGCAGATTGCAACGGTAAGCTTTCAATTTCGTTTGGTACTCCTATTGCCGGTCTCTACTTTGCAACATCTAAGACAGCAATTACTAAACAGTCATCTGCCAATGTTCAGTTCCTTGCGTATGACGGATCAACCGATATGGATGTTCAAGACTTCGATATGCCGGTATTCGTTTATACTACAAACAACCCGAACCTCAGGGGTACTGTTCATATGTATGTAGCCGATGACTCTGTTTCTACAACCCTTAATACACAGTATAACGCTGCACTTAAGGCATCAGCTACTTATGCATCAAATGACTTTACAGACGCTGATTCAAACGGCGACTCTGCAACTTATAATGCATTCCAGAATGCGCTTTCAGATTCTGTTAAGCTCATTTCTACACCTATCACAACAGCAAATGCAACCACACTCGGTAACAAGACTCAGGTAGTTCCTAAAACAACCGAAACAACATCAAACCTTAATAAGGATGTTGCTTACGAACCTGTTTCTAAGGACACTGCTCTTCCGGCTGCTCTTCAGGCAGACGCTACAAAGGGCTCTGATTTCTGGTATATCGACAAGGCTTGCACAATTCCGATTTATTCGGCAACAGAGCTCACCGGCTCTAACCTTACTCAGGACGCAGCAGGATATTCAGTTGCTAAGAGTGATGAAGACAACAAGTATCACTATGTAAATGCTCCTACATCGGAGACTGCATGGGATACTACAACATATGTCGACAGCACTTTGAATGAAACATATCCGTATCTCTATGAGACCGGCGTTCAAAAGAAGGATTCAAACGGCAAGGCACTCTATAAAGAGGTTAGCTTCGTCTACAGAGATAAAGACGGTAAGAAGTGCACCTCTAAGGATGCTTGGGCTTACAAGTTTGCTGAAACAGTTACAGAATCAGTTCCTAACGATGCTGCCACTGCAACTGACAACCGTGGTATCTATCAAAAAGCTCTTGATAATATCACATACAATATGATTCAGCTTAAATCAAAGGTTAATACTGCAATTGCTTCTCGTATCGATGGCAATAAGGACTCTGACGGCAAATATATTGATGTTGTTCAATCACGCAAGGGTCTCAACAGTGTTAACTTCAATGTTGCATCATATGAAAAGATGGTACAAATCGCTAAGAATGCAGAATCTCTTATCTACTATGTTGATAAGGTAGATGCACAAGGCAATAAGGTTATCGCTAAGGATGAAAACGGTAAGGAAATTACCGACGCTGCAGGCAACCCTGTTTACGAACAAGAGCCTAAGACAGAGCATTCATCACTCGAAATCAAAGCCGCTCTCGATATGTATAATGAGTACAAGGGATATGTTCAAAGCCGCGGCTATAAGGGCGCTAAGCTTGAGCAGGAAATCACTTGTGCTACAACTAAAAACTATGATCACGCTCAAAACAAGAACCTTGTTGACAGCGATATTCTCACCAAGGATGACTTCACCGTTTCTATCACTCGCGATGATACTACAGGGGCTATCACAACCGCTACTGTAACTAATAAGACATCAAAGGGCGCTAAATACGGCAAGTATGTTGGCGGCGTTCTCGCTAATGAAGGCGATGTTGTTTACAGCGATGCATCATGGACTAATTATGTAAATGCTCTTGCTGAAGCAATCGAGGTTGCTCAGGAAGGCACTGCAAACATTTCAAAGATTTATACAATTAAGTGTAATCTTGCAAATGCCGAAAACGCTCTCACTGCAAAGAGCGCTGATCCTGGTCCGTCTGACACCATCACTGTTTCCGGTAAGGTAACAATTGCTACAAATCTTGACGGTACAGCAGGTGATAAGGGCATTGTAGGTATTAATGTTGCAACAGCAGATAAGTCAATCGTTGCTACCACTGCTTCTGACGGTACATTCACTATTGAAGTTCCGGCAGGCACAACAGAGCTTGTTGTTTACGGCGACACAACTGTTGACAGAACTGTTACTCTTTCGGGTACAGCAAGCGTAAGCGATGTTGTTATCCCAATCAATATCTGCGACTATGTTAAGAATGGCTCAATTGATGCGTACGATAACTCTAAGTTTGTCGCTGCACTCAATAATGGTGAATATGGTATTTACTATGACCTTGTACCTAATGGAGAGCTTGACGCTTATGATAACTCACAATTCTTAGCATTCTTGAACAAAGATATTGTTTATGCACCGTTAGCACTTGATAAATAATCGTTGCGTTTGCAACTAATCTTTTGGTAAAAAGCAGGTTTTGTGACGAGTTGATACGGACGATTTGGCCCTACCGTTATTTCGCTGTGAATACTCCGCCGGTAAATATTTTATGGAAACGGAATATTTACACATCGGTTTAAACAACACAAGCAAATAGCGGAATCAATGAAACCGTTTTCGACTTTGCCTAATCTATTTTTTCAAGTATTTACATTTTGTAGATTTAAGCCTGCTTTTTATGTATTATGCTACAACAATATGCGGCGTCGCTGCCTTAACGCAAGCGCAAAGGCGGTGACAATGCGTATTGTTGCAGCCAAACAGTAATGAGAGGACGGCATCGAATTTTTTGAATTCAATATAAGATGCCGTGGGTTATTATGTCTTACTATGAACTTTTTAAAAAAGAAAGTATTACCCATCCTACTCGCATGCATAGTGATACTCCTTGCCGCTGTTCCGCAAATTTCTGTATTTGCTGAAAAAGGAACGCTCGGCACGGAGAATCCGGTTTGGAAAGCATCATTTCTCGATTCTGACGGCAATGCAGCCGACGGCAATTCACTCCTTGCGGGTGAATACACCGTCAACCTTAATCTGTGTGGAATGAAAACCGTTTCGGTTTTGCAGATATCTGCAACATATACCGATGCGGTCACCGTCAATTCGTGCAAAACGATAGCACAATCTAAGTCGGCTCTATTTCGTGACATAATAAAAAAAGAAAATGATAATGAATTCGACGCCGTTGTTGCCGCATACAACAGCGATTCCGTTATTACCGCCGTTGATATTGCAGATGGCGAAACAATGGTGTCACTTAATATAACAGTTAATACTCCGGGCGATTTTGCGAATTATTTTTCTCTCAATACCGACCCTGAGCGCACATATATCGGCGCCGATCTCGGCGACGGCTATGACAGCGCATACACCTGTGTCGAAAGCGCAGATGTTCAGGCTCCGAGCGACAGAAAATATTATCCAAATATCACACACGATATGTCGCCGGATATTAGCGTAAAAACATACGATGTTAAAGGTCAAATCACAATAGCTACAAATCTTGACGGCACAGCCGGCACAACCGGAATTGTCGGTATCACTGCCTCCGTTGCAGTGGGTGACAAAACTGTCACCGCAACAACTGACTCGGAGGGCTACTACACCCTTTCCGCTTTGCCGGAGGGCACATATACCGTCACCTTCAGCGGCTCAACAACTGTCGACCGCACTGCAACGCTCGTCGTTTCAGCCGATAAGGCAGATTCAAACGGTTTAATCACCGTTTCCGCTGTTCCGATTTGTATTTGTGATTATGTCAAAAATGGCGAAATTGACGCATATGATTATTCAACATTTGTTACTTCATTTAATGGTGATTATAATATTTACTGTGATTTGATAAAGAATGGTGAAATTGATGCGTATGATATGTCACAATTTTTGGTATTTCTTAACAAAACTGTCGAATATGCAAAAATTGCATTATGAGACGATAATCGTATTACTTAATTATTAATGGAGGAATTTTTAAGTGAGAAAATCATTTAAAAAAGTAGTTGCATGTCTTCTTGCTGTACTTATGGTTACATTCTCCGTACCATTTACAGCACTTGCTACTCCTGATGATTATAAGCCAAACTTTACTTTACAGTTCAACACCTTTGTTGCTGATGACTCGTTTGACGCTGAAGGTATCACATCAACAAAATGGGGTATGAAAACTCCGGCATATGATCTTTATTCAGGCGTTCACGGTGCTCCTCTTGATTACGAGGGTGGCGTTAACAAAGAAGATGGTTCCCTTGAAATCACAAGACTTTATCTTGAAAACAGCAAAGTTCAAGGTATCCTTGATTACAACGGACTTACAGCAGATGATTATGCTGGTGAAGTAACAGGTCAAACTAACTATGTAAAAGGTATGCCTTTCACAATTACAGTTAAATTGAATAACATTCATGAATTAACTGCATTTGAACTTAAAAACACATATTCTGATAATATTGCTCCTGCTATTGTCTACAAAGCAGGCGCAAGAGCTAATACAGCAACAGCTAAGATTGCCTCAATTGCAGATTATAAAGCTGATACAGCAAAATCAAAGACTCCTGTAACAAATGAGAAATCTGTTTATCAAACAGCAGGCAATTACTACGAGGGTATGTCTGAAGGTAACAACAGTAATGCTTCATTTACAGCTTCATCAGGTGCTGTTTATTCCTATGCTACTCTTAGTGGTGATGGTCGTGAATCACAAGATTTCACTTCTGTAAACACTAATGTGGATAATGGCGGCGACGATGGTATCACTAATCCGAAAACAGGTGCAACAGGTTATGATTGCGCAAATGATGCTATCCTTGTTACATTCCTTTTCATCGTAACCGGTGAAGTATCAGAACAACACCCAATTAAGATTGGTCTTTACCAAGACAAACACAGCGGTGCATCATGTGCACAGAACATGAGCGGTTTGGATGATATCAATCTTGCATCATATGGTCAAAAGGTTGAAGGTCAAGTTGGTGCATACCACTGCTATTTCATGGGCTATAATGCACTTACTAAACAATCACTCGGTGCTGCACAGCATACTCACACTGCAGGCGAGCCTAAACAAGAGAATGTTGTTCCCGCTACTTGCACAACAGACGGTTCATATGACGAAGTTGTAAGATGTACAGAAGATAATGAAATCATTTCTACTGAACATCATGTAATCCCTGCAACAGGTCACAAATTTGTTGACACAGTAGTTGCTCCTACATGTACTGCTCAAGGCTACACATTGCACAAGTGCTCTGTTTGCGGCGAAGAGACCAAGGACACTTACACAGACGCTCTCGGTCACGAGTATGGCGAATGGGTAATTGATAAACCGGCTACAGAAGATACAGAAGGTTCTAAACACCGTGATTGTATCCGTGGTGACGATACACAAACAGCAGTAATTCCGCAACTCACTCATGTTCACACTCCTGCAGCTGCAGTTAAGGAAAATGAAGTTCCTGCAACATGTGAAGCAGAAGGTTCTTACGACGAAGTTGTAAGATGCTCAAAGTGCGGCGAAGTTATTACTACTACTCACAAGACAACTCCTGCTCTCGGCCACAAGTGGAAAGCAACTAAGGTTGTAGCTCCTACTTACGAGTCACAGGGTTACACAGAGTATGTTTGTGAAAACGATCCATCTCACACCAAGAAGGATGACTATACAGCTAAGCTTGACGGCGTTAAGCTCACTGTAAACGGCAAGTACAGCTCATATGGTAGCGTTGAAGGCTTTGATTTCGACAAGGCTACATGGGCTGGCAAGAACTCAACTGTTACTCTTAAGGCAATGCCTATCGAAGGCGCAGTATTCGCAGGTTGGGAAATCGACGGCAAAGTTGTTTCTACTGCTAATACTCTTGAGCTCACAATGTATAAGGACATCACTGTAACTCCTATCTTCCAGGAGGAACAGAAGTCAACAATCACTGTTGTATTCCTTGATATGTACAACAATGTTACAGCTTCATACACAAATATGACAGCTGCTGACTTCCAGGCAGAAATGGCAAAAGCTATTCCTACACCTGCTGAATATCCTGGCTACACATTTGCAGGTTGGAGCCAGACAGATGACGCAATCAAGGCTCTTGATACATCTGCTACAATCACTTCAAGCTACAAAACTCGTGGCAACAGCTACACAGTAAACGCTCAGGGCGCTAACATCACTGTTAACGGCGAGACAAAGGCTAACACATTTGCTGACATCGCTTATGATACAGCAGTTACTGTATCTGCTGACAACGCAAAGGCTTGGGCTATCGACGGCACAACAGTTGCAGTTGGCTCATCTTACACATTCTATGTTGGTTCTGATGTAACAATCACACCTGTAACAGATGCTGTAACTGACAAACCTATGACTGCAATCGTAAGTGCTGCTCCTGCAACAGCAGGCTCATACCGTGTATCATTCCTTGCTTCATCATACATCCCGGCTGGCTACACAGTAATCGACCGTGGTTTCGTATATGGTAAGGGCGCTACTCAGGATGAGTTGACTCTTGAAAAGGTTGGCACAACAATCGCTGCAACAGGCGCTAAAGTTAAGTCAATCTCTGTTCCTACAAATAAGGACACTGTTAATGATTTCGGCCTTGTTTACGGTGTTAAGAATAAGGATGCCGCTGCTACTGCTGTTGCTTATGTAACAGTTAAGAGCATGGCTGACGATAATTCAGTTACAACTGTTTACTCAACAATCAGCCAATTCAATTATTAATTATCGCAAATGCCTGCACCGCAAGGCGCAGGCTCCCCTCCGGGGGCGACCAATTATTAAAATCTAACAGTGGAGGTTATGTTAATGAAAGAGTTATACACAAAGCCGGAACTCACAGTTGCTGAATTCACAGTTGAAGATGTAGTTACAACTTCAACAAACGAACAAATCAGCAGACCGTTCGGTGACGGTGACGACGACTAAATAATAAAAGGGGCACGGAGCAATCCGTGCCTTTTTTTATTGCCGATAATGTGCATAAACCGCTTTGCTTTGCGTTTTTTGTTCGGGGGCGGTACCTTTGTACGGCACCCACTCGCAAGAAAACGCAATTTATCTCACATCCTCGGCAATAAACGGAGCGATAATGTGCATAAATCGCTTTGATTTTCTGAAAACATTAACCGAAAAAATAATCCTCTTGATATTTTCAGGCAATGATAGTACAATATCATTGAGTTTAATGAAAGAGATGATTTTATGGCTAATATACATTCGTTCGAGTCGCTTGCCGCACTTGACGGCGTAGGCATTCGCTACGATATTTTTTTCACCGGCTGTCCGCTTCGTTGTGCTTATTGTCACAATCCCGATACTTGGTTTAAATCCGACAATAATTACACCGCAGAGCAGATTTATAAAAAAATAATTCGATACAAGCCTTATTTCAAAAAAGGCGGCGGCGTCACATTTTCGGGCGGCGAGCCTTTGCTTAATGCAAAATTCATTAACGAGGTTTATCCGATGATTGCCGCAGAGGGCATCGGCTACTGTCTCGACACCTCCGGCTCTGTCGCTTTGACAGACGAGGTTAAAACCGCTATCGACAACGCCGATATGGTGATTCTCGACATCAAATTTTACAACCCTCGGGATTACGAAAAATACACCAAGGGCGATTTTGACAAGTTTGTCGAGATTGGCAAATATTGCACCTCAATCAATAAAAGAATGTGGCTTCGCACGGTTGTTGTGCCCGGCATAAACGATACCGAGGCGGATATGGACAAATATGCCGAATTTGTCGCTCAATTCAAGTTTGAAAAATACGAGCTTCTCGCTTTTCACACGATGGGATTTTTCAAATACGAAAATTTAAAAATCGACAATCCGCTTAAGGACACCAAGGCACTTGACAAATCCCGCCTTGAGGAACTCCAAAATTATTTAAACAGCAAATTGCAAAAATAAAAAACATTACCTCCTCGTTTGAGGAGGTTTTTTGTTGTGTTAAATGGGTTAGAATTGTAACAACACCTTCTCCTCGGGGAGAGAGCGTTGCCCTTATCTTTCAGTATTAAAAACAAATTATATTTCCCACTTGTATTTTTAAATTAACAGTGATATATTTATAATGAGTGTCGTCACGCAAAGTGCGCGGCAAAAAACAACGAAGAGGATTGCTTATGTTAGGCAAAAATAAAGCAAAGGGACTTAGTATAATTATTGTTGGCTGTGGCAGGGTAGGTACAACACTTGTTGAGCAGTTGAGCGCAGAGGGTCATGACATTACAATTGTTGACAAGGACCGCGATGTTGTCACCGAGCTTACAAATTTGTATGATATTATGGGCGTTGTCGGAAACGGCGCAAGCTTCACCACTCAAATCGATGCAGGAATCAAAACAGCCGACCTTATCATCGCAGTTACGGCGAGCGACGAGCTGAATTTGCTTTGCTGCACTGTTGCTCGCAGGGTGAGCGAATGCGCCGCAATCGCAAGAGTGCGCGACCCCGACTACTCTCTCGAAATTGCATATTTGCAGGAAAAGCTCGGCCTTGTTATGATTATCAACCCCGAGCAGGAGGCATCGCGCGAGATAGCGAGAATTTTGTCGCTCCCGAATGCGCTTGAAGTCAACACATTCTCAAACGGCAGGGTTGACCTTGTAAAATTCCGTGTGCCGGCAAACAATATGATTGCCGGAATGACCGTTGCGCAAATCGGCGCACGCACCGAAAATGTTTTGCTTTGCGGAGTTGAGCGACACAACCAAATTTCTATTCCCTCGGGTAATACCGAAATTAATGCGGGCGACATTGTTTCGTTTGTTGCTCCGCGAAAGTACGCAAGGTCGTTTTTCAAATCAATCGGACTTAAAACAAACAGCGTTAAAAACACTATGATTGTCGGTGGCGGTGATTCGGCATACTATCTCAGCCGAAATTTGCTTGCGGCAGGCGTTGATGTAAAAATTATCGAAAAGGATCGCGCAAGGTGCGAGGAGCTTACAAATCTTTTGCCAAAGGCAGTTATCATCAACGGTGACGGAACAGACGAGGATTTGCTTAAAGAGGAGGGAATAGACGCTACGGAGTCTTTTGTTCCTCTTACCGGCAGCGATGAGGAAAATATTTTGCTCACACTTTATGCAAACCATGTTTCGCACGAAAGCACAAAGGTTGTCACAAAAATCAACCGTCTTACATTTAACGATGTTATCGACAGACTCGACTTGGGCAGTGTAATTTATCCGCGATATATAACTGCGGAGGCGATTATTGCTTATGTTCGCGCAAAAAGCGCATCGAGGGGCAGTAATATCGAAACGCTTTATCATATGTTTAATCAGCGTGTTGAGGCGATTGAGTTCAAAATTGACAAGGATTCAAAGGTCACAAACAAGCCACTCAGCGAGCTGAATATCAAAAAAAATGTTCTCATTTCATTTATCAACCGTCACGGCAAAATCATCATTCCGTCCGGTCAGGATTCCATCAAACCCGGCGATACTGTTATGATTGTTACAAAAATTGTCGGCATGGTTGACATTGGCGAAATTTTAGATTAAGGTTAGTATTTTTTTATGAATGGTTCTGTTATCAGGAGAGTTGTGGGGTATGTTTTGACCCTGGAGGCACTTTTGTTGTTGCTTCCGTGCATAGTTGCTCTTTATTATAACGAGCAGGAGGGTTATGCTTATCTTGCAAGCTCTGCAATTTGTCTTGTGCTCGGCGGCGCAATGTCGCTGAAAAAGCCGAAAAGCAATGTGTTTTATTTAAAAGAAGGCTGTGTCGCAACCGCATTAAGCTGGATTGTGCTCAGTGTTTTCGGCGCAATTCCGTTTGTCCTCACGGGCGAAATCCCGCATTTTGTCGATGCGCTTTTTGAAACCGTTTCGGGCTTTACAACAACGGGTGCAAGCATTCTCAGCGATGTTGAAACGCTTGCAAACTGTACGCTGTTTTGGCGAAGCTTTACGCACTGGATAGGCGGCATGGGCGTTCTTGTGTTTATTTTGGCAATGATTCCGCTCAGCGGCGGCTCAAATATGAACCTTATGAGAGCCGAAAGCCCAGGTCCCTCGGTCAGCAAAATTGTGCCGAAAATCAGAAAAACCGCCGCATTGCTCTATGTTATTTATTTTACTATGACGCTTATTGAAATTGTATTTTTGCTTTGCGGCAAAATGCATTTTCTCGAATCTGTTTTAACGGCGTTCGGAACGGCAGGCACAGGCGGATTCGGCTTTAGAAATGACAGCTTTGCTTCGTTTTCGCCATATATTCAATGGGTTGTTACAATATTTATGATATTGTTCGGCGTCAATTTCAACGCGTATTATCTCTTGCTTTTCAGACAGTTTAAAAAGGCTTTTTCGCTTGAAGAAGTCAAAGGTTATGCGGCAATTATAATAGTGTCAATCGGATTGGTTTTTTCAAACACAATTCATCTTTATAACACCGTCAGCGAGGCGTTGTGCAAGGCGTCATTCCAGGTTGCGTCGATTATTACGACAACGGGATTTTCAACGGCGGATTTCAATACATGGTCAAGCACTTCAAAAACAGTGCTTGTTGTGCTTATGTTCATTGGCGCATGCGCAGGAAGTACCGGCGGCGGAATTAAGGTTTCGCGCTTTATTCTTGCAATCAAAAGCGTTTTCAAAGAGTTCAAATCATATTCTCACCCGAAAAGCATCAACTCGGTTAAAATGGACGGCAAGGTTGTTGAACGGGATGTTCTCAAAAGCACAAATGTTTATTTCATCACATTTTTTCTTGTTTTCTTCACGTCGGTGCTTTGCATCTCGTTTGAGGGCAACGATTTAACTACGAATTTCACCGCCGTTGCGGCAACAATCAACAACATCGGTCCGGGACTTGAACTTGTCGGACCGTCTGAAAATTTCGGCCTTTTCAATGACTTTTCAAAAATCGTTCTTGTTTTTGATATGCTCGCCGGCAGGCTTGAGATTTTTCCACTTTTGATATTGTTTAATCCGAGCCTGTGGAGCGAGGCTGTCAAGCAAAACAATGCTCGCAGAAAGAAGAAAAAATATCTTTCCAAACGGTTAAAGAATAATAAGTCTTGACATTATTGTGCTTTGCTGTTATAATATCAAGGCTTAGTTATATAACTAACAAATCCTTGCGTGAGGAGAAATCACGCCAAATGTCCAGAAGGAGGTGCTGAAGAATGGCATTAAAGAATTATGAAATCGTTATGGTTTACTCACTCTCAAAGGGTGAAGAGGCAGTAAACGCTTTGAAAACAAAGTTCACTGACCTTATTTCTAAGAATGGCACTCTCGGCGAAGTAGAGGAATGGGGCAAGAGAAAGCTTGCTTATCCTATCAACTACGAAGCAGAGGGATACTATGTTCTTATCAATTTCTCAAGCGATGAAAAATTCCCGGCAGAGCTCGACCGTGTAATCAACATTACAGACGGCGTTCTCCGTTCACTCATTGTTGCTAAAGGTGAGTAAGGAGGTTATCAATTATGATTAATATGGTAGCCCTTATGGGAAGACTCACATACGAGCCGGAATTGAGAACAACACCGAGCGGTGTATCTGTTCTTCGTTTTCAGGTTGCGTGCGACAGAAATTATCAACGCTCCGGTCAAGACAGACAGGCAGATTTTATTGATTGTGTTGCATGGCGCCAAACTGCGGAATTTATCAGCAGATATTTCCACAAAGGCTCAATGATAGCTGTTGAGGGTTCAATCCAAACAAGCAGCTATACAGATAAGAACGGCAACAACAGAAAACAAGTTGAAGTTGTTGCAAACAATGTTTCATTCTGCGGCAGCAAGTCGGAGAGCGGCACAACAGGCGCGGCTAACCCCGCATTCGCACAGCCTGCTCCAAGCTATGCAAGCGCAGATAACAGTGATTTTGAAGAAATCGTCGATGATGACGACGATTTACCATTCTAAGAAACTCGCAAAGGAGGAAAAACCATGGCATACAATAACAAGGGTCAAAGAAAAGGCCGCAGAAAAGTTTGTCAGTTTTGCGTTGACAGTTCAAACGAGATCGACTACAAGGATGTTGCAAAGCTCAGAAAGTTTGTTTCAGAGAGATCAAAAATCCTTCCTCGTCGTGTAACAGGTACTTGCGCAAAGCACCAGAGAGAACTCACAACTGCAATCAAGAGAGCTCGTCATCTTGCTCTTATGCCTTACATTTCTGACTAATATCAGTTATATAAGAAACAAAATCCCCTCACATTGAGGGGATTTTTTGATTTTCTAAATACTTTCCTGCTCAATATTGTCAAACAAATCGTCGTTGAAAAAATCACGGATTGAAATTTCAAGACCGTCACAGATTTTTTGCAATGATACTACGCCCGGGTTTTGGCTCTTTGTGTTGAGCATACTGTAAATCGTTGACGGATTTATTCCGCTTAAATTCCCGAGTGCATTGACTGCTATATTTCTCTCCTTGCAGAGGTTTATGATGCGTTGCGCAACTGCTTCTTTTATTTTCATAACTACCGCCTTTTTGCTTGTGATAGTTAAATTGTAAATGAATTTGGGATATATCGTGTGGGATATGTCCCAAATTATTGTTGACATTTGCGCTTTGATAATGTAAAATGAAAATATAATCAGTCGTTGCTGATAAAAAAGAGAAACCTGTTCCCGTTCCGAACACAGTAGTAAAGCTCTTGCATAGGCTTATGCAGGGGCGATTTTTTGTTTTTATGACTCGAGGAGGAGCAATGAAAGAAAACATAAAATATATGCTGAAAAATTGGACCGCGTGGGATAAAAAAAGCCTGATTTACTTTCTTATCCGCGTACCGGCACTTGTGTTTCAGCCGATTGTAACAGCTTATATACCAAAGGCGATGATTGATTGTATTAACGAGGGTGCGACGGTCGGCAGGCTTACGCTCGTTGTAGGTCTTTTGAGCGTGCTTGTTGTACTGACCACTTGGCTTGCGCCGTTTATGCAGGAACTTCTTAACGGAAGTGCGCGCATTATCCGTATGCGTTATGCCGTGCTTGCGTTTGAAAAAAATCTCAACACCGATTATACAAATATCGAAAGCCCGAGCGGCAGAGAGAAGAATAAAAGGGCAATGGAATTTTATCGCAGTTATTATTCCGGTTCGTCAGATTTTCTCGACTCAAGCAACCAATTTTGTGTCAGCATTGTTGGCGTTATAACCTCGCTTGCACTGATTTATAAAGTCAATATTATAATGATTTTGATTATTCTTGCCACATGCGTTTGTGAGTTCTTCCTTTTGAAATTCTTAAATAAAAAGGAAAAGAAAACTAAGGACGAGCGAAGTAAAATATTTGTCAGATTTGATTATTACTATAATTTGTGCCGTGATTTTTTCGCCGCAAAGGACATCAGACTATACGGATTTACCGATTATTTTATGTCCGCCGTTGCGAAAATAATTTATGAATTAGAGCGAATCAATCAAAAATTTATGCGCCAAAATCTCAAGGTCGGCGGCACAAGGGCATTGCTTAATCTTTTGCGTGAGCTTGTCGCTTATGCTTATCTTACATATCTTGTGTGCAGGGGAAAGCTCTCTGTTTCCGATTTTATTTTCTATTTCGGTATTATAACCGGCTTTTCAAATTGGATATTAAACGCCGTGTATCAGTATTCAAATCTCGAGCGTTGCTGTAACGATTGCGCCGCTTTTCGTGAATTTGTCGAAAGCACGGACGAGAGCGAGAATAAGCCCAATGTGAATTTTGACAGCGTTGATTCAATCGAATTTAAGAATGTTTCATTTACCTATCCGTCGGCAGAAAAGAGTACAATTAACGATATGTCCTTTAAGGTGGGCAGGGGTGAAAATATAGCCATTGTCGGCGAAAACGGCGCAGGCAAAACTACCGCAGTTAAACTGCTTTGCGGCTTATATTATCCCACTTCGGGCGAGATTTTGATTAACGGAAAAAACAACCGCGACTTTTCAAGCGACAGTTATTTTAACCTTTTTTCGGCAGTTTTTCAGGATTATTATTTTATGCCGATGACGATTGCCGAAAATGTTTGCACAACTTTAAACTATGATAAAGAAAAACTCTTTGCCGCATTTGAAAAGGCAGGAATATCGGACAAGATAAACACTCTGCCCGACAAAGAAAAATCGTATATGATAAAGGATGTTTATAAAAACGCGGTCGATTTCTCGGGCGGCGAAAAGCAAAAATTGCTTCTTGCAAAGGCGATATACAAAAATGCGCCCGTTTTGATTCTTGACGAGCCGACCGCCGCGCTTGACCCTATCGCCGAGAACGAGCTGTATCTAAAATATAACGAGATGACAAGCGGCAAAATATCATTTTTCATTTCTCACCGTCTTTCTTCCACTCGCTTTTGCGACAGAATTTTGTTTATCAAGGACGGCAAAATTGCCGAAAGGGGCACACACGATGAGCTTATGGCGCTAAAAGGCTTGTATTACAGAATGTACCAAGTCCAAAGCTACTACTATAAAGAGAACGGAGGCGATGCCGAATGAAAAATATAAAAACGGTTTTTGCTGCGTTTCGTGAAATGCACCGCCTCGAAAAGCGACTTATCCCCACCGCTGTTACCGTTGCGTTTGTTACTGCGGTTGTGCCGTTTGTCAACATTTGGTTTACATCAAAAATCATAGATTTGCTTGAGGGCGGCGCAGGTATGAAAAGCCTTGCGCTTTATATCGGCTTGGCTGTCGGTATAAATGCGGTGTTGTTTTTCATCAATTATTATCTCGGCGATATGCAGTTTGTCTATCGCTCGCTGATGTATAACAAGGAGCTTCAGCGAATTTCGTCAAGGTTATTCGGCATCGAGTATCAAAAACTCGAAAGCAGTGAGTTCAAGGAGCTTGTGCACAAACATTCCGAGGCGCAGGACAGAGTTTTTTCCTCGTTTGTTCAGCTCACTTGGATGATGCGCGATTTTATTTCGGGCGCATTGACGCTGATTATATCAATCGTCATTATCGCTCCGCTGTTAAAAATCGGGTTTAAGAAAACAGGTGACACCTTTTTTGAACGCCCTGCGTTTTTGTTCACGATTTTCGGCGCAATCGCCGTTATGGCTGTCATTATCCTTGTCGTAGCCGTCAGAATGAACAAGGCTTGGTTTAAGGCGAGCGACGAGTATTCACGCCTTGATCGAATTTTTTACTATTTTCTCAATATGTTCTCCGATTATAATACGGGTAAAGAAATCCGCATTTATAAAGAACAGGATTTAATCAAGCACACCGCCACGGACAGACTGCTTACCGACGGCGAACGGATTTTGAAAAAAGCCTCGATGAACACGGCAAAGCAAAGCTCATTTGTTGCGATTTTGGGCGCGCTTGTCGGTTTCGGTATTTATCTGTTTATCGGTGTTAAGGGCTTGTACGGTTTGTTCGGTATCGGCTCGCTCGTGCTTTATTGTGGCGCATTTATGCAGATAATCGGCGGCATAATGAAAATGGCTGTCACCTTCGGCAAAACCGCAGAAATGGTGCCGCTTGTCAATTATTATTTTGAAATTGTAAATGCCGAGGACGAAATGACCTACGGCGACAAGGTGCTTGACTTGTCGGGCGGTTTTGAGATTGAGTTTAATGATGTTTCGTTTAAGTATCCGGGTGCGGAAAATTACGCTCTCCAAAATGTCAATCTCAAAATCAAAAACGGCGAGCATTTAGCCGTAGTCGGCAGAAACGGAAGCGGCAAAACAACATTTATCAAGCTGATGTGCCGCCTTTACGATGTGACCGACGGCGAAATTTTGCTCAATGGTGCAAACATTAAGAAATACACAAAGGACAGTATTATAAATCTCTATTCCGTAGTTTTTCAGGATTTCAAAATATTCTCCGTTTCGCTTAAGGATAACATTTGTGCAAATTCCGATTTTGAAAGTGACAGATTTTATGCCTGCCTTGAAAATGCAAATATCAAAGACAGGGCAGAGCGTCTGCCGAATAAGGAAAACACATATCTTTATAAGGATTTGGACGAAAACGGCGTTGAAATCTCGGGCGGTGAGGCTCAAAAACTTGCGCTTGCGAGGGCACTTTATAAGGACGCGCCCGTTGTTATTCTCGACGAGCCGACAGCCGCACTCGACCCGATTGCCGAAAACGAGATTTATACCCGTTTCAACTCGTTTGTTCAAAGCAAAACCGCAATTTATATTTCGCACAGGCTTTCAAGCTGTGTGTTCTGCGATAAAATCGCCGTGTTTGACAAGTCAAGGCTTGTTGAAAGCGGCACGCATCGGGAACTTTTGGCAGCAGGCGAAAAGTATTTTGAACTTTGGAACGCGCAGGCAAAATATTATGTTAATTGATATTTATATAAACAAAAAAGCACAGTGCCATGCACTGTGCTTTTAATAATACTGAAATTATTGCTCAACAGGGTAAACAGAAACCTTTTTTCTATCCTTGCCCATCTTCTCGAACTTAACAGTTCCGTCGATGAGAGCATAAAGTGTATCGTCAGAACCGATACCAACATTGTTGCCCGGATGAATGTGAGTTCCTCTTTGGCGATAAAGGATGTTGCCTGCAAGAACGAATTGACCGTCAGCTCTCTTTGCGCCAAGACGCTTTGATTCTGAATCACGGCCGTTCTTTGTAGAACCCATACCTTTCTTGTGAGCGAAAAGTTGTAAATCTAACTTAAGCATTATTACACCTCCGATATGTTCACTTTGATATTGTCAGGATAATCTTTTTCAAGCTCGGTTAAATGCAAGATTAAACCGTTTAATATATCCTGAGCTTTGGACGGTGACTCTTTAATTTCAAGCCGCATATATCCGTCTGTCGCGGCGGCGTCGGCATTGAGGTTTAAAATTTCGGTGACTGTGTTTGCGGTCATAAAGCATGCGCTTGATACAAACGCACAAACAATGTCCTCGCCCGACGGTGCACTGTTTGAGTGACCTTTACATTCAAACCCTGTTATTAAATCGTCACATTTTGTAAAATTAATTTTAATCATTATGCGTTGATCTTTGTGATCTCAACCTTTGTGTATGGCTGACGGTGACCCATCTTGCGCTTTTCGTTCTTCTTTGGCTTGTAAGTAAATACTGTGATTTTCTTGCCCTTGCCGTTCTTAAGAACCTTTGCGTTAACGGTAGCCTTTGCAGCGTCTTTGCCTGCCTTGAAGCCCTTGTCTGTGCTTACTGCAAGAACATTGTCAAATGTTACTTCGCTGTCAGCGTCAACACCGAGCTTTTCGATGTAAAGAACATCGCCTTCGGCAACTTTGTACTGCTTTCCGCCTGTTACGATAACTGCGTACATAAGTATATTATCTCCTTCATAAGTCTCGCTACGATAGGCGTGCGCGGTGCGCAACTTCACTGCCCATAATATGCGGCTTAATTATTATAACAGAATAATATAAAAAGTCAATGTTTTTTTGGATTTTTATATTTCAATTAAAAGCAGGGTTGTCTGTTCTCCCCAATATGTAATCTGTCGATACATTGTAATAGTCCGCAAGCGCTAAAAGGTGCCTTATCGGCAGTTCGTTTGCTCCGCGCTCATATCTTGCATACATTGTTTGCGATGTTTCAAGCATTTGCGCTATTTCAAGCTGTGTCTTGTCGTTGTCTTCCCTCAAGTCGCGAATTCTCTTAACATATTCCATAATAAACCCTCCGCTACAATTATATGTAGTAAATAAATTTACTAATGGATTTAGTAAAAAAGTTTACTATTTAAACTTTTTTCAAAGCTCGAAATTCGCATTCATTTGTTTGTTTTCGGATAAAATATAACCTTTAAAAATAAACCTTTACAAATCCTTGTTAATATGCTATAATCTTCTCGCTGTGACGGATTACTCGGTTACGGGGGTATGCCCTTTTGGGAGTCACCTATCCCGCTACTGTGTTTTTCGCAATGCAAATATTTTAATGAGGTGAGTCAAAATGACAAAAGAAGAAAAACAAGCAATAATCAAAGAATATGCCGTTCACGAGGGTGACACAGGTTCTGCACAGGTACAGGTTGCAGTTCTCACAAAGAGAATCAACGAGCTTACAGAGCACCTTAAGGTTCATAAGAAGGACCACCACTCACGCCGCGGTCTTCTTAAGATGGTAGGTCACAGAAGAAACCTTCTTGCTTACATCTACAAAAACGATGTTCACGAGTATCGTGATCTTATCGCAAAGCTCGGTATCCGTAATACTATCGAGCGTAACTTGGCTGACAACGAAGCTCAAGACTAATTAAAATACGGCAGGTGATGTTGCTATCACCTGCCTTGTTTACATTTTTAAGGTATCCCGAGGAGGAGTTGACAATAGTAGTAAGCTGAGCCGATAAACGATTGTCGGTTGACCTTATTACTATTCTCCTCCTTCGATATAAAAAATATTAAGAAAGAGGTAATTTAAAATGTTTTTCAAGAATTTTAAAGTATGGGAAACAGAACTTGCAGGCAGAAAGCTTACACTTGAAACTGGCAAAATGGCAGGCCTTGCAAATGCATCTGTTATGGCTCGCTACGGCGAAACAAATGTGCTTTGCACAGTAACGGCATCGGCAAAGCCGAGAGAGGGCGTTGACTTTTTCCCTCTCAGCGTTGACTATGAAGAGAAAATGTATTCGGTAGGTAAAATCCCCGGATCATTCCAAAGAAGAGAGGGCAGAGCTTCCGAAAAGGCAATCCTCACTTCTCGTTGTATCGACCGTCCTATCCGTCCTTTGTTCCCAAAGGATTTGAGAAATGATTGCTCGGTTGTAGCAACAGTTATGTCGGTTGACCCCGACTGCTCACCCGAAATCACCGCTATGATTGGTGTTTCTGCGGCTATCGCAATTTCAGATATTCCGTGGGACGGACCGATTTCAGGCGTTAATGTAGGACTTGTTGACGGTCAAATCGTTATCAACCCGACTCTTGAGCAAAGAGCAAAGAGCGACCTTGTTCTCACCGTTGCATCAACGGCAGACCTTGTAGCAATGATCGAGGCAGGCGGTAACGAAATCGACGATGATACAATGTTTGACGCTATTATGGCAGGTCATGAGGAAAACAAAAAAATCGTTAAATTTATCCAAGGTATTGTTGATGAAATCGGCAAGCCTAAATTTGAATACGAGTCATCAAATCCCGACCCAGAGATTATGGCTCAAATCGAAGAGTTCTGCATCGAAGATGTCAAGAAAGCTCTTGATACAGACGACAAACTTGTTCGTGACGAGGCTCTTCTTCCTATCTATGCCGCTGTTCACGAAAAATTCGACGAGCAGTTTGAGGGCAACGAGACAAAGATTGACGAGATTATGTATCTTGTTCAAAAACATGTTGTTCGCTCATGGCTTAAGGACGAGCATAAGCGTGTTGACGGCAGAGGCATTGATGAAATCCGTCCGCTTAACGCAGAGGTTGACCTCCTTGCAAGAGCACACGGCTCAGGACTTTTCACAAGAGGACAAACACAGGTTCTTTCTGTTACAACACTCGGTCCTATGAGCGATGCTCAGCAGCTTGACGGACTTGACGAGCAAACAGAAAAGAGATATATCCACCACTACAACTTCCCGTCATACTCTGTCGGCGAAACAAAGCCGTCAAGAGGACCGGGCAGAAGAGAAATCGGCCACGGTGCATTGGCAGAAAAGGCACTTGTTCCCGTTCTTCCGTCTGTTGACGAGTTCCCGTATGCAATTCGCGTTGTATCGGAAGTTCTTTCATCAAACGGCTCAACATCACAAGGTTCAATCTGCGGCTCAACCCTTTCTCTTATGGCAGCAGGCGTTCCGATTAAGGCACCGGTTGCAGGTATTTCCTGCGGTCTTATCACCGGCGACGAGGGTGTTTACGGCGACTTTATGACAATGGTCGACATTCAGGGTCTTGAAGATTTCTACGGCGATATGGACTTTAAGGTTGCAGGTACAAAGAAAGGTATCACAGCAATTCAGATGGACCTTAAGGTACACGGTCTTACTCCGGAAATTATCAAAGAGGCTTTTGCAAAGACACACAAGGCAAGAAATTATATTCTTGATGAAATTATGCTCCCTGTTATCAGCGAGCCGAGAAAAGAGCTTTCAAAATACGCTCCGAAGATGTTTACCATTTCAATCAATCCCGATAAAATCGGCGATGTTATCGGCAAGGGCGGCAAGGTTATCCAGGAAATTCAGTCAGAATACGATGTTAAAATCAACATTGAAGAGGACGGCAGAGTTTACATTTCCGGTATTGATGCCGAAAAGTGTAAGGGCGCAGTTGAGGTTGTTAAACTTATCGCTACAGATCCCGAGGTTGGCGCATACTACAACGGCGTTGTAACAAGAATTATGAGCTTCGGCGCATTTGTTGAAATCGCACCCGGCAAGGAAGGTCTTGTTCACATCAGTCGCCTTGATGTTAAGAGAACAGAAAAGGTTGAAGATGTTGTAAATGTTGGCGACTCAATCGCAGTTAAGTGCATCGAAATTGACGATCAGGGCAGAATCAACCTTTCAAGAAGAGATTATCTCATCGAGGTTGAGGGTATGACCGCTGAAAACGAAATTGACGATACACCGCGCAAGCCTCGCCGTGAGGGCAGAGGTCCTCGCCGCAATTTCAGAGGTTAGTAATCAAATAATCAACGGAGTGCGTTCGTGAGAGCACACTCCGTTTTTTGCTATATGTATCCATATTAAATAAATGAGGGCTTGATTATGGTTGATAATAAGGGCAAAATTAACGATTGGGACCGTATGGTCGCAGGCAAGCTTTATAACGCGGGCAGTAAGGATATTTTTAAACAGCATGCACTCGGACTTATGCGATGCCAGCGTTTTAACAAAATCGCCGTTTGGAGATTCAAAACTAAACAGCGTGCGCTTGAAAGACTCATTCCGTCGGCAAAAGGCAAGGATTTTGCTGTTTTTGCACCGCTTTATTGCGAATACGGCGTCAATGTTCATGTCGGCAAGGACTGTTTTGTAAACTATAATTGCACATTCCTTGACATTTCTCCCATCACATTCGGCGACGGCGTGTGGATTGGTGCAAATGTAACTCTTGCAACGCCGCTTCATCCGTTTCTTGTTGAGGAGCGACTTCCTGCCGATTATCCCGACGGCAGGCATGACCTTGAGTATTCCGCACCTATCACAATTAAGGACGGCTGTTGGATTTGCTCAAGCGCAACGATTTGCGGCGGAGTAACAATCGGCGAAAACAGCATCGTAGCGGCAGGCGCAGTTGTCAACCGCGATGTTCCGCCAAACAGCATTGTCGCAGGTGTTCCGGCAAGGGTTATCCGCCAAATAGACGAGGACGACCGCATTAATGTTTGGGATACATATATGAAAAACGAAACGCCGCTTTCCGTAAGAAAAAGAAAAGCGACAAAATAATTATTCTATTAATTTTTTGCAAAAAAAAATACCGCCCGATACTCGGTCATTGAGTGTCGGGCGGTTTTTACATTTTAATCCAAATCGATATATACATTATCGCATACAAAACCGCATAAATCACAGCCTGATGTCCCAAATAAAACCAAAGGCTGTTCTTGCCTATGAATGCAAACACTTTTGAATGTTTTTTATATGTCCACCTCGGGAGTCTGCCTTCTTTAACATACTGACCGGCAAATGCGCCGAAAAGGAACATAAACAGCCACGGCAACAGTGCAAAATAATCTGCGCTTGCAAAGTCGGAGTTATAAAATCCGAGGGGGAAAAGTATGTTTGTTTGATACAGCGACTCGGGCAGGTGAATTAAGCCGAACATAAGCGTTTTGTCGCTTATGCCGTATGTCAGCATAAACAATAGTGCGCTTGCCGCCATTCCGACGGACGGCTTTATTTTTTTTATAAACGGCATCAAAAGCCCTGTGATTATCATACAACAGCCGAGGCAGTGCAGTATTCCGAAATAAATTTCGCATTTATAAATGTGCATCATCGGCATTATCACCGCGGTTGCAACGGTGACGGCAAGACCGGCGGCAAGGACAATCGCACCGCGCTTTAGGGTGTTGCGCGAAAGGCGCGAGCATATGCCCGATATTATAATAAAAATGCTCCAAAAAATCGGCTGAAATGTGCAAAGTCTGTTAAACGCTTTAAAGCCCCAATCAGCCATATATATGTTGCCTATGTCGAGAAAGGTATGGTGAACTATCATCGCAGCTATTGCAAAGCCGCGCAATTCATCAAGAAAATATATTCTCTCTCGTTTATTGCCTTTTTCCAAATTTGTCACCCCGATGCCGCGTGATTTTATTGTTTCGGATATATTATATTAAATTCAAAATATATTGTAAATAGTAAAGTTATATGTTATTATTAATTTGAATATAAACTTTACGAGGTAAAAAGATGAAAGAATACAATGTTATTCAGTACGGTGCAAAGGGCGACGGCACAACAAACGATGCGTTTGCCATTCAGCACGCAATAGACGATTGCGCAAGAAACGGCGGCGGCAGAGTGGTTTTGCAAAGCGGCAAGGTTTTCTACAGCGATTCAATCAGGCTTAGAGCAAATGTCGATTTGCATATTCAAAAAGGCGCACGCCTTAAAGCAACAGGAAATATAGACGGCTATATCAGACCGAACAAGCTTATTAACGACCCTAAAACCGCGTTAATCGGCAATCCCGTTACAGGCAAGCCGAGCTTTGTGTTTATCTACGGCTTTGAGGCAGACAATTGCTCAATTTCAGGCGAGGGCACAATTGACGCAAACGGTCACGCTTTTGTTCAGCGCAAGGACCGATACTATGTCACGGGCGATTTTTATCCGCGTCCGACCGTTATGTATGTTGAAAAAAGCAATCATATCACATTTAAAGAGTTTACTGTTGTTGACGCTCCGTTTTGGACTCTGCACCCGGCAGGCTGCGACGATGTTTTGATTGACAGAATCAGAATTTTAAACGATCTTGATGTCGCAAATTCCGACGGAATCGACCCCGACCATTGCTCAAATGTCAGAATACTCGGCTGTCATGTTACATGCGCCGACGACTGCATTTGCTTAAAGGCGTCAAAGGGCAATGCCGAATACGGTCCGTGCGAAAATATCGTTATCGACGGTTGCACGCTTGTTTCAACCTCTGCTGCAATAAAAATCGGCACCGAGGGTGTGGGTGATTTCAAAAATGTTATCGTTTCAAACTGCGTTATAAGCAAATCAAACCGCGGACTTTCAATTCAAATCCGCGACGGCGGCTGTGTCGAAAATGTTACATATTCAAATATTATTATCGAAACACGCCGATTCTGTCCCGATTGGTGGGGTACAGCAGAGCCTATTGTTTTGACAACCTTTAACAGAGACGAAAACACAAAAAGCGGCACAATCAAAAACATTCGCTTTTTCAATGTCACCGCAAAGGGCGAAAACGGCGTTTTGATTCACGGCAACGCCGAAAATATTATTGAAGATATTACATTTGAAAATTGCCAAATTCAGCTCAACCGCACATCAAAGTGGGACTGTGGCTTGTATGATTTAAGACCGTGTCTTGACTACGGTGTTGAAAAATATGACAATTCGGCATTTTTCATCAGATATGCAAAGAATGTGCTTATTGAAAAAACAAAAACATCGTGGGGCAATATTTGCGGCAATTACAAGCACGCAATCGACGCCGAAAATGTTGAAAATCTCGAGCTTGTGAGATTCAGCGGCAAGGCGGCTTCACCAGATGTTGAGGATATTAAGGTAAACAATGTTAAATTTGCGGTTTAACGGAGAAAATATAAAGGCTTCGTTTATCCGTCGGCTTTGACCGAGAAAGGCTATGGTGGTTGTTATGGTACAGCTCAAAGGGTTCAGAGTTAATTCCGTTTCGTTTGAAAACAAGGTTCAAAACGGCACGCAGTTAAAGCTCAAAAACCATTTTAATTATAATGTAAGCTATATGGACGGCGATAATAAATGCATCGGCACGCTTAATTTTAAAATTGCGGACGAAAATATGCTCCCGTTTGAAATCAAACTCGAAATAGTTGCCGAATTTGCTTATCAAAGCGGCGACGATAAGGGCGATATTCATGTTGAATCGTTTGACCAGCTGTTTCCGTCGCTCCGTCAATTTATCAACAGCCTCACCGCCACATGCGGTATGCCGGGATTGATGATTCCCTACATTGCGCTTGATCGTGACAAAGTTAATGTCAGCGAAAACGAAAAAGAGGAGAGTGCATTGAACTGATGGCAGATTTGTGCGACAAATGCTGGTACAACGCTTATGATGAAGAGAGCGACGAGTATTTTTGCGACCTTCAGCTTGATGAGGACGAATATGCAAAAATGCTTTTCGCCGACAAATCAAAATCGTGCAAATATTTTAGACCCGACATAGGCGAATACGGCATAGTCAGAAAACAAAACTAAACCTTTATTGATATGGTTGATAAGGAGGAGATTATATGCCCGAATCGACAATGTATATAATTTGGGCAGCGGCAATATTGCTTTTCGGTATTGCCGAGGGAGTAACCGTTCAGCTTGTTTCAATTTGGTTTTTAATCGGTGCTGTTGCCGCACTCATTACCGCTTTTTGCGGTGCAGGCATTCCTGTTCAGGTGACCGTTTTTGTCACCGTAACGGTTGTCACGCTGATTGCAACGCGACCGATTGTCAAGAAAAAGCTGAACACAAAAACAGTCAAAACCAATGCCGACCGCTGTATAGGTCAGGAGGGCGTTGTTATTGAAGAAATAAACAACCTGCTTCCGTCGGGACAGGTTAAGGTTGACGGCAAGGTGTGGACTGCGCGCAGCGAAAGCCCCGATGTCACGATACCAAAGGATTCAATCGTTTTGATTGAAAAAATCGACGGTGTAAAATTGATTGTAAAAACAATACCTAAAAACGATTAAAGGAGAAAATGTATGAAATTTGTTATTGTTATTGTGTTGATTATTGCGGCGCTTGCACTGCTTATTTTTGCAAATATCAGAGTTGTTCCGCAGTCAAAAGCATTTGTTATCGAAAGACTCGGCACATTCTTCGCTACATGGGAAACGGGACTTCATGTTAAAATTCCGTTTGTTGACAGAATTGCGAAAACCGTTTCGCTTAAGGAACAGGTTGTTGATTTCAAGCCGCAGGCTGTTATCACAAAGGATAATGTTACAATGCAAATTGACACTGTAGTATTCTTCCAAATCACCGACCCGAAACTTTACACATACGGTGTTGAAAGCCCGATTTCCGCTATCGAAAATCTCACAGCCACAACACTTCGTAACATCATCGGTGAACTCGAGCTTGATTCAACTCTTACCTCGCGTGACACAATCAATGCTAAAATCAGAGTAATTCTTGACGAGGCAACAGACCCGTGGGGAATCAAGGTTAACAGGGTAGAGCTTAAAAACATCATTCCTCCTCGCGAAATTCAGGACGCTATGGAAAAGCAGATGAAAGCAGAGCGTGAGAGAAGAGAGGCTATTCTCCGTGCAGAGGGTGAAAAGCAATCGAGAATTCTTGTTGCAGAAGGTCATAAGGAGTCAAAAATCCTTGAGGCAGAGGCTGAAAAGCAGTCGGCAATTCTTCATGCTGAGGCTGTTAAGGAGGCTAAAATCCGCGAGGCAGAGGGTGAGGCAGCCGCTATCGAGGCTGTTCAAAAGGCATCTGCCGATGCAATCAAGCTCCTTAACGATGCAAATGCAAATGATGCCGTAATCAAGCTTAAGGCTATCGAGGCGTTTGAAAAGGCTGCCGACGGTCAGGCTACAAAGATTATCATTCCTTCCGAAATTCAAGGCATTGCAGGCCTTGCGGAGGGCTTGGTTGAATCCGTTAAAAAGTAATATTTAAAAGCTTTTCGGAACTTCGGGGTATAGAACCTTGAAGTTCCTTTTTTTATTGTAAAGCAGGGTGTTTTATGGTATAATAATATCGACTTTTTATATGAGGTAATTTAATTTATGAAACTCTTGGTTATCGACGGAAACAGCATAATTAATCGTGCTTACTACGGAATCAAACTCCTTTCAACAAAGGACGGAGTATATACAAACGCTGTTTTCGGCTTTTTAAATATGATGAAAAGGTTTGAGGATATGTGTTCACCCGACGCCGTTGCCGTTGCGTTTGATGTTCACGCCCCGACATTCAGGCATAAAATGTATGACGCCTACAAGGCAGGCAGACACGCAATGCCCGACGAGCTTCGCTCTCAAATGCCGATTGTCAAAAATCTTCTTCATCTTTTGGGAATAAAAACCATAGAGTGCGAGGGCTGGGAGGCAGACGATATTCTCGGCACACTTGCCGCTCGTTGCAGAGAAGACGGCAACGAGTGTTTCATTGCCACCGGCGACAGGGATTCGCTCCAACTTGCTCACGGCGGAGTTAAAGTTTTGCTTGCCAAAACAAAATCAACCGATGTGATGGATGAGCAGGCAATAGCCGTTGAATACGGCGTCACACCGCAACAGCTTATTCAGGTTAAGGCGCTTCAGGGCGACAGCTCGGATAATATCCCGGGCGTAACAAAGGTGGGACCGAAAACAGCGCTTGATTTGATTGCAAGATTTAAAACGCTTGACGGCGTTTATGAAAATATCGACGATGAGTCGATTAAAAAGGGTACACGCACCCATTTGATTGAGGATAAGGAGCAGGCGTATCTTTCGCTCGAACTCGGCACAATCAGGACGGACGCCCCGATTGACACCGATATTAATTCGTATTTGCTCGGCGATTTTGATAAAAATGCGGCAGCAGGCGAGTTTTTGCGCCTTGAATTGTATTCACTTATGGATAAATACAATCTCAACGCAAATGAGGCAATCACTCAATCCACACCCGAAAAGCCGCGCGAGATTACACGTCTTACATGTGTTGACGCTGATTATTTGCTCAAAAAAATCGGCGATGACGACGCATATTTTTATCCGCTGATAATCGACGGTCAAATAACGGATTTGCTTTTTGCGTTTGGTGACGAAATAATCGTTATACCGTCGGAAACTCCGGAATATAAATACTTTGTGCGAAATTTCTTTGAAAATGAAAAATGTAAAAAATTCACATATAATTCAAAGTATCTTCACCGACTTGCGGCAGACCTCGGCGTTGAATGCAAAAGCGTTTGCGGCGATTTGATGTTGAGCGCATATCTGCTCAAACCATCGGACAGCAACTACGGCATTGAGCATTTGTGCCTTGATTACAATGTGCCAATGCCCGAATTTAAAAATTCGCTCGGCTCAAGCGACGAAAATGTTGTTTATGCCGCAGTCATAAAGCCGCTTTTCGACAAAACAGACGCTCTGCTTGACGAGGCAAACCAAACGGACCTTTTGCACAATATTGAACTGCCTCTTGCGCGCGTGCTTGCAAAAATGGAGCATGTCGGATTTTGCGTTGACAAAAAGGGCATTGAGGAGTTCGGCAAATCGCTTTCGTCAAGAATCAACGAGCTTACCGATTTGATTTACAAAGAGGTAGGGCACGAGTTTAACATAAATTCGCCAAAGCAGCTTGGTGTTGCTTTGTTTGAGGAATTAAAGCTTCCTTGCAAAAAGAAAACAAAATCCGGCTATTCAACTAATGCCGAGGTGCTCGAGAGTCTGCGATATGACCATGCCGTTATTGAATACATTTTGGAATATCGCTCGCTTACAAAGCTTAAATCCACTTATTGCGACGGACTTTTAAAGGTTATCGCACCCGACGGCAGGATTCACACCTCGTTTAATCAGGTTGAAACGCGCACCGGCAGAATCAGCTCGCTCGAGCCGAATTTGCAAAATATCCCGATAAGAACGCCGCTCGGCAGGGAATTGCGCAAATTCTTTATCGCAGGCGACGGTGAAACGCTTATTGATGCCGACTACAGCCAAATCGAACTTCGTGTGCTTGCCGATTTGTCAAATGATGAAAATATGATAAATGCTTTCAACAGCGGCGTTGATATTCACACGACAACCGCATCACAGGTTTTCGGCTTGCCGGTTGATATGATTACAAAGGAACTCCGTTCGCGTGCAAAGGCTGTCAATTTCGGCATTGTTTACGGAATCGGCGCATTTTCGCTTGCAAAAGACATCGGCGTTTCGCGCAAGGAGGCACAGGAGTATATCAACAACTATCTTGCCACCTTCAGCGGTGTTGACAAGTATATGAATCATATGATTGAACTTGCAAAGGAGCGAGGATACAGCGAAACTCTGTTTAACCGCCGCCGCTATTTGCCCGAGCTTTCATCGTCAAATCATATGCTTCGCGCTTTCGGCGAAAGGGTTGCGCGCAATATGCCGATTCAGGGAACAGCCGCCGATATTATCAAAATAGCAATGGTTAAGGTTGACAAACGCCTTACCGATGAAAATATGAAATCGCGCCTTATTCTTCAGGTCCACGACGAGCTTATTGTCGAAGCCCCCGAGGACGAGGCACAAAAGGCACTTGAAATTGTTACGCAGGAGATGGAAAATGCCTGCAAAATGAAAGTTTGCCTGCGTGCCGACGGAAAAATAGGCAAAACATGGTTTGACGCTCACTGATATGGTTATAGAAAATTTTTGTATAAATCACCTTGACGGTGTTGAAAAAATCGAAAAAGTGTGTTTTTCGCATCCGTGGTCGCGAGATGATTTAAAAAAACAGCTCACGCTCGACACATCGCATTTTATTGTTGCGCTCGACGGCGACACCGTTGCCGGATATATGGGGCTACAAATTTTTTTGCGCGAGGGATATGTTACGAACATTGCCGTTTTGCCGCAGTATAGGCGGCTTGGAATTGCCCGTGCGCTTTTGGCTCGCAGCTTTGAAAACGATATGGATTTTATCACGCTTGAGGTAAGGCAAAGCAATTTTGCGGCAATAGCACTTTATGAAAAATCGGGATTTGAAAATATAGGTGTGCGACCGCACTTTTATTCCGACCCCGATGAAAACGCTGTTATTATGACAAAATATTTTACGGAGAATGAATGAAAAAGAATAAAAAGGACAAAAAAATTAAAATCGACGATATTTCAAAGGATATAATTGCCGCCTTAAAAAAGGAGATTGATTCCGACGCGGCAACCGGAGCCTACGGCACTTTTTTAGGCTACGAGGAGGAACACACAAAATACTTCTACAAGCTTTCGGCTGTGTTTGACCGCGGCAGCTACAAGGTAAAAATCACATATACGCCGAATGTTCTTCTTTTCAGCAATATTATTGATTTGGAATATGAAATCAACGGCGAGAATTTCCTAATTTACGATATTTTCAATCTCTTTGACATAAGCGATTTTGAGCAGTATTATTTCAGCGACCTCTCCACCGAGGCGGAAACGGGCGAGGCTGTGCGCAGTCTTCTCGATGTTGCCGTAAAATATGATTACGATGTCAAAAAAGCCACACAAGAGGAAAATTTTGAAAAACTGAAACAAAATCGCGACACGGACATTAAAAACGGATTTAATGACGGTATGACTGACGAAGAAATCAAGTCCGAGGTGAAGGATTGTATCGAAATGTTCGGTGTTGTTCCCAATCATCCGGTGTGCAGTTACGCTTTGGACACAACGGACTCCGCAAAACTCCTTAAAAAACTTGAAAAACAGGATAAAAAGGGCAAAATCGAAACATTGTATGAAAAACGCCTTTTGGAGTATTTGAGAGGCGGCAATAAATTTGAAAACAAAAATGCCGAAAACAAAAAAGCGTTTGAAAAAACTTTCAAAAAGCAATCTTTTTTGGCGGATTCTGTTTGTTTTGTATGCGGCATGGTCTTTGCCGTTGTTGTTGCATTGATTGCGCGCAGTATAGTCTTTTCGGGCTATGAGCTTCTTACATATTCATCGTTTGTCGGCAACATTCCGATTCATTTACCGAATGAGGGTTTCTTTGGCGTAGCCCTCGGAATGATTATGTTTGCAGGCGCATTTGTCAAACTGTTCGGGAAAACGCTATTGTCAAAACTCGTAAAGGGAGATGAAACGGCGCTCCAACGCTATGAGGCGGAGAAAAACAGCGAAAACGGCAAAAAAATAAAGCCGGCAGAAAATATTATTGTAATTGTTGTTTTGCTTGTTATCGGTATCGCCGGCATCACCTTTACAGCAACCAATAACTTCGGTTTCGGCGAAAACGGTGTAAAATTTACTTCGAGCGAATCATTTATTCCCGAAACGGTGTCATATGACGATTTGGAAATTTATTCGCTTAAATATTTTATATCCGATGAGGAGAACAAAACAGAATACAAAAACGGTTATGCCGTTTCAAACGGAAAGGGCGGTTTTTACGAGCTCGGTGAGGTCGCGCCGGGCGGCGAAACGGAAAAACGGCTTTTATCGGTTGCCGAAAAATACGGCAAGGAAATCAAAACGGTCAATATCGCTGAGGATATAAAAAAATAATTCGATTAATATTGAGGATATAACAATGAAAATTTTAGGTATAGAAAGCTCGTGCGACGAGACAGCGGCAGCGGTTGTCGAAAACGGCAGAACGGTCTTGTCAAACATAATAGCAACCTCGCTTGAGGAACATAAGCTCTACGGCGGCGTTGTGCCCGAAATCGCGTCGCGCCGACACGCCGAAAGCATCAGCGGCGTTGTTAAAGAGGCTCTTGAAAAAGCGGATTGCACGATTGACGATATTGATGCAATTGCCGTGACATATGCACCGGGGCTTATCGGCTCGCTTTTGGTCGGGGTGAATTTTGCAAAAGGTCTTGCCCTTGCAACGGGCACTCCGCTTGTTCCCGTGCACCATTTGCGCGGTCATATTGCATCAAACTATATTTCAAGCGATATTGAGCCGCCGTTTTTGTGTCTTGTTGTCAGCGGCGGACACAGCCATATTGTCGCCGTTAAGGATTATACCGATTTTGAAGTGATCGGAAAAACACGCGACGATGCGGCAGGCGAGGCGCTTGATAAAGCAGGCAGAACGATGAAACTTGAATATCCGGGCGGAATCAGCATAGACAAAATTTCGCCGCAGGGCGACGAAAATGCGTTTGCATTCCCTCATCCCAAGGTAAGCGGAGCACAATACGATTATTCGTTCAGCGGCCTAAAAACCTGCGTTATAAACACCATTCACAATGCCGAGCAAAAAAATGAGAAAATCAATATTCCTGATTTGGCGGCATCGTTCCAAAAAGCGGTTGTCGATTGCCTTTTGAAAAATTTTGAGAGTGCTGCAAAAAATTTCGGGTATAATAAACTTGTTATTGCAGGCGGCGTTTCGGCAAATTCAAAGCTTCGTGCCGACGCACTTAAAATGTGCAAAAAGCATAATTGGCGTCTTTATCTGCCCGAACTTAAATATTGCGGCGACAACGGCGCCATGATTGCCGCGCAGGGATACTATGAATTTGTCGCCAATCACACCGCCGACGAAAGTTTGAACGCCTATGCGACAATGCCTCTTGACGATGTGAAATATTGATTTTTTGCGTTGATTTTGCAGGCGAATGCGGCATGCCGATTTTTTCGGGTACGAAATTGACAAAAAAATGTCACACAGCTATATAATAATATGACAAAATAATGAATTTTTGAATTTTTTATTGAACTTTCGCTATTTAATGGTATAATTAGACTTGCAGTACAAGGAATTATAACAATGTTATATGCAATTTACTGATTTAAAAAATGTTAATTCTTTTATTTTCAAAGGAGAATAATCATGGAAACTAAACTTACTAAAAACCCTACCCTCCTTGCTTGGTTGGATGAGAAGGTAGAGCTCCTCAAGCCATCTGAAATCGTTTGGATTGACGGCTCAAAAGAGCAAATCGACGCTCTTAAGGCAGAGGCTGTTAAAACAGGCGAGATGATTAAGCTTAATGATGAGCTTCTTCCTGACTGCTATCTTCACAGAACAGCAGAAAACGATGTTGCGCGTGTTGAGGCTCGCACACTTATCTGCACAACTAAAGAAGAGGATGCAGGTCCGACAAACCACTGGATGGATCCTAAAGAATGCTACAAAATGCTTTATGACATTGCTGCCGGCTCATACGAGGGCAGAACAATGTATATCATCCCTTACTCAATGGGTCCTGTAGGCTCACCTTTCTCAAAGATTGGTGTTGAGGTTACTGACTCAATCTATGTTGTTCTTAATATGAATATTATGACAAGAGTAGGCAAGGCTGTTCTTGATACTCTCGGCGATTCCGATGACTGGGTTCGCGGATTGCATGCAAAGTGCGATGTTGACCCTGAAAAGAGATGGATTTGCCAGTTCCCTGAGGACAACACAATTATTTCCGTTAACTCAGCATACGGCGGAAATGTACTTCTCGGTAAAAAGTGCTTTGCACTTCGTATCGCATCATATCTCGGTAAAAACGAGGGCTGGCAGGCAGAGCATATGCTCATCCTCGGTCTTCAAAGACCAAACGGCGATATTAAATATATTTGCGCAGCATTCCCGTCGGCATGCGGCAAAACAAACCTTGCAATGCTTATTCCGCCTGAAGGATATCAAAAGAAGGGCTACAAAGTTTGGTGCGTAGGCGACGATATTTCTTGGATCAGAAAAGGTCCTGACGGACGCCTTTATGCAATCAACCCTGAAAACGGTTTCTTCGGCGTAGCACCGGGCACTAGCGATAAGACAAACCCGAACGCTCTTGCAGCTACAAAGAAGGGCACAATTTTCACCAATGTTGCTCTCAATCTTGATAACAACACAGTTTGGTGGGAAGGTCTTGACAAGAATCCGCCTGTAAATGCTGTTGAGTGGACAGGTAAGAAGGTTAACGGTGTTGAGTACACAGCAGAGGGCAATAAGCTTGCTCATCCTAACTCAAGATTTACTGCTCCTGCAGTTAACTGCCCTTGCCTTTCATCAGAATTTGACAATCCGCAGGGTGTTCCGATTTCCGCATTCGTATTCGGCGGCCGTCGTGAAAAGCTCACTCCGCTTGTATATCAGTCAAAGAGCTGGAACAACGGTGTATTCGTAGGCTCAATCATGGGCTCTGAAACAACAGCAGCTGCAACAGGTGCAGTAGGTGTTGTTCGTCGTGACCCAATGGCTATGCTTCCGTTCTGCGGCTACAACATGGGCGATTATTGGAAACATTGGATTGAAATCGGCGCAGGTCTTGATCCTGAAAAAGCTCCTAAAATCTTCAATGTTAACTGGTTCCGTAAGGATGACGAGGGTCACTTCCTCTGGCCGGGATTCGGCGATAACCTTCGTGTTCTCGATTGGATTATCGACCGTTGTGACGGCGCTGTTGATGCTCAGGAAACCGCTATCGGCTATCTTCCTTATGCAAAGGACATCAACCTTGAAGGTCTTGATATGACTGAAGAGGATCTTGATAAAATCCTTGATGTTGATAAGGACGCTTGGAAGAAAGAGTACGAAGGCGTTGACGAGCTTTATGCTAAGTTCGGCGACAAGCTTCCTAAAGAGCTTGCTGAAGAGCTTGCAAACGCAAAGAAGTCACTTGAGGACTAATTTAAAAAAGCAATATAATATAACAAAAGAGGTGCCCCTTAGGCACCTCTTTTTTGTTGTGTTTGCTTTTTATAAATCGTCTGCGTCCTGAACCGGCTCTTCGGTTACATTGTTGTAGAAAACCTCGTTCGGCACACCCGTGTATGAGCCGTCGGGGTCGAATTTTGCCGTTTCGGGGCTGATAAAACGCGTCAAATCAATAATTGCCTTGTCGCCGTTTTTGTTTGATTTTTTATTTTTTCTTTTGCTCATTAAAAATCACCTCTGCATTATTTTTTGCAGGGGCGATTTTTTTATGCCTTGTTAAATTTTTGTTTTTACAGCTTTTCAACATCAATCACGGCAATTTTTTCAAGAAATTCTTTCGGCGCGATTACCTGACCGTGACCGAAAAATTTTTCCATATTCACATTGAGGTTGTTTATGAAAATAGGCACTTCGTCACATTCGACATCAATATGAATTTTTTTCGTCTCGTCAATAATTTGCGTTGCGTCATAATTGTGGCAGTCATAGCATTTTGCGGCGATAATTTCGTTGTTGTTAATATATGTTGTAATAATATTTCGGCATGACATTGAAATCGAAATGTATTTTGGCTCCGTTTTTGACAGCGCCTGGCTCATTTTTATTTGAGCGACAGCTTTGCATGCGCCGCTGTTGATAAAAAATTCGTTGATAAAAATCGCTTCAAGCGGAGTTGTGTCATCCGGCGTAATTATTGCCAAAATATATTTTGAAAACTTTTTGCCGTACTGTTTGCGCATAAACTGCTTGAAATAATATTGGCACTCCGAAATTTTTTGCGCAAACATATGATAAAATGGAATGTTGCTGTTGAGATTGATTCCCGGCATTGAAAATGCGACAAAATCGTTGCTGTCTTTTGCCCTTATCAAAATGCTTCGGTTTGATATTATCATAGGTATTGTTTTTGACATAACAATCCACCTCTTGTTTGTAATATCAATATTATACATTATATTTTAAATCTTTTCAATAATATTACAATTGTGTAACTTTTATGTATATCGCATTATTTTATGATATAATACAAAACAGTGCTTTTATTATTATGAAAGGATATGAATTTTTAATTCAAAAAAGAGAATATGAGCGAAAAAGAATTAGACGCAATATTAAATGAAATAAAAAAACATTCATCCGATGATGATACACAGCAGTCTGAACCTGTTGCATCAACCGAGCCTCAACAAGAGGAGAGCGATACCGCCGATACCGACTTCAAGCTTTCCGATGAGCCGGAGGAGGTTAAGGATGATGACAAAGCCCTTTCCTTAAACGAGGAAGAAAAGGAGAATGAGCCAATGCAAAAACAGAATAATTTTGACACAAATGATTATATCGACCTTAATTCGGTGCAAAATTCGGGTGACGGTAAAAAGCCGGGAGACTCAAAGAAAAAAGTTATCATTGCCGTTGTTGCCGTAATTGCGGTTATCGCAATTGCTGTCGGCGTTTATTTCGGATTTTTCCATAACAAAAAGACAGAAGAGCCGCAAACTACACAGGCTCCGCAGACTACACAATCAACAACAGCACAGGCTGTAAGCGACGGCATCATCAATCCGCTCACCGGAGAGGACGGATATAATAAAGCGGCAGTCGGCAAAAGACCGGTTGCAGTCGTTGTAGAAAACGAATATTCAACAATAGCCGTAAGACCGCAATGGGGTCTTTCGGATGCAGATATAGTTCTCGAGGGCGAAAGCGAATTCTCAACAAGACTTTTGCTTTTCTGGGCTGATTATACCAAAATGCCGAAGCAAATCGGACCTGCCCGTTCGGCGCGTCCTCCGTTTATCCATTTCAGTCAGCTTTTTAATTCTGTATTTATTCACGCAGGTCTTTCACACTCAAAAGGCAGTTATGTCGGTGCGGATGATGTGTTCAAAAACGAGGGTATCGACCATATCAACCTCCTTTCCGAGGGCAGTGATTATTTCTCAAGAGATAAGTCAAGAACAAGGACAATCGAGCACACGGGATTCCTTAAGGGCAACAATGTTCCGTCACTTCTTGAAAGCAAAAAAATCAACACAAAACTTGACGAGTCAAAGTTCACAAAGTTGAGTTTCAACAAAGAGGCAAAGCCGCTCGGCGATACAAAGGCAGACTCCGTTTCATTCAAATGGACCTCATCATCAAACGGCGGCAGATGCCCGAAAACAGGCAAGTTCAAATATTCAAACGGCTGTTATACAACAACCGATTTTGATTCAAAATACGGCGAAGCAAATTGCAAATGGCAAAACCTTATCTTCCTGCTCGACAAAACAGAGTATGTTGTTAAGCAAAACTATAAAGGCTCGGGCAAGAGCGAAACTTATTGCAATTACAAACTTTCCGGCGGCAAGGGCATGGTGCTTTCACAGGGCACAGCCGTTGAAATTACATGGGGCGTGTCAAACGGCAAGCTTTGGATGAAAGATGCAAACGGCAACGATGTGTCTCTCAATCCGGGCAAAACCTATATCGGCTACGGCTCATCAAACTACGGTGGCTCAATTTCGCTTAATAAGTAAGTTTTTCATTAAATAAACAAGAAGGATGAACGCATTGCGTTCATCCTTCTTTATCATTTGTGATTAAATTCTTTTGCGCACTTTAATAATGCAGACTGCTGCCGCCGATGAATTCCCTTATCATTGCATCGGACGGAATTTTGTCGGGGACGATTGCGTCAACCTCGTCAAGAGCGTTTACTATATCACGCACATCGGCGTATTTCGGCGCAAGTTGCTCCAACTCATCAAATAAAATATGCTTGTAAACATTCGGCTCATATTTTATAAATGTGTCAATGTTAAAGTCTGCGCTGCCTTTAAACGGCATTATATATTTGTTTTCGCCGTGCTGAACATTGGGAAACATTTTAATTGTTTCTTCAATATCTCTGCCGCGGTACAGTTTGTCGCGAATCATACGGCGCATCATCCTTATTTTGCACGGGTGCAGTTTGTCGCCGTTTGAATCGACAACTCTTGTGCGCACGCTGACATAAATCCTGCTTGCGCACCCTTCGTTTTTGCTCATCAGCTTGTCATTGAGTGCATGGATGCCCTCAATTATAACAAAACCGCCGTTTCGTGACAATTTATCGCCGCTGAGTGTGCGAGTATTCGTCGGAAAATCGTATTTCGGAATATCGATTTCGCCGCCGTTAATAAGTGTGTCAATATCGTTGTTAAGATAGTCAATATCCACTCTGTCGGGTGATTCAAGGTCGATTTTTCCTTGCCTTTTCAGCTCTCTTTCGTGTTGGGTAAAGTTTTTGAAATACTTATCCATTGATATGTAGCAAACATTCACGCCGTGCTTTTTTATCGCTGACGAAAGTTTCATCGCTGATGTTGTCTTACTGCTGCCGGATGGCCCTGCTATCAAAATAATCGGCTTTTCGTCAAGCGAGTCTGCAATTTTTTCGGCAGTGTTGTCAATTTGTGATAAAACAAAATTCTCACTTTCGGTGATAAACCCCGATTCGTCGGCAACGATTTTGCCGTTTATCGTTTTCGTAGTGATTATCATAATTTCTCCGTTAATCCATTTTGTATTTTTCGCACAGAGCAAGTATTTGGTCTGTGAATTTGGCTATATCCTTGTTTGCACAGCCTCTGTTTTGCTCGATAACGGACATAAGATTTTGACCTGCGATGCAAAGCCTGTCATAAACGGTGTTGTTGCGCTCAATCTTATGCAGCTTTTTGTTGTAAAGTTTTCTCGGACCGACATCAACCTGCCTTACAGTATCACCAAGCTCAAAGCCGTCGCCGGAATAGGGGGCAAGGGCAGGGGTGTCAAGCTGTAACTCGATTGTTTTTGCAAACTCGTCGCATACGGTATCGTGACCGTGGTTTACAAAAACAACTTTCGGCTTTTCGGGCATTGCGCTGAGCCAAGCGAGGAGCATATCGCGGTCTGCGTGGCCGCTGATGCCCTCCATTTTTTCAATTTTTGCGTTGACCTGAACCTCTTCGCCGAAAAGTGTAACCGATTTTGCGCCTTCAAGAATTTTTCTGCCCAATGTGCCCTCAGCTTGATAGCCTACAAACATAATCGTGCATTCCTTGCGCCAAAGATTGTGCTTTAAATGGTGCCTGATTCTGCCTGCTTCGCACATTCCGCTTGCCGACAAAATAATCTTCGGTCGGGGGTCTTCGTTGATTGCCTTTGAATCGTCGCTTGTGATTGCAAGTTTAAGACCTTTGAATTTAATCGGATTTATTCCTCTGTTAATCAAATCAAGCGTGTCGTCGTCAAAATATTCCGTCAGCGACTCGTCATCATATATTTCTGTCGCTTCAACGGCAAGCGGACTGTCCACCCAAACGGAAAAATCCGAGTAGCCTTTGATTAAATTTTGCTCTTTTATAACACGCATCAGGTACAAAAGTTCCTGCGTTCTGCCAACAGCAAAGCAGGGGACAATGACATTTCCGCCTGCTTCGAATGTAGACTGAATGATTCTTGTAAGCTGTGCCACATAATCGGGGCGTGCACCATGCAGTCTGTTGCCGTAAGTGGATTCGATTATTACATAATCGGCACTCGGAGGCATATTCGGGTTTTTGATAAGCGGTCTGTCAACATTGCCGACATCGCCGGAGAATAAAATTGTTTTCGTTTCACCGTTTTCGGTCACTTCAATTTGAATCGAGGCGGAGCCTAAAAGGTGACCTGCGTCGATAAATCTTATTTTGATGCCGTCGAAAATATCATACTGCTTTTCGTAATCGCACGGAGTGAAATATTTCATTGCATTTTCTGCATCGTGCGTTGTATAAAGCGGTTCGACAAGCTCCTTGCCGCTTCGCTTGTTCTTTCTGTTTTTCCACTGCGCCTCAAATTCCTGAATATGCGCTGAGTCAAGCAACATTATTTTGCAAAGATTTGTTGTTGCTTTTGTTGTGTAAATAGGTGCGGAAAATCCGTTTGCCGTAATATACGGTATGTGGCCCGAATGGTCGATATGAGCGTGAGTTAAAAACAGTGCGTCAATTTCGTTCGGCGCTATCGGAATATCTACATTTTCATAAACATTTTCGCCTTGCTCCATTCCGCAGTCAATCAAAATGTTTTTGCCGCACGCACAAAGCAGTGTGCAGGAGCCGGTAACCTCGTGTGCCGCTCCGATAAAATATAGTTTCATTTCATCACCAAGCCCTTCAAATAATATATGTTCAACTGATTTGATTTAGTATTATGCTTGTTTTTGCCGGTTGTTTTAAGACGATTTTAACTGCGCTTTCGGCGATTTCCTTTGCTGTGTCGATTTTGCTTTCGTCAGCCGCATAAAGAGTCATTATGCGCTCGCCCTTATTTATTTTGTCACCGACTTTGCAGTGCAAAATAATTCCTGCCTTGCTGTCGATTTCGTCCTCCTTGACACTGCGTCCGGCGCCCAAAAGAACAGATGCTTCGCCTATTTCAAGGGCATTTATTTCGCCGATAAAGCCGCTGTCCTTTGCGACAATATCGCAACTGCAATCGTCAAACTCAAATTTGCTTTCATCGTCGATGTATGATGCGTCGCCGTCCTGTGAAATAACCATTTCACGCAGTTTTTCAAGAGCTTTGCCCGATGTTATCATTTCGTTTGCGATTTGTTCGGCGGAGCCAATATCTTTGTTTAGTGCAAGTGAAATCATATTCGACGCAAGAGCAATGCAAAGCTCGCTTAAGCGGTCAACTCTTTCGCCCTTTAATATTTTGATTGCCTCGCAAACCTCAAGTGTGTTGCCGACCGCATAGCCGAGAGGAGAGTTCATATCAGTTATAAGAGCGGTTATATTCCTGCCGCAATGTTTGCCTATGCTCACCATCTCGCTTGCAAGCTCCGTCGCATCGTCAATGCTTTGCATAAAAGCACCGTGTCCGCATTTGACATCAAGAACAATGTTTTTTGCTCCTGCGGCAATTTTTTTGCTCATAATTGACGAGGCAATCAGCGGCATACAGTCAACCGTCGCCGTCACATCACGCAGTGCGTACAGCTTTTTGTCGCACGGTGCCATATTTCCTGTTTGACCGGCAACAACTATATCGTGAATTTCGGCGCGTTCAAAAAATTCAAGCGGAGTCATTTTTGTTGAAAATCCGGGGATTGCTTCAAGTTTGTCAATCGTTCCGCCGGTGAAACCAAGCCCTCTGCCGCTCATTTTTGCGACGGTACATCCTGCCGCCGCTGCAATCGGCGCAACAACAAGCGTTGTTTTGTCGCCGACACCTCCCGAGGAGTGTTTGTCAACCGATTTGTCACCGAATCGCGAAAGGTCAAGAATATCGCCGCTTTTCGCCATTTCAAGGGTGAGAGCGGCTGTTTCCTCTCTCGTCATTTTGTTGAAGTATATAGCCATCGCAAGCGCCGATGCCTGATAATCGGGAATCGTGCCGAGTGTGTAACCCTCAACAAAATATGCTATTTCGTCGCGGCTTAATTCCTCGCCGCGCTTTTTCTTTTCTATGATGTCTACGCATCTCATAAAATCAGTCCTTCAGCTTAAAAGAATGTGGCAAAAGTTCCTCAAGCGTGTGTGATTTGATAATATTGTCGCCCTCGAGAATAATTCTGAAGCTTTCGTCGCAAAATTCCGACATTACCTGCCTGCATACGCCGCAGGGGTAACAAAAATCTCCCTTTTCGCATACAATTGCGATTGCCTCAAACCCACGCTCGCCGTTGCTGATTGCTTTGAATAATGCAACTCGTTCCGCGCAAACTGTCGCCGAATATGATGAATTTTCAATATTCGCACCGGTGTAAACCTTGCCGTTTTTTGTAATCAGCGCGGCGGCAACCTTAAAGCCCGAATACGGGCTGTAGCTGTTCTTTAGCTCTTTTTTTGCGAGCGAAACAAGTTCGTTGTCTGTCAGCATAAAATCACCTTATCTCGTCTAAAATATGCTTGCCGTCAAGAGTGCTTTTTATATCAAACATTGAAAGCACCGTGTCGGCAACTGCACCGAAGCCGTCAATCGTGCCAAGATTTTTGCCCTTTATGCTTTTTGAATAAATCAACAGCGGCACATACTCGCGCGTGTGGTCGGTGCCTTTAAATCCCGGGTCGCATCCGTGGTCGGCGGTGATAATCAAAAAATCGTCATCCCTCAAATCGCCGGCAAGCCGAGGCAGGCAGTCGTCAAACTCGCTGATAGCCTTTGCGTAGCCGTCAATGTCGCGCCTGTGGCCGTACAGCATGTCGCAGTCAACCAAATTTGTATAGCAAAGTCCGTCAAAATCTGTTTTTGCGATTTCAAGCGTTTTTGCAATGCCCTGCGTGTTGTTTTCCGTGAAATACTGCTCGTCAATTCCGCGGTGAGCAAAAATATCGTAGATTTTGCCGATTGCAATTGTCTTTTTGCCGTTTTTTTGCAAAACATCAAGCATTGTGTCGCGGGGCGGCTCAAGCGAAAAATCGTGACGGCGCGGTGTCCGCACAAAATCAGCGGCTGTTTTGCCCTCAAACGGTCGGGCAATAACTCTGCCGACTCCGTATTTACCCGTGAGTATTTTTCGCGCGATTTTGCAGTAGCGATAAAGCTCGTCATCGCTGACAATCGCCTCGTTTGCTGCAATTTGAAAAACGCTGTCGGCGGAGGTGTAAACAATCAGCGCACCTGTTTTTAAATGTTCTTCGCCGTAATCCTTGATTACCTGCGTGCCCGAATACGGACGGTTGACTATAACCTTTCTGCCCGTCTGTTTTTCAAACTCGTTAATAACCTCAATCGGAAAGCCGTTCGGAAATGTCGGCAACGGATTTTTTGAAACTATGCCTGCCATCTCCCAATGGCCTATTGTTGTGTCCTTGCCTGCCGAAAGCTCGCGCATTCTTGCAAATGCGGCGGTGTGATTGTCCTTGCCGTCCAAATCAATGCCGTCAATTGCCAAAAGTCCCATTTTTTTCATATTTGCGGCAGAAAAATATTTTGATTTATAAATCGTTTTGATTGTGCTTGCTCCCTCATCACCGAATTTTGCGGCGTCGGGTGCAGCGCCGACCCCAAAGGAGTCAAGAACAATAACAAATCCGCGCATTTTATGCATCTTCTTTCATTTGTTTAACAAGGCGGCTTGTGCCGAGTCTGTCTGCTCCGAGTTCAATGAATTTTTCGGCGTCGGCAAAATCTTTTATACCGCCTGCGGCTTTGATTTTCTTGTTATTAATGTGTTTTGCAAAAAGTTTTATATCGTCAAATGTTGCGCCGCCGGTCGAAAAACCGGTTGATGTTTTGATATAATCGGCGTTTGAGTTTGAAACGATTTCACACATTTTGATTTTTTCATCGTCTGTTAAAAGGCAGGTTTCGATTATCACCTTTAAAATTCTGCCGTCGCATGCGTCCTTAATCGCGTTGATTTCCGATAAAATATCGTCATATCGCTTTTCCTTGAGCATGCCGATGTTGATTACCATATCTATTTCGTCCGCTCCGTTTGCAACGGCGTCGCGTGTTTCAAAGCATTTTACGCTTGTCGTGTTATATCCGTTCGGAAAGCCGATTACGGTGCAAATTTGCATTTTATTGCCGACATATTTTTTTGCCGCCTTGACGAATGACGGCGCAATGCAAACCGATGCCGTGCCGTATTTTATCGCATCGTCGCAAAGCGCTTTGATTTGCTCAAAATCGGCGCCCTGAGCCAAAAGAGTGTGGTCTGTTTTTGAGAGTATGTATTTTTTATCCATCTTAAACGGCCTCCAAAGTATAACTTTATGTCTATGTTATCATATTATCACAAAAATATGTTCTAATCAATCGCCAATATGTATATTTTATACAAAATTCATATATCAAAACTTTATCGCTCATATTGTGACCGTAAATTATTTAAAACTTGATTTATAGGCTCAAAAATAGTATAATATTTAGACAAATTATCACAGAGGTGCTAACTATATGGATATGAAAATTTCACCGTCAATACTTGCAAGCGATTATGCCAATTTGCAGTCCGAACTCGACAGAATCAAATCGTCGGATTTAATCCATGTTGATGTTATGGACGGACATTTTGTACCTAATATTTCAATCGGCGCGCCTGTTGTCGCATCAATCAAAAAGGTGTGCAATGTGCCGTTTGATGTTCACCTTATGATAAGCAATCCGCTTCAATATGTTGAGGATTTTGCAAAAAGCGGTGCCGATATTATTTGCTTTCACGCAGAGAGCGACAGCGACATCGGTCAAACCGTTGACAAAATAATTTCGCTCGGCAAAAAGGCAGCAATCGCAGTAAAACCGGGCACCGATATTGATGTCGTTTTGCCGTATCTCGATAAGCTTTCAATGGTGCTTGTTATGACGGTTGAGCCGGGCTTCGGCGGTCAGAGTTTTATGGAAAGCACAATGCCTAAAATCGAAAAGCTCAGAAAAATCAACCCCGATATTGATATTGAGGTCGACGGCGGAGTTAATCCCGAAACAATCAAAATCGCCGCAAAAGCAGGCGCAAATGTTTTTGTTGCAGGCTCGGCAGTGTTCAAAAGCGAAAATCCTGCCAAAACCATCAAATTGCTGAAGGAAAATGCACTTTCGGTTTTGTAAAAAGTGAGATAAAATGAAAAGCAAAAAAAGCAAAAGAAAAAATGAAAAGCATTTTTACAATAACAAACAGCGCAACCAAAAATGGACCGAGCAGGAAACGGGCAGATATATCGACTTTGCCGATAAATATTCTCCCGATAAAAAGGACGGCGAGTTTGACGAGTCACGCGTTATTGCAAACAATATAAAGCTTAAAAAAGAGCGCAAAAAAAAGACGGCTAAAAAAATCGTGTCGGTTATTTTGGCGATTGTCATTGTTTGCATCGGATACACCGGTGCTGATGTTTATATGACACGCCACGCACGTCCCGCTGAGCAGAGAACAAAGCAGGAAACAACGCTTACAAACAATATTTCACAAATCAATATGAGCATTGCCTCATATCAAATCGAAAGCGTCAGTCTTGACGGCTCGGTTATGCTTTCGTCGATAATTTCCGATTTGGAAAAGGGCGGCTTTTCCTCCGTCACATTCGATGCAAAAAGGACAGACGGCTCAATCGGCTACGCCTCAAAATTAGCCTCGGTCGATACATTCGGCGCAGTCAGCGCGTCTGCATCACAGCCGCAAAAATCAATCAAGCAAATGGTTGACAACGATATTTTGCCGATTGCGCGCATTTGTTGTTACCGTGACAATGTCGTTCCGGTACAGTCGCAAAATGCCGCCGTTATGCAAAACGGCAAGGTCTATAAAGACAGCGACGGCTATACCTATCTTAACCCCGACAGCGATTTTGCCTATAATTATATCAAGGATATTGTGTCCGAGCTTAAAGATTACGGCGTCACTGTGTTTGTGCTTACGGGTTGCGATTTGCCAAAAGATGCCGGCGGTAAATACAATGACGGCTTTGATTACATTTCTAAGAGACTGAATAACGATTTTAAAGGCGAAATCAGGATTTATGAAGAGGTTGATGTTGAAATCAATGATGAAAACGCAACCGAAAACACAATTGCCGAAGAAATCAAAAAATTCGATTCAATCAGCAAAAACCAAATTTATTGCATATCAACAAAGGTGAGCGAAGAAACGCTTATTCCTCTGCTCAGCAGAAATAATATTACCCGATATATTTTGAAGGATTAGTAGTGTGAAAAATCATACTAAAAATTATATTGCCTTCAAATTTGCCTGCGGCATAATTTTGAAATGGCTGAAATCACCATTCACGCCTGTTCAGACAACGCAGAGCATTCGGCGATTTTTAATAAACTATTTGTTGTCTGAAAGGCTATGGCGATTATTATGAAAAAACTATTGTCACTGTTATTCTGTTTGACACTTATATTTATGACTTTTGTGCCTGTTTTGGCATTTGCCGCAAATGAAAGCACAACAGCAGCTCCCACAACTTCTGCCAACGCGCAATCCGGCTCGGGTGAGGAGATTCCGGAGCTTAAAAGTATTTCGTTTAACAACGCAAGAATTCTTGAAAAATTTTCGCCCGATGTCAAAACATATTCAATTGTGCTTAACGATTCGTCACAGCAGCCGACATTGAAATCGTATGATATTGATAAAAAGGGCGATAATAATGTGAGCCTTAAAATTGATTCTTATCTTGATTCAGCGGGTCATCCAATCGGAGTTATTGCAGAGCTTAAATACACCTTCGGCACAACTGTTTATTTCTTTAACTATGTAAATGCCGAGGAGTACGGCATAAACGGAAACAACCGCATTTCAAAGGTATATGCCGGCGATCTGTGTTTTGTTTATCCCGAAATCAATGATGAGGACACGGAATATACGCTCTATATTCCGTCAGATTTGACAGAAGTTACACTGACAGCCACTCCGAGCGATGTCAATGCCGTTTGCGACAATCCGCCGACAGCGATTTTCGGCGAAAATCAGGATTTCGGCACTCTTACGGTGACAGTAACCGCAACGGATTCAAGCAAAAGGGAATACACATTCAAAATCAAGCGGCTTGACAAAACAAGCTCAGAGATTAAAAATATGAACAGCGAGCAGAGGGTTGCGCTCGTAAACAGCCAAAAAATTTATCAAAAACCTGCGTTTAAAATCGCACTTGTCACAGTTGCTGCAGGCATTATAATACTTATTGTTTTTGTTAAACTTTTAAAGTCCGTCACCGTTAAGACGAGTGATGACGATGAGCCGGATTTTTTTGCAATTGATACAGATTATTACAACGAGCAGTAATTAATAAAGTAATCGGAAGGTGGGTGATATTCGTGGAAATGGAATTTGACGAAATCATTAGAGAAATAGAATCGCTTTATCAAAAAAGAGAGCTTTCTGAAATAAAGGAGATGTTCGCGCAGATAAATCCTGCGGATATTGCCTCTATTATTGAGGAATTTCCTAATAACCAACGAGTTTTGTTTTTCAGACTCCTTGCAAAAGAAGAGGCGGCAGACACCTTCGTTGAACTTGACGGCGATACGCAGGAGGCGCTTATTCACGCCTTTTCGGATACCGAGCTTAAAGAAGTGCTCGATGAACTGTATCTTGACGATGCCGTTGATGTAATTGAGGAAATGCCTGCAACCGTTGTAAAGCGTATTTTGAAAAATACCGACAGCGAAACGAGAAAATCTATCAATGCCCTGCTTAAATATCCCGAGGATTCTGCCGGCTCGATTATGACGCCGGAGTTTGTCGATCTTAAAAAGGATATGACGGTTGAGGACGCATTTAAGCGCATCCGCCGCACCGGTGTTGACAAGGAAACTATTTATACCTGCTATGTTACCGACGAATCAAGGCATTTGCTCGGCGTTACAACGGTTAAGGAGCTTTTGCTCCACGATTATGACGATATTATCGAAGAACTTATGGAAACAAATGTAATATTTGTCAACACGCTTGACGACCAAGAGGTTGCGTCAAAGCTTTTTGACAAATATAATTTCCTTGCTCTCCCTGTTTGCGATATGGAGGAGCGACTTGTCGGCATTATCACTATCGACGATGCTATGGATGTCATGCAGGAAGAAAACACCGAGGACATCCAAAAGATGAACGCTATGCTCCCGACGGAGAAAACATATCTCAAAACTTCCGTTTTTGAAACATGGAAAAGCCGTTTTCCGTGGCTGTTGCTCCTTATGGTTTCGGCAACATTTACAGGCTCAATTATCACGGGATTTGAAAACAAACTTGCAACGCTCACAATTTTGACTTCGTTTATCCCGATGCTTATGGACACCGGCGGTAACTCGGGCGGTCAGTCAAGCGTAACGGTCATTCGTGCGCTTTCACTCGGTGAAATTCAGTTTAAGGACTATTTCAAGGTCGTTTGGAAAGAAATCAGGGTTGGCATTTTTTGCGGTCTGTCACTTGCGGCAGTCAATTTTGTTAAGATTTGGCTTATCGACCATTTGGCGTTCCATAATGACGATATTACAATTCTTGTTGACCTTGCGGTTTGTATTACACTGTTTATCGAGATTATTTTTGCAAAAGTTATCGGCTGCACATTGCCTATTTTGGCTAAAAAGTGCGGATTTGACCCTGCGGTTATGTCAAGTCCGTTCATCACAACAATTGTCGATGCCGTATCACTTCTTGTATTTTTCGGCGTCGCAACCACAATCATTCCGCAGTTGCATTAGCAAATTTTGCATTACGAAAAGGTGTCGTTGGGGCACCTTTTTTATTTCCGATTAATATCGGCTAAAAATTGTCAAAACAATAAAATTAACCCCCACCCCCGCTTGAATTTTATTTATCTTTGTGATAAAATTAACACATCAAAAGTGCACGGCATTTTAGATAATTTTTTATAGGAGGAAAATTTAATGGCTTGTTTTATCGTTCCTGCAACAGAAGCTATCGTAGTTACTGCCGCAACTCTTATTGTTAAAGCAAAGGAAAAGAAGTCCGAGCCTCAAACATTTACATATGAAGCAAAGGACGGCTCAATTGCAACAGGTGAAAAGGTTTCTCTTTCGAGAAAACTCAGCTGGCTTTGCTATCTTCTTTTCGGGGGCTCTGTTCTTCTTGCATACGAGCATATTTGGCACGGCGAGGTTACGGCTTGGTTTCCGTATTTGACGGCTATGAGCAGTCCCGGAAGTATGAGCGAAATGTTCCACGAAATGGCTACAGCCGGCGTTCTTATGTCTGTCATCGTTACTCTTGTTTGGGCTTGCATGGTGCTTATTTCAAATGCAATTGAGAAAAAGACCATTGCCGCAAGAGCAATATATAACGCTTAATTTTTGCGGAGAATTCATTTTATGACACTTTTAATTACAATTTTTGCTGCGATTATCAGCACAGTTGTGTGGTATTGTAAGGCACCCGATGACAAGATGATGACAAAGGTTTTGTGCTATCTTTATTGGGGCGCGTCGCTTATGTGGTTTGTCGATGCGTGCTTTGAATATGCAGAGCTTAAGGCAGAGTTTTTCACACCTGCACCGTCGGATATGCTCAATGATGCTTATCTTGGGCTTTCCGTTGTCGCACTCGGGCTTATAATTTGGCTTGTTGTTTTGCTTGTCAAAGACCCGAAGGGCGTTGTTAAAGACTCATTGCTCAGACGCAAAAAATAAACAAATGCATTCACTTCTCGTGTGAAGTGAATGCATTTTTCTTTGTATGCGATTTGTCGGTGTTTATTTTGCAAGTATCAGCCTTTCAAGCTCTCTTGCGGCAATGCCGAGCGGCTGATCCCTACGCTTTATCAGGCATATACTGCGCCTCGGCAGTTCCTCGTTGATTGAAATTTCATTTACATTATCATTTCCGCTTAAAAATTCTCTCGGTACAAAGCCTATTCCTATGCCCATTTTCACCATTGGCAAAATTTGGTCGGCTGTTGCCGCCTCAATATCGGGTGAAAATTCAACGCCGTGATTTGAAAAATATTCGGCATAAAATTCGTATGTTTTTGTTTGCTCGTTCATTGAAATGAGGGGATAGTTTTGCAATAATTTAAGCGGTATTCTGTCTTTTGTCAGTGCGTCAAAATCGTCACTGCAAACGGGTACTTCGCAAATATCTTTGATTTTGATTTGTTCAAGCGACGGTGATTTTACGGTTGGCGTTGTGACGATGGCAAGCTCACTTTCGCCGCTTTTGATTTCCTCAATCGCCTGCATCGTGACTGAACTGCTTACCTTAACCCTTATGTCGGGATAAAGCGTGCGAAACTTTTTCAGCACCGGCAAAAGGTGGCAGCGCAGAGCAACTTCGCTTGCCGCAACAAATACAGTGCCGCTTTTTAAATCCTTGTCGCTGATTATTTCCTTTTCGCCTGCCGCGATATGCTCAAATGCAATTTTAATGTGCGAATAGAGTTTTTTGCCCTCGGGCGTCAGTTTCATTCCGCGGCTTGAGCGTGAAAAAAGCGTGCAACCAAGCTGTGTTTCAAGGTTTTTTATCGTTCGGGTGACATTCGGCTGGTTGCTGTATAAAAACTTTGCCGCCCTCGAAACGCTTTCGTATTTTGCGACATAATAAAAAATTCTGTAATAATCATAGTTGATATTCATTGCTGTTCTCCTATATATCAATAGTGTATAGCAAGTATATATATTATACATTTTAAATATTACGGCAATTATACTATAATTATTAACGAATTACAAGATAAATTCATTTTTCGTGTTGAAAGGAGAAGCTATGCCGTCCTTTTTTAAAAGGCCGAAACGCCAAATGTCCGACTCTTTTACAACGGCTGTTTTTATTATTCTGTCAGGCGGTTTTCAAGATGCATATACATATATCTGCCGCGGTGAGGTTTTCGCAAACGCTCAAACCGGCAATATTGTATTGATGAGCGGCAATTTGTTCAGGGGCGAATTTCGCCATTGCATAAGGTATTTGATTCCTGTTATTTCGTTTATCGTGGGAATTTACATTGCGGAATGTGTGCATGCAAGGTTTAAGGAATACGAAAAAATCCATTGGCGCCAAATTATCATATTGTTTGAAATTGTGCTTTTGTTTTCTGTAGGGTTTATGCCGCAGAAAATTGACACTTTTGCAAATGCCCTTGTTTCGTTTGTTTGCGCAATGCAAGTGCAAACCTTCCATAAGGTGCGCGGTCACGCTTATGCATCAACAATGTGCATCGGAAATATGCGTTGCGGCACAGAGGCGCTGTTTGCTTATTTCAGATACAAGGACAAGCGTATTTTGCATAAATCAATGGTATATTTCGGCGTAATTTTTGTTTTTGCAATCGGTGCCGGAATCGGCGGAATTGTTACGCGCCTTTTAGGTGTGCGTGCAATTTGGGTTTCGTGTGCATTGCTTTGCGTCAGCTTTTTGATTATGTTCTTCCGTCAGGATATGAAAAAGGTCGAAAAGACAGTTGAGAAGGATGTCGAAAAAATCGAAGAGGTTATAAAAGAACATCGCAAATAAATTATTCCTCCCGAATAATTTAACACCGGGCAGTCATTGCGGCTGTCCGGTGTTTTTTGTTGTCATATCAATTTTTTAAAGTCCGAAAAGATGATGCTTGTGCTTTGTGCTTTTCGTGTCGGTATCTTTTGGCTTAGCAATAAAAAATCTGTTTTTGCCCTTATTATCCACAAAAAACTTTTTTACTTCCTCCAACTTTTCGTCTGCGGTGTGAAACGATTTTATCTTTTCGTCGATTTTTGTTAAATCTTTTGTTGTTTTATCTTTTTTGTATGTCCATTTGTCGGTGTTGTTGACCTGGCTGTTGTCTGTTTTTTCCTTGCTCCAATTGTGCACACAGTCTTTTGTGAAAAATACCCCCGATTTTATCACCTTTGCTGGGTTGCCGACAGCTGCGCAGTTTGACCCAACGGTTTTGTGCGACACTACTGACGCCGCACCGATTATCGAGCCGGAACCTATATGCGTGCCCTTTAAAATCAGTGCGTTTTGACCCACCCACACATGGTCGCCTATTAAAACGGACATGCTCGGGTTGATTCGCTCCTTGCTTTCGCAGTCATACAAAAGGTGAGGATCTGCAGTTCTTATCCAAATGCCGAATGAAAAAAGTCCATCGTCGCCGATTAAAATGTTTTGTCGCTCAGATGCTATCAAATACAGTTTGCCGTTGGTGTATGTGTTTTTGCCGATGAAAACACAACATCCGCCGTTTACGGTGAAATCGGCATATAGCGGCGTTTTTTGCGGCCTGATATAGCAAACGGAATTGTCGCCGTTGATTTTGATTTCGGAATTGACAATTTCAACGCCGTCGTCAACAACTAAAATATTGTTGCTTCCGTTAAATACAATGTGCGAATTTTTCAAAACGCTTTTTTCGCTGTTCACTATTATTTTGTTATTGTCAACGCTTTGGCTGAAATCTGTGATTTGTTGCATATTTAATCCTCAATTCGTAAGCACTTAATTGCGCTTTTTACAGTATCCGAACAGAATATTGCTCACTTTGGCACATTTATTGCCTTTTTGCAAAATAAATATAGCACTTTGCAGTTGCTAAATCAAGTTTTTTGTTGGCATAATTTGATTTTTTGCAGCCGCTTGGTTGAAACAAATAATTCTTGACAGTTTATGAAATGGTAATTGATAACAAATGATAATATCAACCCGGTTTGTATAACGAAAAGCTTGCAAAGGCGGCGCGGTTGCTTATTTTTTGATTTTGCGGTATAATTACAATACATATTTGAAATGAGGTTTTAATATGAGTATTAATTTTGTGCCTGCCGAGGATTACAGAGATGAGGTCAAGGCACTTTATAAATCGGCGTTTCCAAAAGAGGAACAGGCACCGTTTCGCTTGCTTTTCAAGCGTGAAAGGCAGGGAATTGCGGATTTTTATGCAGTTGTTGACGAGGGTAAGTTTGTCGGACTTACACTTCTCACAGGGCTTGACGATGTTGTCACGCTTTTCTTTTTTGCGATTGATGACAATTTAAGGGGGCACGGCTACGGCACCGAGGTTTTGACCGCGCTTAAGGACAAATATGACGGCAAGCGTATTTTTATTTGCATTGAGCCGATAGAAAAGGACGCACCGAATTATAAACAGCGTGTCAAGCGCAAGGCGTTTTATAAAAAGAACGGCTTTAAGGTTATGCCGTTTCAGGTTAAAGAGGCGGGCGTTACATATGATATAATGTCTGTCGGCGGCGATGTCACCTTTAAGGAATATGAGCGCATCACAAAGCGATTTTTCGGCAGAGTGTTGTATTTCTTTATTAAAAGATTTTGATTTTTAACGGTGATTATTAATAAGCAATAAATCGGATTAAAATTCAAATCAATATATGAAATTCGCGGCAGACGGCACGATTATACTCAAAATTCCGCGAGTTTTCTTCACGGCAACTAAAAAACAAACTTGACTTTTGCTTTCAATTTTGATATAATCCACTCAAATTTGAAACAAATAAATATAGGTTTTAATTGGAAACGCACATCTCCCGGATGATAACGAACAACACAGATGTTTATGTGTTAATTTATTATTTAGGAGATGTTTTATTATGCCAAAAACTAAATTTCAGGATTTCATTTTCACAATTATAATGGTTGTTGTTATGGTTTACGCCATGGTTTGCTATAACATTGCTTTTGACAAGGGCGCAATGAGCGGCAGTGTTTTTCTAATTGCATTTCACGAGTTGCCGATTATGGGCGTTGTCGGATTTTTGCTTGAGTTCTTGTTTGTCGGAAAGTTCGCGCAAAAAATCGTATTTAAGCATTTTAACCCTCAAAATACAAAACCTTTTGTTATCACTGTTATGATTTCGAGCGTAACGGTAGCAATTATGTGCCCACTGATGAGTCTTATTGCAAGTCTGCTCTTCAATTTTACGGGTGTGTCGGATATTGTGCCGAATTTTCTTCAAATCTGCGTTCGCAATTTCCCGATGGCACTTTGTTGGCAGTTGTTTTATGCAGGTCCGCTTGTAAGAGCTGTTTTTAGGTTTTTGTTTAAAAAACAACTTAAAGATTAATCTGACAATATAATATGAAAAAGCCGACGGTATCGGATGCATTTTGCTTTCTGCCGTCGGCTTTTGTTATTTTTATTAATTTTTATTCAAACGGAAATACTACGGTTAAAAGCCATTTGAAATCCTCTTCGCCGTAAACGGCGTGGGGAACATTTGCCGGCATAACGATTGTTTCGCCTGCGCTTACGAGGTGCTCAACACCGCCAACGGTGAATTTGCCCGTGCCATCAATCACATAAACCATAGCGTCGCCTACTGATTGGTGGGTGCTGATTTCCTCGCCCTTTGAGAAAGCAAAAAGCGTTACCGAAACGGCATCGTTTTGTGCAAGCGTTTTGCTCACAACCTGACCCTTTTGCACCTGAATTTCGTCTTTAAGCGGCAAAACCTTGCCCTGTTCGATATTTTTAATGTATGGCATATCAATATCTCCTTTACATAATCAATCCAAAATTTTTCCGTCGATGGAAATTGTCACAACCCTCCACGGCAAAAACTTGCCGCTTGCCTGAATTGCCGATTTGACGGCGTGCTCCAATCCTCCGCAACACGGAACCTCCATCCTTACTATTGTAACACTTTTTATATCGTTTTGCTTGATAATTTGCGTTAGCTTTTCGGAATAATCGATATCATCAAGTTTCGGACAGCCGATAAGCACAATTTTGCCCTTTATAAATTCGCTGTGGAAGTTTGCATAAGCGTATGCCGTGCAGTCAGCCGCAATAAGAAGATTTGCACTGCTGAAATAAGGCGCGTTAATCGGTGCAAGTTTGATTTGAACAGGCCAGTTTTGAAGCTGCGACTGCATTTTTTTCGTCGACTCAAAATCGGCAATGTCGTTTTTCGGCGCGATTTGCCTCATCATTGCACCCGGACATCCTGCGTGGTGCGGCATTGAGTTTTGTGCCGCTTTTCTTTTCATATTTTCCTCAACCGCAGTTCTGTCATATTCAGCCGCTTCTCTTTCGACAAAAGAAATTGCGTTTGTCGGGCATGCGGGGAGGCAGTCGCCCAAGCCGTCACAGTAATCGTCACGCAAAAGTTTTGCCTTGCCGTTTACCATTCCTATTGCGCCCTCGTGGCACGCATTTGCGCATGCGCCGCAACCGTTGCATTTATCCTCGTCTATATGAATGATTTTTCTAATCATAAAAAAACTCCTTTGAGGCACGAGCATTTATTTCTTATGCAGTGTGCCCTTTGTTATTGACTTTGTGACTGTATTATACTAAACTGAAATTATGAAATATGTGGTTATAACCACGAAAAGGTGATTTTTTTGAAAATTCAATCAAATATTTTTAATAATTGCTCAGAAAACGAAATAAATATGATTTTGTCGCACCTTTGCCTGCCGATAAGAGCGTATGAAAAAGGCGAATATATTTATCGCGTCGGCGACAGCGTTCGCAATATCGGTATTGTCATTTCGGGCAGCGTTTGCATTGAAAATGTTGATATTGTCGGCAACAAAAGCGTTCTTGCGGTTACACAGAGCGGCGAAATTTTTGCCGAAGCATACGCTTGCGTCGAAAATCAGCCGATACTCGTCGATGTTGTTGCCGCCGAGCAGTGTGAAATCTTGTTTTTGTGCGTTGAACGGCTTTTTGACGGCAAAACAAATTGCACATGCAAGGATAAGATAATCAAAAATCTTGTTATGATAAGCTCGTCAAAAAACATCAGGCTGTCGCGCAGGATTTTTCACACATCGTCAAAAACAGTGCGGGGCAGGGTGATGTCATACCTTTCTCAACAGTCGACTGTTCAGGGCAGCAGAAGCGTAACAGTACCGTTTAATCGTCAGCAAATGGCTGATTATCTCAGCGTCGACAGAAGTGCGCTGTCAAAAGAACTCGGCAAAATGAAACGCGACGGAATTATTGATTATTACAAAAACAGTTTTAAGCTTTTAAAATAGCGGCTATATTACAATATTGTAATGGAAGTGCCGCACTTAATATGATAGAATTAATATGTAGGTGATATTATGGATATATTTTTACTTGAGGATGACGATGCAATCGCTCTCGGCCTTTGCTATTCACTGCAAAACGAGGGCTACAATGTCACGCTTGCAAAATCGGTGAGTGAGGCAACGGATATTGTCGAAAAAAACGATTTTGCGCTATATATTCTCGATTTGACATTGCCGGACGGCAGCGGCTACGATGTTTGCAAAAAGATTAAATCAATCGGCGACAGACCGGTGATTTTTCTCACGGCATATGATGACGAGGTTAATGTTGTAATGGGTTTTGACCTCGGAGCCGACGATTATATTACAAAGCCGTTCAGACTCAAAGAGCTCCTTGTTCGCATCAAAAGTGTTTTGCGCAGATACAACAGGACAGGCGGCGACGCGACGGTTAAAATCAAGAATATTACAATAAACACAAACGAGGCAAAGGTTTATAAAAACGGCGAGGAAATCGTGCTCACCGCGATGGAATACAGATTGCTTTTGATTTTGCTCAACAATCGCGGCAAGGTGCTTTCGCGCTCGCAGCTGCTCGAAAACATTTGGGATGTTGAGGGCGATTTTGTTGAGGACAACACGCTGACCGTTTATATCAAACGCCTTCGTGACAAAATTGAGGAGGATGCCGCAAGCTCGCAGATTATTAAAACAGTTCGCGGACTCGGCTATATGATAGACAATGAATAATGCCGAAATCAAAAAAACGCTTACAATTTCACTTGTGCTGACAGTTGCGCTATCGGGCGTGTGCTTTGTGTTTAGCACCGTTTGCGGCATAATCTGCGCGGTGCTCGGCGCAGTGCTCACGGCGGTTTTTGTCATATACACAAAAAAGCGGTATGACAGGCTCAACGAACTTAATAACTACCTTGCGCTTATCTGTGCCGGCAATTACAATCTCGATATAAATGAAAATACCGAGGGCGAACTTTCAATTTTAAAAAACAATCTTTTTAAGGTAATCACGATTTTGCAGTCGCAAAATGACAAGCTTGAAAAGGACAAGGTTTATCTTGCCGATTCGCTTGCCGATATTTCGCATCAGCTGAAAACGCCGCTCACCTCAATGATGGTGATGACCGAGCTGTTGAAGGACGAGAGCGACGGCGAAAAGCGCGCCGAGTTTTTGAGCGTAACCGAAAATCAGCTTGACAAAATGAAATGGCTTATCACAAATCTTCTTAAGCTCTCAAAGCTCGACGCAGGAACGGCGGAGTTCAATATTCAAAAAATTTCGTCAAACGATGTCATTTCACAAAGCTTAAAGCCGTTTTTAATTACGCTTGATTTGAAAAATATAACGCTCAAAAACACCGCGCACGATTTTTCGTTCAACGGCGATTTTAATTGGAGCGTCGAGGCGATTGAAAATATTATAAAAAATTGTATGGAGCATACAGACAAAAACGGCACAATCAGCATTTCATCGTCACATTCAAATATTTATGACGAAATAACCATCAGTGACAACGGATGCGGTATTGCACCCGAAGATTTGCCGCATATTTTTGAGCGATTTTATCACGGCAAAAATTCATCGAGCGAAAGCGTGGGCATAGGTCTTGCGCTTGCGCAGGCGGTCATTAAGCGCGAGCACGGCGAAATATCGGTTTCAAGCACGCTCGGCGAGGGCAGTGTGTTTTCAATCAAATTTTATAATGCGATAGTCTGAATGTGACAAAACTGTAATATTAAAGTCACCCGATTGTAAGATTGATATAATAAAATGACGATAGTATAGAGTAACTGCACCCCTTTTTGTGAAAGGAGAAACAATGAACATTATAAAAAAGTTATCCTTGCGTCATTTAAAGAAAAATAAAAACAGGTCGGCTTTGACGGTTTTGGGCATCACCGTGTCCGTTGTTTTGATGACGGCACTTGTTGTTGCCGCCTCGTCATTTTTGCACTATTACGGTGCAAAAAGTGTTTATTCGCAAGGCGACTGGCATTTTTATGTCAAAACCACATATGAAAAGGCGAGGGAGGTATTGGACGATACCTCCCTTGAGAGCGTCGGCTATCAGGCAAATTTGCAGGATGATTTAATGGGCTACAAAATCTATTCCGACAAGGCAAGCTATATCCGCGTCGGCACGGTGTTTGCCGGCGATGAGCAGTGCCTGAAAGATATTGTCACCTGCGATTATGACGGCGCGCTTCCGAAAAACGACAGCGAAATAATGGTTGAACAGTCGCTTCTCGACAACAACGGGCTTAATCTGAAAATCGGCGATACGATAAAAATTGCCGTCGGCGAGCGCAGACAGGGCGAGTTCAGTCTGTTTCCTATAAAAGGCGATTACCGTTTCAGCGAGGTTTTTCATAAAACGGGCGACAGGGTGTATAAAATAGTCGGCATTTTACATAATGACGAGCCGACCGTTAAGGCATACGGCAAAATTTTGCGTGGTGTTAACAGCAGTGAGCTGAAAAACTGTATCGCTTGGTGTAAGTTTAAAAAAATAACCCCACTTTCGTATTCAAAGGCGGATAAAATAATCGATAAGTTTGGCTTTGGAAAAACCGACCGTATTTTTTCGTCATCAATAAATGTTGATTATTTAACATCAAAACTTTCGTTTTCAACAGATATTAACGATTTGAAAAATGTTTTGAGCGTTGCGGCGATTTTGGCGGCGCTTATGATTGTCATACTGATTGCGTCATTTTCGATGATTTACAATGCTTTTGCGCTTTCGTTCAGCGAGCAGGTTAAATACCTCGGTATGCTCTCATCGGTCGGCGCAACAAAGTGGCAAAAGAAAAAGGCTCTTTATTTTGAGGGCGCGGTCCTCGGCGGCATAGGTATTCCGCTCGGCATATTGCTCGGCACGGCAGGCACCGCCGTTATGCAAAAAATACTCAATTCAAAAATAACCGCTTTTTTAACGGATTATAACGATAATATAAATTATACAACATATGTTCCGATTTGGGCGCTTTTGTGCGTTGCGGCAATCGGTGCTCTCACCGTTTTTGTGTCAATAATAGTACCGGTGCGCAGAGCGTCTGCCGTCACACCGATTGAGGCAATCCGCCGACAAAACGATATTAAACAGCGGCACAAAATTCGTTCGCCGCGCATAGTGTTAAAACTTTTCGGCGTGAGCGGTGACATTGCATACAAAAATATGAAACGCGGCGGCTCCGGCTCGCGCACGGTTATTGCGTCAATTGCAATTTCGGTCATTTTGTTCTTGTGCTGCAACTATTTTTGCTCTGTTTATACCGAAGTGTCGGACTACGGATACGAGCCGCCGTATCAGGTCACATTCGGCACTCAAATCGCCTCCGACAGCGAGCTGAATGAGATTAAAGAGCGTTTGTCCGCAAACTCCGATGTCAAGCGGTTTTATTCGATTACCGACAATTTTTATTGGACGGGCGGTTATCCCGATGAGTCGGACAAAGACCCGTATGATTTAACATCGTTCAACTCAAAAAATATGACGGATAAATACAAATTCATCACACAGCAGGACCAACTTGAAATATGTCATATTTATTCGATTGATGACAGCGAGTTTAACGCAATTTGCAAGGCGAACGGTATTGACAGCAAAAAATATTATTCGCTCGACGATGACGGCTTGGCACGCGCACTTTTGCTCAACAGCCTCAATCACAAAGATGAAGCCGTTTTCAACAACAATATGCTCGGCAACACAATCGGTGATTATGAGATTGACATTGATAAATCCGCAGACAAAGTTGATGAAAACGGAAACGCGGTTTTTGTTTACAAAAAAACGCATTCTTTCGGCGTGAGGTTTCACGATTTTGTCAAATATGACAGCGAAAATACGATGATGAACCTTGACAGCGGCTCAATTGATGCGTTTATTCCGCTGTCTATGTATAAACAGCAGATTATTAATTATGCCGATACTCACACCGATGAGTATAATTCGGATTTGACAGATTATTATGTTGAGTTCGGTATTGAAACGGATAATCCGAGCGCAGTTGAAACGGCGATGAGCGACTACCTCTCCGAAAATGAGAAGGAGGGCGATGTCTACAATATTTATTATTGGGTCGTGCGTCAACGCAGTTTGACCGCCGTTGTCAGATGGCTCTCATACGGCTTTATATTCCTAATTACATTAATAACCGTGTTTAACATCATCAACACTGTTTCATCACAAATTGCAAACCGCAAAAAAGAGTTTGCAATGCTTCAAAGCGTTGGTATGACACCAAAAGAATTTAAACGCATGATAATGCTTGAGAGTGCGTTTTACGGCTTTTACGGCTTGCTTATCGGCATTCCGTTGAGCCTCGGCATAAGCAAAATAATAGGTATGATTGTGTCGAAAGATTCGTCAATTCCGTTTGGCGTCAATGTTTGGCTTTATATTATCGCGGCGGTTGCCGTGTTTGTATTCATAGGAGCGTCAATGGCGTATTCGGTAAAACTTATTAAAAACAATAATATTATTGACGCTCTGAAAAATGACACAGATTAAAATAACTCATCGTGACAAAATTGTAATATAAAAGTCACCCGATTGTAAGACTGCGTTGGTATTATAGCAGCAACGAAAGGAGATAAATACCATGAAAATTCTTGAAGTTACAAATTTATCTAAAACATACGGCACCGGCGAAACACAGGTTAAAGCGCTTGACAATGTTTCGCTTTCTGTCGAGTCGGGTGAATTCGTTGCTATTATCGGTCCGTCAGGTTCGGGCAAGTCAACGCTTTTGCACATTCTCGGCGGCGTTGATGTGCCGACCTCCGGCTCGGTTGTTATCAACGGCGTTGATATTTCAAATCTTGACGAAACGGCACTCGCAATTTTCCGCCGCAGACAAATCGGCTTGATTTATCAGTTTTATAATCTTATCCCGATTTTAACCGTTAAAGAAAATCTCACTCTTCCGCTTTTGCTTGACGGCAGAAAGCCCGATGAAAGAGTTGTTGACGATTTGCTCAAAACGCTCGGTCTTACTGAAAGGGTAAACCACTTGCCAAACCAGCTTTCGGGCGGCCAACAGCAAAGGGTTTCAATCGGCAGAGCGCTTATTAACAATCCGGCGCTTATGCTTGCCGACGAGCCTACAGGCAACCTCGACAGCGAAAACAGCCGCGAAATTGTTTCCCTTTTGCGCAAATTTAATAAGGAAAACAATCAAACTGTTATTATTATCACTCACGATGAGCGAATTGCAATGTCCGCCGACAGAGTGATTTTCATTGAGGACGGTAAAATCACGCGAGACGAGGTGAGAAAAGGGTGAATATAGTTAATAAACTAACCCTGCGCCATCTTAAAGAAAACAAGGGCAGAACGGTTGTAACAACGATGGGTATCATTGTGTCTGTTGCGATGATTACAGCCGTGCTTGTTGCAATGACATCGTTTTTCTCGCTCTTCGGCGATATTACGGCATATACAGACGGCAACTATATTTTTCGCATATCGGATGCCACGCAGCAGGAAATTGAGTCTGTAAAAAACGACAGCCGCGTGTCTGACATCGGTTTTGGTGCAGACGGCAGCGGCTACCGAATTAAGGAGCGAAAAAGCAATGCAAAAGGCATAGGCACTGTTTATCTTTGCGATGATGAGGAATATAAAATGCTTGTCACCGCAAAATATGACGGCACGCTCCCGCAAAACGAAAACGAAATTGCCGTTGAAGAAGAGCTGATTACAAAAAACAATCTTTCGTGGAAAATCGGCGACACCGTAACGCTTGAGGTCGGTCAAAGAATTTCGACCAAAACAGACAGCGACGGCAATTCAGTTTCATACGAGCCGACAGGCAAGTACGAAACCGGCGAAAAATTTGAGGGTGCAACCGAAAAGCAGTTTAAAATCACTGCGATTTTGCACAACAATATTCCGACCTCACAATACGGTATTGTTTCGAAGCTGACGGATACAAAAAATGCAAAAGCGCTCCTAATGCACGCCAATCTTAAAACGCTCGACACAAAGTCATTTGCCACGGCAAAGGATATTTGCGAAAAAGCGTGCGGCGATGACGAAAACTACGCCATCAACAGTGAATTGCTCAATTCGTATCTTTCGTTCGGCGAAAACAGCACCGCAAAAAACCTTTTGCCGCTCGTTGCAATAGTCCTCGTCATCATTTTGATTGCATCTGTTGTGCTTATTTACAACGCGTTTGCAATGTCGCTGTCTGAAAAGGTAAGGTATCTCGGTATGCTTGCCTCGGTCGGTGCAACCAAAAAGCAAAAAAGACTTTCTGTATATTTTGAGGGCTTGATTTTGGGCGCAATCGGCATTCCGGTTGGTATACTTTGCGGAATTGTCGGTATCGGAATCACGCTTAAGGCGCTCGGTCAAAAAATTATTTCAACCGGTATGATTGACGGCATCAGCGAGGGCGTTTCAATGCATGTAACGGTCAGACCGCTTATAATTGTGCTTATTGTTTTAATCAGTGCAATCACTATATTTGTTTCGCTTTTGATACCGTCCAAAAAGGCGTCTGCAATCACTCCGATTGATGCACTTCGCCAAACGGGTGAGATTAAGATTAAGTCGAAAAGACTCAAATCGCCCAAGATTGTCAGAAAAATTTTCGGCTACGAGGGTGAAATCGCACACAAAAATTTGAAGCGAAACGGCAGAAAATCGCGCATTATAACAGTGTCAATCGCGCTGTCGGTTATCCTGTTTTTAAGCTGTAACTATTTTTGCGATATGTTCACGCGCTCAATGGATATTGAGTCGTCCATTCCTTATCAGGTCACAATGCAATACAAGCACGAGGACAAGGAAATCGCTGAAAATATGATTGAGTCCGTAAACGATGTTAACGATTATTACAGCGTTTTGAATTATATGGATTATATTGTGCCGAGCAACGATTCGTTTAAGGATTTTGCATCTGCCGACAATGTAACCTCATCGTATCGCAAACTTTATGACAAGGGCATCAAGGTGTTTGTCAATATCATTGACGACGATATGTTCAACTCGCTGTGCAAGGCAAACGGCATTGATTCGTCGCAATACTACACGGGCGGCTGTAAGGGTATTTTGATGAATAATTACAGCCATTCGTCAAGCGGCGGCAAGGTATTTACAAACGATATTATCGGAAAGTCGTTTTATCGCGAACTTAATGATGACGATGGCAATGCTGACGAAAAGGTCAAAATCACCGTTTGCGATACAATTGATTTCAATTCAAAAAACATCGCGTGCAATCTTAACCCCGCAAGTTCTGTTTCAGTCTTTATTCCCGATTCAAACTATTTTTCAAGCATCGGCAAAAACTACGCCGACAATGCAATTTGCACAATCGGTATTGTTACGGATAATCACGAAAAGGTTGCCGAGCAGCTCAACGAGCTTTCGGAATCGCCCGAAAAGAAAATGTCACTTTGCACAATTAACGATTTGCTCGATTCGCTCGAGGTTATGAACACCGTCGTTTTGATTATTCAGGTGTTTGTTTACGGCTTTATTGCGCTGATTACGCTTATCACGTTGTTTAATATAATCAACACCATTTCAACCGGCGTTCAGTCACGGCGAAAGGAGTTTGCAATGCTCAAATCCGTCGGCACAACGCCAAAGGGCTTTAACAAAATCGTTATGCTTGAAAGTGCTTTTTACGGCATCAAGGCGCTCGTGTTTGCCTTGCCGATAAGCGTTGTGATAAGCCTTATTATGAATAAGGCGCTCGGCTCGGACAATTTGCCGTTTACAATGAATTGGCAACTCTATTTTATAGTTATTCTTGCGGTTTTCGTTATTATCGGCGCAACGATGCTTTATTCCGTAAAATCACTGCGCAAGGATAATATCATCGAAACGCTTAAGGAAGATATAAATTAACGGAGGTGGTATATTAATAATAAATCATCGTCGGTATGCACAATAATACAAATTTAATTTAACACTTCTCAAAAATCCCGACAGAGCACGGTTCTGTCGGGATTGCTTTTTCAGTCTGTCGCTGATTATTTCGGCGAGCTTAAGCTCGTCCTCGACAATAAGTATTCTCATAATATCGCCGATTTTAAGTATATTCCATATTTATTAAACGAATATTGAATTTTGCCTATAAACAAGCTTATTTTATCATAAACAACAGTTGCTTTCAAAAAGAAAACACCCACGCCGCTTTTTAAACGACTTGGGTGTGTCAAATATCATACGATTATTGTGCGTTTACGCTCTCAAGGAATTTTACAAATTGAGCCTTGCCCTTTTCGGTGCGCTCAAACACGCCGCACTGCTCAAGAATTTCGGTGAAAACAAGGCCGATTTCTTCCTTCAAAATATCGTGGCAGTTTTCGGCAGTGACATCATATTTTTTCATAATCATATCTGCCCATTCCTTGTGCTTGGCAATATCGTCGATTGCGGCAATGTCCTTGCCGTTAATCATGGCGTCTGCCAAATCCGCCATTTCTTTTTTGAGCCTTGACGGCAAAACGGCAAGACCCATTACCTCGATAAGGCCGATATTTTCCTTTTTAATATGGTGATGCTCAGGATGCGGATGATAATATCCCATCGGGAAATCGGGCGTTGTAATGTTGTTTCTCAAAACAAGGTCAATTTCAAATTTGCCGTTTCTCATTCTTGTGATCGGGGTGATTGCGTTGTGCGGCACGCCGTCTGTTTCGGCAAGAATAAATGCCTCTTCGTCGGTGTATGCCTCCCACGCCTTTAATACATCGCCCGCAAGGTCTGCAAGTCTGTCCTTGTCCTCACACGCAAGGCGCAAAACGCTCATCGGCCATTTTACTATGCCTGCGTCAATATCCTCATATCCTTTGAAAACAAACGGTGTTTCAATCGGCGCTTTTGCCATTGCGAATTCATAGTTGCCGCCTTGGAAATGTTCGTGCGTCAATATCGAGCCGCCGACAATCGGAAGCCCTGCGTTTGAGCCGATGAAATAATGCGGAAACAGCTCCAAGAATGACAAAAGTTTTCTTAAAGCCGACTTGTCTATTTTCATCGGAATGTGCTCTGCGTTGAATACTATGCAATGTTCGTTGTAGTAAACATACGGCGAATACTGTAAATAAAAATCGTGTCCGTCAAGATTAATCGGAATGATTCTGTGGTTTTGTCTTGCAGGGTGATTGACTCTGCCTGCGTAGCCCTCATTTTCCTTGCAAAGCTGGCATTTAGGATATGAACTTTGCTTCATGTTCAAAGCGGCAGCGATTGCTTTCGGGTCTTTTTCCGGCTTTGAAAGGTTGATTGTTATGTCAATGTCGCCGTATTCTGTTTTTGTTATCCATTTAAGGTCGTTTTTGACTCTGTATTCTCTGATATAATTTGATTTTCTTGCAAGGTGATAATAATAATCCGTTGCTGCTTTCGGCGACTCTTTGTATTTTTCGCTGAAAGTCTTGATAACCTGTGACGGTTTCGGAGTGAGCAATCCCATGATTTTTGTGTCGAACAAATCACGGTAAACTACGCTGTCCTCGCAAAGATTATTTTTTGTTGCGTATTCAAGAACGGCGTTCAAAAGCTCCTCAAGCTCTGTGGTTTGTGCCGGCTCGTCCTCAAAAGAATCAATTTTAAGTGCCTCGCAAAGCTGATTGATTGAATAAATGCGGTCAGCCTCGTCAATCAATGCGTTGTCAATTGCGTATTGCACCAAGCCGTTTATCGCTGCAAAAATTGTCATAGTTTATCACTCCTTAAAATTCCTTTTCTATTATAAGTGTTTATGGCTGTGTTTTCAATTAAAATTTTCACTATTATATTATAAATTTTCACTTTTTTATGTAAATTTGATTGTTTTTTCTTTACCGTGGGCAAAAAAAGTGATATATTTAGATTAGAAAATAGATTTGTTTAGGCGGTTTTTATGGAAATTTGTGTGTTCGGCGCGTCAAGCATGACGATAGATAAAAAATATACCGATGCCGTTGAGGAGATGGGCGAGTTTTTGGCGAAAAGAGGTCATAATCTCGTTTTCGGCTCCGGCTCAACAGGCTCGATGGGTGCGGCGGCAAGAGGATTTAAAAAAGGCGGCGGAAAAACGCACGGCGTTATACCCGAGTTTTTCAAGGGCAGTCTTGACGAATATGTCGATTACAATTGCGACAAAATGACATATACCGAAACGATGCGCGAGCGCAAGGCGATTATGGAGGACTGTGCCGATGCATTTATAATTACACCCGGCGGCGCAGGCACCTTTGAGGAATTTTTTGAGGTGCTTACGCTAAAACAACTCGGCAGGCACAGAAAACCGATTGCGATTTATAATATCGACGGATATTACAACGCCCTCAATGCGGCTATGGAGCACGGCATCGCCGAAAAGTTTATTAAAGAGGACTGCCGCCATCTTTATTTTCTTGTGACGGATTTAAACGAGCTTGCCGAATATATCGAAAATGACGATATGCACGGCCTCACTCTTAAAGATTTAAAATGATTTTTGCCAATGTAAATATTGTTTTATTTGGCTAAAATACAAGACGCCTGCTATGTCGGACTGCGACGGAGCAACGGGCGCGATTTATAACATTGCAGTCGGAAGGGAATTGTGATTTTATGAAAAATTTTGTTATTACAATCGGCAGAGAATTTGCCAGCGGCGGCAAGGAGGTCGGCAAAAGAGTTGCCAAGGAGCTTGGCGTTGATTTTTATGACGCGTCGCTTTTACGCGAAAAGGCAAAGGAACTCGGAATTGAGGAGGGCATATTTGACCTTTTTGACGAAAAACCCACAAAAAGTTTTTTGTTCTCCGTTGTGATGGACCCTTATGCTATCGACAGTGCAGTTAACGAGGGCAAGGTTATTGAGGCTCAGCGTAAGGTTATCGACAATGCGGCAAAACAAGGTTCTTGTGTCATTGTCGGCAGACGGGCAGACAAAATTCTTGCCGACAATGAAAATGTTGTCAGCGTTTTTATCGGCGCCGATATTGAGGACCGAATGAAGCGTTATCTTGAAAATGACGGCACAAGCCCGAAAACCGCTCGCCGTATTATCGAACGCAAAGACAGAGAGCGTGCCGCATACTACAACTATTTTAACGACGGCAGTTGGGGCAAGGCAGACAACTATACAATGTGTTTTTCTACCTCAAAAATGGATAAGGATACAATTGTAAAAATAATTGTTGATTATGTAAAAAATAATTTCGGCGATTGATTTGATATTGCGGCGGAGCATCGGTTATACTTATTGATGCTCCGCTTTTTTATTTTGCTTGATTTTTTTATTATTTTATGTATAATGGTATTTGTAATAATTTTGTAATATTTAAAGCGTTTTTGTAATATTTAAAAGGACTTTATATGAAAAAATTCAGAAAAACAATATCGTTTATACTTGCGCTTATGATAGCGCTTGCTCCCGTCGGCATAACCGCGCAGGCTGTGTCCATCGATACGATGAAATCAAAAGTTTTGTCTGTTGCCGAAAATGAGGTTGGCTATGAGGGCACATCCACATACTCAAAATACGGCGAATGGTACGGTTATCAAGGCTCGTGGTGCACAACATTTGTGCTTTGGTGCTTTAACAAGGCAGGCAACAGCCTCGGTGTTAAAATGTACGGCAAAATCGTGCCGAACGGCGGCAATTGCAGCTCTATGATAAGCTGGTATAATAACCGCGGCAGATACCACAAAAAATCAAGCGGCTATTCTCCGCAAAAGGGCGACCTTGTGTTTTTTGACTGGAGCGGAAGAGGCTCGGCACAGCATGTCGGCATTGTTACGGGCGTTTCCGGCAGTACCGTTTATACCGTAGAGGGCAACTGCTCCGGCAAGGTTAAGGACAGAAAATATACTGCAAGAGGTAAAAAACCGTATAACAATATCAGCGCAATTTTAGGCTACGCCACGCCGAATTGGGGCTCGGTATCCTCCGGCTCGTCCAAAACAACAAGACGCACAACAAAAAGACATACCACAAAAAAGCAAACAACAAAAAGACAGACTACAAAAAAGCAAACAACAAAAAAGGCTCAGTCAACGAAAAAACAGCAGTCGGCTCAAAATACAACAAAAAAATCGACTGCCGCTCAAACATCAAACAAAACAACACAGGCAACAGCTCAAACCGCAACTGCCGCACCGCAGGGTAAGCAGGCAACGGATATGCTCCTTTATGCCGCAGCAACAGATTTGCAAATCGGCGACAGCGTAAAACTTGACTACACTTTAAAACCATCGGGCGTTAATGCCGTTGTTGAGTATTTCTGTGATGAGGAGGATATCATTGACCTTTCTGCCGACGGAACCGTTAAGGGTGTCGGCGAGGGCACTGCGACCGTTGTTGTTTGCGCTAATGATGAAATTTACAGACAGTGCGATTTCAATGTCACACAGGTTTCGCGCGATGTTACGCAAAAATCAAAGGACGATATGAGTATTGTCGAAACAAACTATGCACATTCTCCGAAAACGACGCAGGATGATAAAAGCATTCAAAGCAAACTCCGCGAGCTTGGCGTAAATTTCAATCAGCTTAACGCTCATAAAGATGACTACATATATCCGCTTGCAATAATCGGAGTCACAGCCGTTATTTCTCTTTGCATTGTCGGCGTTAAAAAAATCGCAAAAAAGAGAAAAAGAACAAACGATGACGAAAACGGCGAAAAGGATGATTAATCGGTTGAAAAAACGATAAAATGTCGTATTGAATATCCACCGATTATATACTATAATAAGTGATAAATAATCTTAAATATCTCGGCAGATATATTCGAAACGGAGTAATTCGTTATGTCTATTACAGAAAAAGATAAAGATATGACCGCAGATTACAAGGACACCGAGGTTACGGCGTTTCTCAAAAAAATCATTGTTTGTATTTTGGATTTTGCATTGTTTTCCGTTGCAAATCTTGCAATGTGCTATTTAACCCAAAACGGTCACATTACACTCAGTTCATACGGAAAAATTGCATTTAATTATCCGCATTTTATAATGGTCGGCGTTATGGCCGTTATTGTCAATTGGTCGCTCGGACTTTACAGAAGTGTATGGAAGTTCGTCGGAAACGATGAAATAGTCAGGGGCACATTCGCCGCCGCAGTTGAAACGGTGCTATTGTTTTTGATTGACAGACTGCTGTTTCCGAACATTTTCGGCGTTCCCGGCAGGCTTGCGTGGTTTGCGTATTTGCTCGGTTTCTTCCTTATTGATATTGGCATACTTGCACCGCGTATTTGCTTCAGAATAATCAAAAAAGCGCATATCCCGATTAGAAAAAGCCGTGACGGCAGAAAAAGAGTAATGATTGTCGGCGCAGGATTTATGGGCAATTTCATTATTGATGCGTTTGTTAACAATCAATACAGAAACGGCTATCCCATAGTTGCTGTCGACGATAATCCCGTCAAAAAGGGCAAAAAAATCAACGGCGTAAAGGTTGCCGGCACATGTGCCGATATTCCTTTGCTCACTTCAAAATACAAGATTGACGAAATTGTTATTTGTATTCCGTCAGCCTCAAAGGCGCGGCAAAAGGAAATTATTGATATTTCCATGAAAACCTCGGCTTCCGTTAAAATCAGCCCGTCGGTTGAGGAATTTCTCGAGCCGGGCGGACCGCGAAAAGCGCGTAAAATCGAAATTTCAGACCTGCTTTCAAGACCGGAGGTCAAACTCGACAAAAAGGTTTGCCGCTATCTCGTCGGTAAAACGATTTTGGTAACAGGCGGAGGCGGCTCAATCGGCTCCGAAATCTGTATGCAGGTTGCAAGATACAATCCGAAAACGATTGTTGTTTTTGATATTTACGAAAATTGTGCGTTTGAGCTTGAAAACGACCTTATCGATAAGTATGATGACCAAATTGATGTTCAGGTGCGCATCGGCTCTGTCAGGGATGTTGACAGACTTCGCGAAATTTTCAGCGAATTTAAGCCCGATGTTGTTTTCCACGCGGCGGCACACAAGCATGTTCCGCTTATGGAGGATTCACCGTGTGAGGCTGTTAAAAACAATGTTTTCGGTACATACAATGTTGCCAAAATGGCGGATGAATTCAAGGTGCCAAAAATGGTTATCCTTTCAACCGACAAGGCAGTTAACCCCACAAATGTTATGGGTTGCACAAAGCGCATAACCGAAATAATTGTCCAGTATATGAATAAAATCAGCGACAATACGCAGTATGCCGCAGTGCGTTTCGGCAATGTTCTCGGCTCTCACGGCTCCGTTATTCCGATATTAAAAAAACAGATTGAGAATGGCGGTCCGGTTAAGGTTACTCACCCTGACATAACGCGGTATTTTATGACAATTCCGGAGGCGGCACAACTTGTTTGTCAGGCGGGCGGCATTGCCACCGGCGGCGAGGTGTTCGTGCTTGATATGGGCGAGCCGGTCAAAATTATGGATTTGGCAGAAAATCTTATCAAACTTTCGGGCTATACCGTTGACGAAATCGGAATTGAGATTGTGGGACTTCGCCCCGGAGAAAAGCTTTATGAGGAGCTTGCTATGGACAGCGAAATCGCAACACGCAAAAAGACTGCTAACGAAAAAATTTATGTTAACCAGCCCATTGATATTGACGAGCAAAACTTTGTCGATATGATGGACGCTTTAAAAAATATTAACGAGGATAATGTCAGAGATGTGCTGGCTCATTTTGTGCCTACATATCATCCGGCTGAAATTTAATTATGCTTAAGGACAAAAATTATTCGCTGACATATCCGAAAATCGCCGCTCTCGGCTTTGCAGGGATTGTGATTATAGGTTCGATACTTTTGATGCTCCCGATAAGCTCAAAAACAGGCAATGTTCACTATATTGACGCTTTGTTTACAGCTACATCGGCAACATGCATCACGGGTTTGGTTACTTTTGACACCTTCACAAATTGGACGGTTTTCGGTCAAATCGTGATTATCGTGCTTATTCAAATCGGCGGACTCGGATTTATAACGCTTTTGTCGCTCGCCGTGCGAATGACAAAACAAAAAATGAGTCTTAAACAAAAAATGCTTTTGAAAGAGAGCGTCGGTTCGCTCAATCTCGGCGATGTTAAACGGCTTTTTTCATCGGTGATTATTTTCACTTTTTCGTGTGAACTTGCCGGTGCGGCGTTGCTTTCAACTCGTTTTATTCCGCTTGCCGGATTAAGGCGCGGAGTGTATATGTCGCTTTTCACAAGCATTTCGGCTTTTTGCAATGCCGGCTTTGATTTGATGGGTATGTTTTCGCCGTCGTCATCGCTCACAACTGTAAACGGCGACCCTGTTATTCTTATTACAATATCACTTTTGATTGTATTCGGCGGACTCGGCTTTATCGTTTGGCAGGATATGAAAAGTGTTAAATTCAAATACAAAAAATTCAGCCCATATACAAAGTTGATATTGATAACAACTGCAATTTTGCTTATCGGCGGCAGCGTGCTTTTTTTGTTTTTTGAATACAACAACACCTTTGCCGATATGTCGCTCGGAAAAAAGCTGCTAAACGCTTGGTTTTGCAGTGTCACTCCGAGAACGGCGGGCTTTAACAGCGTTGACATTGCCGCAATGACTCCACAGTCAAAAATGATTACAATAATCTTGATGTTTATCGGCGGCTCAAGCGGCTCAACCGCAGGCGGTGTAAAAACAGGCACGATTGCGGTGCTGTTTTTGTGCGTGCTTTCCGATTTGAAAAACAAGGACGAAATTGAACTTTTCGACCACCGTGTAACGCTCGGCACGGTTAAAAAGGCGATTTCGATTGTTTGCACAAACCTTGCGCTTTTGTTTGCAGGTGTTATAATAATTACATTAAATCAGCCGGTTTTTGATTTGATAAATGTTGTTTATGAATGTGCTTCGGCGCTCGGAACCGTCGGCATCACAACCGGCATCACGCCGCAACTCAGCACACTTTCAAAAATAATTATTATTTCGCTTATGTATATAGGCAGGCTGACCAGTCTTATTTTTGCACTGTCATTTGTTAAAAACAGGGCAAAGACAACAACACAAAAGCCGCGTTGCAATATTATGGTGGGTTAGGAGAAAAATATGAAGACAGTTTTAATTATCGGCGCCGGTAGATTCGGCAGACATTTGGCAACCGATTTGTGCAATATGGGCAATGAGGTTATGCTTGTTGACCGCAACGAAAATTTGATAGAGGAATATTCTCATCTTGTCACAACCGCCGAAATCGGCGACTACACGCTTAAAAGCAATCTCGAGGCACTCGGCGTTGAAGATTATGATTATATTTTTGTCTGCATCGGCGAGTTTCAGGACAGCCTTGTTATTGTCGATAATCTTAAGGAACTCGGTGCGCAATATATAATTGGTAAGGCATCATCGGAGGTGCATGAAAAGTTTTTGCTTAAAAACGGTGCCGACAAGGTTATTTATCCCGAAAGAGAAACGGCGTATAACACCGCCGTAAAATATTCAAACAGACGAATTTTCGATTTTGTCAAGCTTGGCGGCGACACCGGAATTTATGAAATCGAGACCCCGGACGCATGGTGCTCAAAGAGCCTTTTACAGCTTGATGTACGCAAAACTCACAATGTCACCGTCATTGCGAGCAAGGACTCTCAAAACCGCGTAAAAGCTATAAATTCAGCCGATTATATCTTTTCAAAAAACGAGCATATTCTCGTTATGGGTGATGCAAAGGATATAAGGAAAATTACAAAAGACAAGTAAAAATTATCGGTCAAAGGCAGTGCTTCCTTTGACCGTTTTTTTGTGTTAAAAAATTTTTACAAAAAAATTGAAAATAGTTATTGACATATGTCAGTAACCGAGTATAATGGGTATGGTTGAGTTTTAGATACCTGTCCAATATAATATAAAGAAAGCAGCTTGCTTAATCGGCATTTTATATTGGCGAAATTTTCGGAGTGGTAATATGGCAAGGCCAAGAAAAATGCGATGCATTTGTGCTTATCCCAAAAGCATGGAGTTTCGCCCGTTCGGTGAATATGCCGAAACGGTTGATCTCAATTTTGACGAGTACGAGGCATTCAGATTAATTGCAAATATGAAGTTCAGCCAGGAGGAGTGCGCAAAGCAAATGGATGTTGCGCGTTCAACCGTTGCCGCAATATATGAAAGCGCACGCACAAAGATTGCCGACGCTATCGTAAACGGCAAGGCACTTGTTATCCACGGCGGAGATGTTGAGCTTTGTCCCAACAGTTCCACATGCTGCGGCAGATGCGGTCAGCGTGACTGTGATGCCTGCGGTCACTGCGAGCAGGTGCAAAAACTCCAAGGCAAATCGGCAAAATCAGCCTGATTTCAGGCTCTTATATATACTAATCATCTATCATTTATAAAGTAAAACAGGAGGAAAATCAAATGACAGAAGCATGGAAAGGTTTTAAACCGGGCGTTTGGTGCGATGGAATCAATGTATCAAATTTCATTAAGTTAAACTACACCCAATATGACGGTGACGCATCATTCCTCGAAGGACCTACCGAAAGAACAAACAAGGAAATGGCTCGCGTAAAGGAGCTTCTCATCGCTGAAAACGAAAAGGGCGGCGTTCTCGATGTTGACACAGACAGAGTACTTTCAATCCTTTCTCACGATGCAGGCTATGTAGTTGACAAGGACACAGACATTATCGTCGGCCTTCAGACAGATGAGCCTCTTAAGAGAGGTGTATCTCCGTTCGCAGGCTTCAGAAACACTGTTCAGGCTTGTAACGCATACGGCTATGAGCTTTCTGACAAGGTTAAGGACGAATTCACATACAGAACTACACACAACACCGGCGTATTCAGAGCTTATACAGACACAATGAAGAAAGCTCGTCACGCAGGTATTCTTACAGGTCTTCCGGATGCTTATGCCCGCGGCAGAATCATCGGTGACTACAGAAGAATCGCTCTTTACGGTATGGATTACCTTATCGAGCAAAAGAAACTCGACAAGCAAAAGGTCGGCGAGAAGGAATATCTTGATGAAGAAACAATTCATCTTCTTGAGGATCTTTCAAAGCAACTCGATTTCATGAATCAGCTTAAGGGTCTTGCTCTTCGTTACGGTTATGATATTTCAAAGCCAGCTACAACAGCAAAAGAGGCTATTCAGTGGTTATACTTCGGCTACCTCGGCGCTATCAAGGAGCAAAACGGTGCTGCTAACTCAATCGGCAGAATTGCTGAATTTATGGATATTTATATCGAAAGAGATCTTGAAGCAGGCACTCTTACAGAGTCAGAGGCTCAAGAGCTTATCGACGATCTCGTAATCAAACTTCGTTTGGTTCGTCACCTCAGAACTCCTGAGTACAACGACCTCTTTGCAGGCGACCCGGTTTGGGTAACAATGGCTCTTGCAGGTGTTACTTGCGAAGGTAAGCACATGGTTTCAAAGACAAGTTTCCGTGTTCTTCAAACTCTTTACAACCTCGGTTCTTCAGCTGAGCCGAACATCACAGTTCTTTGGTCAGAGCACCTTCCTCAGGGCTTCAAAGATTTCTGTGCTAAAGTTTCTATTGATACAGACTCTATCCAATACGAAAACGACGATGTTATGAGAAGAATGTACGGCGACGACTATGCTATCGCTTGCTGCGTATCTGCAATGAAGATGGGCAAACAAATGCAGTTCTTCGGCGCTCGTTGCAACCTTGCAAAGGTTCTTCTTATGGCTCTCAACGGCGGTAAGGATGAAATCGAAGGCATCCAAATCGCTCCGGAAGGAAAGGTATTTGAAACAGAAGAGCTTAAGTATGATGAGGTTTACGAAGCATACAAGAAGTACCTTTCATGGATGGCAAGACTTTATGTTAACACAATGAACATCATTCACTATATGCACGACAAATATGCATATGAAAGACTTATGATGTCACTTCACGATACAGATGTTGAAAGACTTATGGCATTCGGTGTATCAGGTTTCTCCGTTGCTATCGATTCACTTTCAGCAATCAAATATGCAAAGGTTACTCCTATTAAGGACGAGCGCGGCATCATCACAGAGTTCGATGTTAAGGGCGACTTCCCGAAATACGGCAATGATGATGACAGAGCAGACCTTATCGGTAAGGACCTTATTGAATACTTCTACAAAGAGCTTTGCAAGACTCCTGCATACCGCGGCGCTAGACACACTCTTTCAATCCTTACTATTACTTCAAATGTAATGTACGGCAGAAAGACCGGTTCAACACCTGACGGCAGAAAAGCAGGCGAGCCGTTCGCACCTGGTGCAAACCCAATGCACGGCAGAGATTGCGAGGGTGCTCTTGCATCACTCAACTCTGTTGCAAAACTTAACTATGCTTGCTGTCAAGATGGTATTTCAAACACATTCTCAATCACTCCGGATGCTCTCGGCAAGGATGATGAGGACAGAGTTGAACACCTCACAACAATGCTTGACGGTTACTTTGAGCAAGACGCTCATCACCTCAATGTTAATGTTCTTAACAGAGAAAAGCTCATCGCTGCTATGAACGACCCGACACTTTATCCTTCACTTACAATCCGTGTTTCGGGCTACGCAGTAAACTTCAACAAGCTTACTCGTGACAAGCAGGAAGAGGTTATCGCTCGTACATTCCATAAGTCAATGTAATCGGGCAATTGCTGTAATTATTAATTTTGGATTTATAATAATGTAGCAAAGGGCACACACCAATCGGTGTGTGCCCTTAATTTTTTAAAAGACGGTTAAACAGAGAAATGTATTACTGAAAAAGGCTTGGACAACGAGTCCAAGCCTTTTGAGCATTTCTTTATTGAAAAACTATTTATCTCCGCTTAAACAATCATACCGGATTCTATCCAATTCAGGACAGAGGGGTATTCCTCTTTGTATTCGTCAAGTCTGTCGGTGTTTGAATCAACAAATGCCTGAAATTCGTCCACATCCTCAAAGGCAAATGTGAAATCCTGCTGAAAATCGTATGTTGCGGCAAAGAAATAGTTGAACAAATCGTCTGCCGAGAAAAGCTCAAGCAGCTTGTCCGCAACGATTTCGGTTGTGTAGTCAAGCGCATTTTTTATTGTAAGTCCGTCGTCCTCGTCATCGGTGTCAATTTCGGGATTTTCGTAGCAATAGTCTATTGCCGCCTCATCGCCGATGCCCAAGTTGGCAAGATTTGTGATTATTTCCTGAAAATCGGTTTCATTTGCTTCGTCATACATTCTGTAAACAAATTCGTTGATTAAATTCTTAATTGCAATAGCTTTGAATACGGCGTCAACCTCGTGACCCTCCTCGTCGGTTACGGCAAAGCCGTCCTCTTCAAAATTATCCCAAATCAATTCGTATAAATATGTGTATTTGTCCTTTTCTTCAAAAATTGCTTCGTGCAAATAGCTGCTTAAATCCATATTGACCTCCGTTAATGATGATTTACGGACTTATTGTATAACATATTATAAACATTTTCAATATTGCAATGCATATAATTTTAGTTTATAATTGGATTTAATCAGATTATTACGGAGATGACTCATATGCAATACGAAATTACAAGCAACGAGGCGAGTGCTGTTGTAGGCTTAAAGGGCGCAATGCTCAACTCGTTAAAGAAAAACGATACAGAATATTTGTGGCAGGGCGACGAGGAGCATTGGTCGGGTCAGGCACCGGTTTGTTTTCCGATAGTCGGTGTTTTGCGCAACTCAAAGGGAACAGCTTTCGGCAAGCCGTGCGAAATGAAACGCCATGGAGTAGCGCGCATTTCTCCGTTTGAGCTTTTTGAAAAACATAAAAATTCCGTCACATTTATTCAAAAAAGCAGTGACGAAACAAAAAAGCAATATCCGTTTGATTACGAACTGAAAATAAAATACACAATCAACGGCTCAACCGTTACAAACGAATACATAATAACAAACACAGGCTCGTCGCCGATGCCATTTGTTATCGGCGGACATCCTGCGTTTAATTGTCCGCTTTGCGACGGCGAGGTGTTTGAGGATTACAAGGTTGTTTTTGACAGAGCGATGACAAAAAGCGCGCTTCGTCCCGATCATCACAGCGGTCTTGTCGATGTTGAAAAGCGCTATCAAGTTCTTGAAAACAGCGATACGATTAATCTGGTTCACGATTTGTTTGAGGAAAAAGACGCATTGATATTTGACAATATCGACTCGAAATGCGCCACTTTAATCGGTCCGAACGGCAAGGGTGTCAAAATCGAGTATCAGGATATGACAAATCTCCTTGTTTGGTCAGCATGCGGAAATGCCGATTTCGTTGCGCTTGAGCCGTGGACGGGAATTTCCACCTGCTCGGACGAGGACGAAAAAATCGAAAACAAGCGCGGTATGACAATTCTGCAACCCGACGAAACAGCTTCATTTAAATTTAAAATCACAATGATTTAACTGTTGATTTATAGATTATTAATAATTGTTTGATATAATTCAAAACGGTGAAACAAATGAATTACGGAATGATAAGAGCGGCGGCGGCAAGTTTAAGGCTAAAGGTTGCCGACCCGACATACAATAAAGAAAAAATCAAAGAGGCGATTGACTGCGCTGAGCAAAAGGGCACAAGGCTTATAGTTTTGCCCGAGCTTTGCGTGACAGGCTATACATGTGCCGATTTGTTTTTTACAAAATCGCTTCAGCACAGCGCCGAAAATGCGCTTAAGGAGATAATCGAATACACATCGGGCAAAAATATTGTTGCGGCTGTTGGTATGCCGGTGCCGTTTTACAACAGCTTGTATAATTGCGCCGTTGTTATCGGCAACGGCAGGATTTACGGCATCGTGCCGAAAATTCATCTTGCAAATTATAACGAGTTTTATGAAAAGCGTTGGTTTGCCTCGGGCAGTGATTTCAAATCGTGCCAAAACATTGATTTTTGCGGATTTGAAACGACAATCGGTTCTCAAATTTTTGATTTGGGCGGCGGTGCCGTTTTGGGCTTGGAGCTTTGCGAGGATTTGTGGGTTCCGACCCCTCCAAGCGGAGGTCTTACCCTCAGCGGTGCAAATATTATTGCAAATCTTTCGGCAAGCGACGAATATGTTTCAAAGGCACAGTACAGACGCGACCTTGTTTCAAATCAGTCTGCACGCTGTATTTGTGCATATGTTTATTCGGGCGCAGGCGTTTGCGAAAGCACAACCGATTTGGTTTTCTCGGGCGCAACCTTGATTGCCGAAAACGGCTCGGTTATCGCGCAGGGCAAGCGATTTGCACGCGATAACGAAATTGTCGTTTCCGATATAGATATTGAACGCCTCAATTCTCAACGCCGCGGTAATATGTCATTTGAAAATTCGCTCAATGAGTTAAAAATTACTCAAATACCGCTTAATAACAACGAAAACGATTTGACTTATCGCTTTGTAGATGCCCATCCGTTCGTTCCGTCGGATGATGAAAAGCGCCGCGAAAGATGCGAGGAGATTTTTGCGATTCAGGCAGCAGGACTTGCCAAAAGACTTGAGCATGTCGGCTCAAAGGGTTGTGTTATCGGCATTTCGGGCGGCCTTGATTCAACGCTTGCACTTCTTGTTGCAGTTGAGGCGATGAAACTTATTGGCAAGCCGTCAAGCGATATTCTCGGCATAACAATGCCGGGTTTCGGCACAACTGACAGAACATATAATAACGCAATAGATTTGATGAAATCGCTCGGCGTTACTATAAAAGAAATCAGCATAAAGGACGCCTGCGTTCAGCATATGAAAGATATTGAGCATGACGAGGCGGTCAAGGATATAACATACGAAAACACCCAAGCGAGAGAACGCACGCAGATTTTGTTCGATATGGCAAACAAGCACAACTGCCTGCTTGTCGGAACGGGTGATTTGAGCGAACTTGCAATGGGTTGGTGCACATATAACGGCGACCATATGAGCATGTACGGCGTAAACGCTTCCGTGCCTAAAACACTTGTGCGCTATCTTGTTGATTATGTTGCAAAAATCAGCGACGAAAAAACAAAAGCAATTTTGCTTGATGTCCTCGACACACCTGTTTCACCCGAGCTTTTACCGCCCGACAGCGACGGCAAAATCGCACAAAAGACAGAGGACAATATCGGTCCTTACGAATTGCACGATTTCTTCCTTTACAATTTCGTTCGTTTCGGATTTGAAAAGGATAAGCTCCGTCGCCTTGCAATTAAAGCGTTTGACGGCGTTTATGACAGTGCAACGATTGAAAAATGGCTCGGTGTGTTTATGAAACGCTTTTTTATCAGCCAATTCAAGCGTTCCTGCATACCTGATTCGCCGAAAGTCGGCTCTGTTTCACTCAGCCCGCGCGGCGATTGGAGAATGCCGAGCGACGCATCGTTTAAAGATTTTATTTAATGCTTTCCGGCAATGAAATTCATTGCCTTGATATATCGCAGATAAGCAAAATTTTTTGCGCACCCCATAGGGCTACGATGGGCGTGCCGCTGTCAACCTTGTAGCCGGAAGGGTAATGTGATTATTATGAAAAATAAAAAGGCAATCCTTGCACTTGTTCTTGTTGTTGCAATCGTTGCGGCGTTTGCGGCGTGTTCAAAATCAAGCAAAGATGATAAAGGCTCAACCTCGCAGATTACAGCCGCAGTTACCGATTCAAACGGCGAGGCTGTAACGGATGAAAACGGCGTTATTGTCACCGAAAAGGTCGGCGGCGAGGTGGTGACCGATAAAAGCGGCATGGCTGTAACCGAAGTTGTTACGCAAAAGGGCGGTCAAACCGTTACCGATAAAGCAGGTAAAGCGGTTACGCAGGTTGTAACTGAAAAATCAACCGCATCATCAAAATCGGGCGACAAAACAAGCACAACCAAAAAGAGCAACAAGCCTGCGGCGCCGTCGGCTCCGTCAAGCCTTAAGGCAGGCAGTGTCACTCAAACAAGCCTTAAACTCACATGGTCGGGCAAAGCAAACGGCTATCAAATTCAGTCAAGCACCGACAGAGGCAGCCATTGGACAACGCTTGAAAAAACATACAAATCAAAATCATACACCGCAAAGAAGCTTTCAAGTTATACCGACTATATTTTCCGTGTTCGCGCATACAATCAAAATTCAAACGGAACTTCGTATTCAAAATGGACAGTTGTTTCAGTAAAAACAAAGGCCAATGAAAAATCAAAAAGATATATCACGGTTTCTGTAAAACTTCCGTCAAGCGGCGGCAGCGACACACTCAATATTTATGTCGACGGAAAACTTGTTAAGTCTCAAAAAGTCAACTTTGACGGCTCGACATACAAATACAAAACAACAAAAAAATATGAAGGCCTTGTTACAATAAAAGCCGAGTTTTCGTCAAAAGGTAAGGAAACGGCGGCTTCAACCGACAAGGATTCGTGCTATTTGAGCCTTGATGACAAGGGCATCGTTATCGTTGACGGCAGTGATGACTGATTTTGTTAAACTTTTACAAAAAAACAATATAAAATAGTATACATTCAACAAAAACAGGGTCATTCGCCCTGTTTTTTTGTTTGAAATAATGATAAAAAATGTCATATAACAGTGTTAGAATTTTCAAAACGGGCATAATTTTGGCTTTAAGTGATTGAAATTGAAAAATCAAAATGATATAATTTAGTGTGGTAAGTATGGAAAATGCAATTTTCCGCCACTGACTGCAAATTTTTTATGGAGGCTATTCCAATGGAAAGAAAAAAGAAAACGATGGACGGTAACAGTGCCGCTGCTCATGTCAGCTACGCATTTACGGAAGTTGCCGGTATCTATCCTATCACACCTTCTTCACCTATGGCAGAGGAAACAGATGCCATGGCTGCAAGAGGAGTTAAAAACCTTTTCGGTCAAACCGTTAAGGTTGCAGAGCTTGAATCCGAAGGCGGTGCAGCAGGTGCTGTTCACGGTTCTCTTTCTGCGGGCGCTTTAACAACAACATACACAGCATCGCAGGGTCTTTTGCTTATGATTCCCAATATGTATAAGATTGCCGGCGAGCTTATTCCGAGTGTTATTCATGTTTCGGCTCGTTGTGTTTCTACACATGCACTTAACATTTTCGGCGACCATTCCGATGTTATGGCATGCCGTCAAACGGGCTATGCAATGCTTTGCTCGGCAAATGTTCAGGAGGTTATGGATCTCGGCGCCGTTGCTCACCTTGCAACACTTAAGAGCCGTGTTCCGTTCCTTCACTTCTTTGACGGTTTCCGCACCTCACACGAGGTTCAGAAGATTGAAATTTGGGATTATGAAGATTTGAGAGATATGCTTGATATGCAGGATGTCGCAGATTTCCGTGCAAGAGCACTCAATCCGGAGCATCCCGTTCTCCGCGGCTCGGCAGAAAACTCTGATATTTTCTTCCAGCACAGAGAGGCTTGTAACAAATACTATAACGATGCGGTTGCCGCAACTGTTATGTATATGGACAAGGTTAACGAAAAAATCGGCACAAATTATAAGCCGTTCAACTACTACGGTGCACCCGATGCCGACAGAATTATCATTGCTATGGGCTCTGTTTGCGATACAATCAAGGAAACAGTTGATTTCCTTAATGCCCGCGGCGAAAAAACAGGTATGGTTTGTGTTCACCTTTACAGACCGTTCTCTGCAGAGTATCTTATTTCTGCTATTCCCGAAACAGTTAAAACAATTTCCGTTATCGACAGAACAAAAGAGCCGGGCTCACTCGGCGAGCCGCTTTATCTCGATGTTGTTGCAGCTCTTAAAGGCTCAAAGTTCGACGGCGTTGAAATTTACGGCGGTCGCTACGGTTTAGGCTCAAAGGATACTCTTCCTGCTCACATTATTTCGGTATTTGCAAATATGAATGCCGCAGAGCCAAAGAAAACATTTACCCTTTCAATCGAGGATGATGTTACAAATCTTTCACTTCCTATCACCGAAACACCCGATACAACACCTAAGGGCACAACCTCATGCAAATTCTGGGGTCTCGGCTCGGATGGTACTGTAGGTGCAAATAAGGACTCTATCAAGATTATCGGCGACCATACCGATATGTACGCTCAAGGTTATTTCTTCTACGATTCAAAGAAATCCGGCGGTATCACGGTATCTCACCTTCGTTTCGGCTCATCACCGATTACATCAACATATCTTATCAACAAGGCAAATTTTGTTGCCTGCCACAATCCGTCATATGTTAACAAATATGATATGGTGCAGGATCTTCTTCCGGGCGGAACATTCCTTCTTAACTGTATTTGGAGCCCTGAGGAACTTGACGCAAATCTCCCTGCATCAATGAAGAGATATATTGCTCAAAACAACATCAACTTCTACACAATCAACGGTATCAAGATTGCTGAGGAGGTTGGTCTTCCGGGCCGTGCATCAACAATTCTTCAATCTGCATTTTTCACCATCAGCGGTATTCTCCCTGTTGACGAAGCAATCGGATATATGAAAGAAAAGGTTGTCGCTAAATTCTCAAAGAAGGGCGAGGCTGTTGTTAACTCAAACTGCAACGGTATCGACCGCGGCTCTAAAGAAGTTGTTAAAATCGATGTTCCTGCATCTTGGGCTGATGCAAAGGATGAGGAAAACGATTATGAAGTCCCGACAAACAGACCTGAAATGAAGAAGTTTGTTAAAAACATTCTTCACCCTGTTGACAGACTTCACGGTGATGATCTTCCCGTTTCCGCATTCCTTGACAGCGCAGACGGCGTTTATCCGCAAGGTTCTGCCGCATTTGAAAAGAGAGGCATTGCCGTTGATGTTCCCGAATGGGATCCTACAAAGTGTGCACAGTGTAACCTTTGTTCAATGGTTTGTCCTCATGCAGTGATCAGACCTATTTGTATGAACGAGGAAGAGGCTGCCGCCGCTCCCGAGGGAACAAAGATGATTAAGAGCAAGAGAACAGATTATCAATATGCTCTTATCACATCTGTTCTTGACTGTACCGGTTGTGCATCATGTGCAAATGTTTGTCCTACAAAGTCACTCACAATGAAGCCGATTGCATCTCAGCTTGATGTTCAAAAGTCATTCGACGCACTTGTTGATACATCTGTTAAGTCCGAGGTAGCAAATCAAACAACAATCGGCGTTCAATACAAAAAGCCTTATCTTGAGTTCTCCGGTGCTTGCGCAGGTTGCGGCGAAACACCATATGCAAAACTTGCCACACAGCTTTACGGCGACAAGATGTATATTGCGAACGCAACAGGCTGTTCTTCAATTTGGGGCGGCTCTGCTCCGTCAACACCTTACACCGTAGATGAAAACGGTCACGGTCCTGCTTGGTCAAACTCATTGTTTGAGGATAACGCAGAGTTCGGCTACGGTATGTATCTTGCTCAAAAGCAAATCCGCGAAAGACTTGCCGCAGACGCAGTTACACTCTCCGAGGCAGGTGTTAAAGAGGCTGACGCATGGCTTGCAACATATGATGATGCAGCAGTAAACGATAAGGACGCTGCCGCTCTTATCGACGCACTCAAATCAGCATCACTCAGCGGTGACGCAAAGGCTGCCGCAGAGGACTTCCTTAAGGATGCAGATTATGCGGCTAAAAAATATCAATTCATCTTCGGCGGCGACGGCTGGGCATACGACATCGGCTTCGGCGGTCTTGACCATGTAATCGCTCAAAACGAGGATGTTAATATCGTTGTATTTGATACAGAGGTTTATTCAAATACAGGCGGACAGGCATCAAAATCAACTCCTACCGGCGCAGTTGCAAAATTTGCCGCTTCAGGTAAAGTTGTTAAGAAGAAGGACCTTGCACAAATCGCAATGTCATACGGCTATGTATATGTTGCATCTGTTGCTATGGGTGCTAATGCAAATCAGTGTCTCAAAGCATTCCAGGAGGCTGCGGCTTATCACGGTCCGTCACTCATCATTTGCTATGCTCCTTGTATTAACCACGGTATCAAGATGCCGTTCAACCAGGCAGAGCAAAAGAAGGCTGTTGCAGCAGGCTATTGGAACTTGTTCAGATACAATCCTGCTCTCATTGCCGAAGGCAAGAATCCGTTCAGCCTTGATTCAAAGGCTCCGAGCGCAGATTATGTTGAGTTTATCGAGGGCGAAACAAGATATTCCGCTCTTAAGCGCTCATTCCCGGGCAAGGCAGAAAAGCTCTTCAGCATTGCAGCCGAAAACTCAATTGAAAAGTATAACAAGCTCACAAAACTTGTTGATTATTATGCACCCGATGCAAAATAATTGAATTAAACGAGCCGCAGACATTCATTGTCTGCGGCTTTCTTTTTGCCCTTTTATCATTGCGTTTCTTCTTGACTTATATACAAGCTAAATGATATAATTTTATAGTTAAAGGGTATGTATTTGTGCACCCTTTGCATTTAAAATAAAGGGGTGAAAACTATGCAGGATATGACAGAACTTATCCTTTTGTATGATTTGGTTGTTTCAAGAGCCGATCCGTCCGACAATCCTCGCCTTGATGAATTAAAATCACGCGAGGTCAGAATGAAACAAAAAATAATTGCAACGGTAAGAGAAATGCACGATAAGTATTCCGAAGCGGAATACAATGACGATATATTCACTCTCATTGCGGATTGGAATGACGAGTGCTGTATTGACGCTTTTGCCAAAGGCGTTGCCTTTGCAATGAGTTTCAGCGAGCAGGCTGGCAGATTTAAAAACACCGAATATTTTTTGTAATTTTTGACAATCATATTTTCAAAGTCGCGGCGAGCCGAAACGGTTTGCATTGCGGCTTTGATGATTCAAACAAAAATGCTAATAGATAAATTGGATTTAATATATTTAGAATGCGTTTTTAAGAAAAAATTATAATCGCTTTTTTGCGCAAAAAAATCCCCCGATGTAAAACTTTGGCATCGGGGGATTTTGCTGTTATATATTGTTTTTTGCCTTTTGCTCGGCGGCGAGGGCTTTGAATTTTTTGTGTTTTGAAAGATAAATTATCGCGAGCGGAATGTCTGCAAGAAGCCATGCGGCGGGAGCGGCATAGCAAACGGCGTTGAAGCCGATAATCTTAGTGAAAATAAATGCTACTGCAAGTCTGCCGAAAAATTCACCTGCTCCTGCAATCATATTTGAATATGTAAAGCCGAGGCCCTGCAATGTGTTTCGCAAAACAAACAAAATCGCAACAAGGCTGTAGCACTCTGCCGTGGCGATGATATATTGCTTTGCCGCCGCCATAATTGCGGCGTTCGGCTCTGTCATAAACAGCGAAACCGTCGGCAAGCCGATTAAATACAGCGTAAGGCTCATTATAACCGACACAACTATATCTGCGATGAATATTTTTTTAACCGATTTTGTGATTCGCTCGTAGTTTCGTGCGCCGTAGTTTTGACCGACGAATGTCTGCGTTGCAACGCCGAGTCCCGACATGGGTATGTTGGTCAAATTTTCAACTCTGCCTGCGGCGGTGAAGCCTGCAATTACATTTGCGCCGAATGAATTGACTGCGCTTTGCAGGCACATTGAACCGATTGATGTGATTGTAAATTGGAGTGAAACAGGGATGCCGAGCTTGATTTGCTCCCAAGCCGTCGCCATATTCGGCTTTAGGTCGCTTTTTTTGATTTCAACATCCTTGTTGTATTTGATAACATAAATGCCGGTTAAAAGCGCGGCTACGGCGTTGGCAATAAGCGTTGCCCACGCGGCGCCCTCAACGCCCCATTTGAAGTTTTTGACAAATAATAAATCAAGAACAAAATTGACTATAACGCTGACTATAAAGAAATACAGCGGTTTTTTACTTTCACCGACGGCTCTTGAAATTGCTGTGAAATTGTTTGACAGCATTTGAAACGGAACGCCGAAATAAAGGATGTTCATATACGCCGCCGAAAGGTCGATGATTTCGCTCGGTGTGCCTATTGCCTTTAAGAGCGGTCTTGTCAAAATATGCGCAACGATAATAATTGCAACGCCGACAATTGCTGAAATTGTGATGCTGTTGCCGGCATAGTGCGACAACTTGCGTTTGTCGCCTGCGCCGAATGCGTGCGCAACAGGAATTGTAAATCCGCTTGTCAATCCGAACGCCGCACCAATTAAAAATGAGCCGATAGGACCGACATTGCCGACTGCGGCAAGCGCATCGGTGCTGACATATCTGCCGACTATAATATTATCGACAAGCGAATAATTATACTGTAAAAGTGAAGAAAGCATTATCGGCAACGAAAAAAACACAATGGTCTTTATCGGACTGCCGGTGAGCATATTATTTTTTTTCATTTTTCTACCTTGATAAATCGAAATAATCCGTTTGCTCAGTTATCGACCGGTTATTTTTTCTGTATATTCACCAAATTTGAATTTGCGTTGATAAACTTAATGCTATTATATACTTAAATCACAGAAAATCAAGGAAATTTTAGCAATAAATAGGAAAAAATACATATTGATTTATTATTAACAATCATATATAATAAAAATGTATGCATAGGGCAATTTCTAAATCAGCCCTAAATTCATAAAAATCTATCAAAGAGAGGTTATAACAATGGATGCATTAAATAAAAAGACTGTTGAAGACATTGATGTTAAGGGCAAAAGAGTTCTTGCTCGTTGCGATTTCAATGTTCCGCTTAAAGACGGCGAAATCACAAATGACAAGAGAATCGTTGCAGCTCTTCCGACAATCAAATATTTGAAGGACCACGGTGCAAAGGTTATCCTTTGCTCACACCTCGGCAGACCTAAGGGAGAATACAAACCCGAGTTTTCACTTGCTCCGGTTGCGGCTAAGCTTTCCGAATATCTCGGTCAAGAGGTTAAGCTTGCAGAGGACCCTGAAGTTGTAGGTGCAAACGCAAAGGCTATGGCGGCAGAACTTAAGGACGGCGATGTTATGCTCCTTGAAAATGTTCGCTACAGAAAAGAAGAAACAAAGAACGAGGAAGTTTTTTCAAAGGAACTTGCTTCTCTCGCAGATATTTTTGTTAACGACGCATTTGGTACTGCACACAGAGCACACTGCTCAACAACAGGTGTTGCCGCATATCTTCCGGCTGTTTGCGGTTTTCTTATCCAAAAGGAAATCAAGTTCATGGGCGGCGCTCTTGCCGATCCTAAAAGACCGCTTGTTGCTATTTTAGGCGGTGCAAAAGTTTCCGATAAAATCGGTGTAATTTCAAACCTTCTCGATAAGTGCGACACAATCATTATCGGCGGCGGTATGGCTTACACATTTATGAGATATCTCGGCCATTCAATCGGCACTTCTCTTCTTGAAGAGGATTGGATTGAAAAAGCAGGTCAGATGATGGCTGATGCAAAGGAAAAGGGCGTTAAATTCCTTATCCCTGTTGATAACAAGGTAGGCAAGGAGTATGACGAAAACACCGAGTCAAAAATCGTTAATTCAGACGAAATTCCTGATGGCTGGATGGGTCTTGACATCGGTCCGGAATCACAAAAGCTCTTTACAGACGCTATCAAGGGCGCAGGCACAGTAATTTGGAACGGTCCTATGGGCGTTTCCGAGTGGAAGAATTTTGAAGACGGTACAGTTGCAGTTGCAAAGGCAGTTGCAGACTCGGGCGCAATCTCAATCATCGGCGGCGGCGATTCTGTTGCGGCTGTTACAAAGCTCGGCTTTGCAGATAAGATGAGCCACATCTCAACCGGCGGCGGCGCATCTCTCGAATTCCTTGAGGGCAAAGAACTTCCGGGTATCGCAGCTCTTCAGGATAAAGACTGATTTTGTTAAATATTCTTTTTAAAAGAGGTAAATATAATGAATAAGCAATTAAGAAAAGCAGTTATTGCAGGTAACTGGAAAATGAATAAAACTCCTGCACAAACAACAGAGCTTATTAATGCAATGAAGCCGCTTGTAGCAGATGCCGACTGCGGCGTTGTACTTTGCGTTCCTTTTGTTGATATTCCGGCAGCAGTTGAAGCCGCTAAAGGCTCAAACATTAAAATCGGTGCCGAAAATGTTCACTTTAAGGACAGCGGTGCTTTTACAGGCGAGGTTGCGGCAGATATGCTCCTTGAGCTTGGCGTTGAATATGTAGTTATCGGCCACAGCGAAAGAAGAACATATTTCGGCGAGACAGACCAAACTGTTAACCTTCGCACACTCAAAGCTCTTGAAAAGGGTCTTAAGCCAATCATTTGCGTTGGCGAAACTCTTGAGCAAAGAGAACTCGGTTATACAGAAACTTTGTTAAAGTATCAAACAAAAATGGCTCTTACAAATGTAACTGCTGACCAACTTAAGAATGTTATTATCGCTTATGAGCCTGTTTGGGCTATCGGTACAGGCGTTACAGCTACTGCCGATCAGGCTGATGAGGGCAACGGCTTTGTTCGTTCGGCTATTGCCGAGGCTTACGGTGCAGATGCTGCTGAATCGGTAACAATTCAGTACGGCGGCTCAATGAACGCTAAAAATGCCGACGAGCTTGTTTCAAAGGTAAATGTTGACGGCGGTCTTATCGGCGGCGCATCACTCAAGGCAGAGGATTTTGCAGTTATCGTTAAAGCTGCTTCTAAATAATGCAATTATGGGTGGGAATTTTCCTGCCCATTTGTTTTGGAGGATAAAAATACAATGAAAAAGACTAATGTACTTTGTATTATGGATGGTTGCGGTCACAATCCGTCAGATTTCGGCAACGCTGTTTCAGCCGCTAAAAAGCCGAATCTTGACAAACTTATGGCTGACTATCCGTACACATATATCGGTGCGTCGGGACTTGATGTAGGCTTGCCCGACGGTCAGATGGGCAACTCCGAGGTAGGTCACACAAATATGGGTGCCGGCAGAGTAGTTTATCAGGAACTTACAAGAATCACAAAATCAATTCAGGACGGCGACTTTTTCGAGAACGATGCTCTCAAGACGGCAGTTCAAAGCGCTATTGACAACAACGGTGCTCTTCACCTTATGGGTCTTATGAGCGACGGCGGCGTTCACTCGCACAACACTCACCTTTGGGCTTTGATTGAGCTTGCAAAGAAGATGGGACTTGAAAAGGTTTATATCCATTGCATTATGGACGGCAGAGATGTTCCGCCGACTTCGGGCAAGGATTATGTTGCCGCGGCAATTGAAAAGACAAAAGAAATCGGCGTGGGCAAGGTTGCAACTGTTGTAGGCCGTTACTACGCTATGGACAGAGATAACAACTGGGACAGAGTAAAAAAGGCATATGACGCACTTGTTTTCGGCGAGGGCATCCAAACAACCGACCCGGTTGCCGCTATTGAAAAATCATACGAAACAGTCGACGGCGACGGCAAAAACCTCACCGACGAGTTCATTCTCCCGACTGTTTGCCTTGAGAACGAGGGCAGAATTTCAGACGGCGACAGCGTTGTTTGCTTCAACTTCCGCCCCGACAGAGCAAGAGAAATCACAAGAACATTTGTTGACGATGATTTCAAGGGCTTTGAGAGAACAAGACTCAATGTTCACTATGTTTGCATGACACAATATGACGCAACAATGCCTAATGTTGATGTTGCATTCAAGCCGCAGACGCTCAAAAACACATTCGGCGAATATCTTGCAAAACTCGGTATGACACAGCTTCGTATCGCTGAAACAGAAAAATATGCCCATGTAACATTCTTCTTCAATGGTGGCGTTGAGGCTGTCAACGAGGGCGAGGACAGAATCCTTATCCCTTCACCGAAGGTTGCAACATATGATTTACAGCCGGAGATGAGCGCATATAAGGTTTCGGAAAAACTTAACGAGGCAGTAAGATCGGGCAAATACGATGTAGTAATCGTAAACTTTGCAAACTGCGATATGGTCGGACACACAGGTGTGTTTGATGCGGCTGTAAAGGCTGTTGAAACTGTTGACGAGTGCGTAGGCTCGCTTTATGACGCTGTTATGGACAACGGCGGCACACTTTTCGTAACCGCAGACCACGGCAACGCCGATCAAATGGAAGAGCCGGACGGTTCACCGTTCACCGCTCACACAACAAACAAAGTTCCGTTTATTTGTGTTAACTGCGGCGATAATGTTGAGCTTCGCGAGGGCGGCAAACTTTCAGACATTGTTCCGACAATGCTTAAGGTAATGAACCTTCCGCAGCCCGAGGAAATGACAGGCACTTCAATTATCAAATAATTTTGGTCGATTTTTTAAGCTGCTCGGGTAACCGGGCAGTTTTTGCATAATTTTAATGTAATATAAATACTATTATTAGAGGTGAACTATTATGTTTAAAGAAATTGCTTTTACCGATGTTAAGGAAAATGTTGTTGATTTGCTCAAAAATCAATGGGCGCTTGTTACGGCAGGTGATAAAAACGGTTTTAACCCCATGACTGTTTCTTGGGGTGCTGTCGGCGAACTTTGGGCGCAGGATATGGCTACAATTTATATCCGCCCTCAAAGATACACCGTTAAATATCTTGAAGAGCAGGATTATTTTACAATCAGCGTTTATCCGCCGGAGCTTAAAAAACAGATTCACGGCGTTTGCGGTTCAAAAAGCGGCAGAGATACCGACAAGGCAAAAGAAGCAGGCATAACACCTGTTTTTGACGAAAAAGCTCCTTATTTTAAGGAGGCAAAACTTGTTCTTGTTTGCCGCAAGGTTGCAAAGGGCGAGTTCAAACCCGAGCAGTTTATTGATAAATCAATCATTCCTGCTCAATATCCTCAAAACGATTTCCACTATATCTATTACGGCGCAATCGAAAAGGTATTGATTAACGAATAAAACAAAATAATTTTATTCTCCGTCAGGATAAAGCGTCTTGGCGGAGATTTTGATATAAAGGTATTGATTTTTAGACAGCTTTAGTGTATAATACTTTTACGAAAAGAGTGCTTTTGCGCCTTTTATGTAGCGTATGGGCCCTGTGCGACGGGATGCTACGAACCTTGTCAGGCGGGGAACCGAGCAGCAATAAGTGGATTATTCTGTGTGCCTCAGACAAGTCTGTATGCTACATAAAAGGCGCGAGGGCTTTTTTTATTGAATTGTCCTCGTGGTTTTATTTTTATGCCGCGCGATATAAATTTGTGCTTGGGCACAATCCGTCATCGCTCTATCGGGCTATAGTAGGGCGTGTGGATTACACATTTGTAGCCGGAAGGGCTGTGGAAGATAATATGTATCAGGTTTTATACAGAAAATACAGACCAAAAGTCTTTTCGGATGTTTACGGTCAGGACCATGTAACCTCCACACTTAAAAACGAAATAAAAAGCGGCAGAATTTCGCACGCTTATCTTTTCACCGGCTCACGCGGAACGGGCAAAACCACCTGCGCAAAAATTCTTGCAAAGGCTGTCAATTGCGAAAACAGCGTTGACGGCGAGCCGTGCAACGAGTGCGAGGTTTGTAAGGGTATCGACAGCGGCGCGATTTATGATGTTGTCGAGATTGATGCGGCGTCAAACAACGGCGTTGACAATATCCGCAACCTGCGTGAGGAGGCTAACTACACTCCCGCAAGGGGCAAATACCGTGTATATATTATTGACGAGGTGCACATGCTTTCTACGGGCGCGTTCAACGCCCTGTTAAAAACGCTTGAGGAGCCGCCGGCGCATGTAATTTTTATTCTTGCAACGACCGAGGTTCACAAGCTCCCGGCAACAATTCTTTCGCGTTGCCAAAGGTTTGATTTCAAACGCATTCAGCCCGAAACAATGGCTGTCAGACTTAAACAGGTTGCCGAACTTGAGGGTATGACTCTTGCCGACGATGCCGCAATACTCATTGCACGCATTGCCGACGGCGCACTGCGTGACGGATTGTCTATTCTTGACCAATGCGCAGGCAGAAGCAAGGAAATAACAGCCGAGCTTGTGTCCGATGTCGCAGGGCTTGCAGGCAGAGAGGCAATGTATCAACTGTCGGACTGCATTGCGTCAAAGAATTCAAGCGGAGCAATGACGATTATCAGCGAACTTTATCAAAACAGCTATGATATGGAGCGCCTTTGCGTTGAAATGATAAGCCATTTCAGAAATTTCCTTGTTGTCAAAACAGTAAGACAGAGCAGGGAACTTATCATTTGCACCGACGATGAGTACGAAAGCATACTTGCAGGCGCAAAAAAATTCACTATCGAGGGAATACTTCATTCGCTTGATTTGTTCCAAAACACACTTGTTGCAATCAAGGGCGGAGCAACCGCTCGCATCGAGGTTGAAATGGCGTTTGCAAAACTTTGCGAGCCGAAACTCGAGGGCGATATTTCATCGGTGCTTGACAGATTGTCAACCCTTGAAAGAGCGGTGAAAAACGGCACCGTTGCCGTATCGGCACAACCGCAGAGCGCACCTGTTCAAGAGGCGCCTAAGCCGCAGACCGTTCAAAAGCCGACAAATGTCGAGCCGGAGCCTGTTGCAAATGTAAACCGTCAATCGGAGCCGGACACCGTCAATCAACCAGAGCCGGAACCGCCTGTTTCGCAGGAAACACCCGACGAGCCAAGCTCACCGCCTGCACCGAGCGTACAGCCGCAGGGCGACAGTACAGTGCAGGAAGAGTTTATGCAGTGGGGCGAGTTTATGGATGTTCTTCATAAGGAGGACATTGCGCTTTACGGCGTTTTAAACGGCGCACGCGGATTTGTTCGCGGTGATTTCTTCCTTATCGACAGCCCCAATCAGACAGTCAGAGAGTTTATCAAAATTTCGACTCATTCAAAGGCTGTCAAAAAGGCATTGTTTGAGGTGACGGGCAAGCAATATAAGCTCGGACTTTTCAAAAACAAATCGACCGAAAATGTTCAGTGCGACCCGCTTGAAAATTTCATTTCACAAGCGCAGCACGCTATAAATATTGATTTTAAATAACCTAAAAGGAGAATAAAAATGAAAGCAAGACTTCCAAAAGGATACGGTGGCGGCGGACCGCAAAATATGCAGCAAATGCTCAAGCAGGCTCAAAAAATGCAAGCCGAAATTGAAGCAAAGCAGGCTGAACTTCAAGAAAAGGAATATGTTGTTTCTTCCGGCGGCGGAATGGTTGAAGTTACCGTTACCGGCAAGCACGAGGTTAAGGCAATCGGCATCAACCCCGAAGTTGTTGACCCGGAGGATGTAGAAATGCTTGAGGATATGCTTGTTGCCGCTCTTAACGAGGCAAACCGTAAAATTGACGAAGAGGCAGAGCGCGAAATCGATGGAGTAACCGGCGGACTCAACATTCCGGGACTTTAATATTTAAAAAATCAACCGATTAAATTATATTGCCTGAAAGGCTGTGGTGATTAAAATGGCATATAATCTTGCGCCGCTTCAAAACTTAATAGACCAGTTTGAGCGTATGCAGGGTATAGGCCACAAAACGGCGCAGAGAATGGCGTTTTATGTGCTCGGTTTGTCCGACAAAGAGGCAAACGATTTTGCAAAAGCCATAACCGATGCGCACACAAAAATCAGGCAGTGCAAAATTTGCTGTGATTTGGCGGATGACGAACTTTGCCCGATATGCAAATCAAACACGCGCGACAAAAGTGTGATTTGCGTTGTTGAGGACCCTCGCGATGTCGCCGCAATCGAGCGCACGCACGAATATAACGGCACATATCATGTGCTCCACGGTGCAATTTCGCCGATGGATAATATCGGTCCCGACCAAATCAGAATTAAAGAGCTGCTTGCAAGGCTTAATGACGGCACGGTTGAGGAGGTCATTATGGCTACAAACCCGACTGTCGAGGGCGAGGCAACGGCAATGTATATTTCCCGTCTGCTTAAGCCGATGGGCATTACGGTCAGCCGCCTTGCATACGGCGTGCCGGTCGGTGCCGATCTTGAATATGCAGATGAGGTGACGCTCGGCAGGGCGTTGGAAGGCAGAAGCCTTATTTAAACGAAAGGGGTGACAGGCTTGGCTGAGGAATTTCAAATTATAGCAAAAAACAGAAAAGCCTATCACGACTATTTTGTTTTGGAAACCTACGAGGCAGGAATAGAGCTTTACGGCACGGAGATTAAATCAATCCGCGCCGGCAGAGTCAATCTTAAGGACTCGTTTTGCAGTGTTGACGACGGCGAAATGTTTGCAATCGGTATGCATATTTCACCTTACGAGCAGGGCAATCGCTTTAATCGCGACCCGTTGCGCAAAAAACGCCTATTGCTCCATAAGCGCGAAATTATGAAGCTTTTCGGCGAAAGTCAGCAGCAGGGATTGTCGATTATTCCGCTCGAGCTTTATATAAAAAAGGGCAGAGCAAAGCTCCAAATCGGGCTTTGCAAGGGCAAAAAGCTCTATGACAAGCGCGCTGTTGAGGCAAAAAAGGTTGCAAACAGATCGATTGAGCGAGAGCTTAAGCAAAGATATTAAATTTAAATATGGGGATGAAAGGATTTCGACAGGGTCGGTAAGTCTTGATCAGCGAGTAGCGGAGTTGCACCGCTATAAAAGTAACAACTTAAAATTAACTGACAATAATCGTACAGTTCTTAAGGCTGCCTAAGCGCGCCTTCGTTCTCTTTAGGTAGTGCCACGGACCTTTTGAGAGCGTCGACTTAGTGGCGAACATGAACGAAAGAGTGTCTCGGCTTTCGTCAGGTATCAGAGAATACTTTAGCGCATAGGCTGACTGCCGCCGCTGCGTGAGGGGATAACTTAAAAGACAGCCTACACTCGTAGAGCCCTCGATAAGCCGATTTTGGACGCGGTTTCGATTACCGCCATCTCCACCAAAAATTAAGAGTACCCTTGTGGTACTCTTATATTTTTGCTGTGGGATGTAATCGAAACAGCCGTAAAGAAAACAGTCCGGTGGACTGTTTTTAGGCGCGGCGTGTCGGCGAGCGCGGAAGCGAGCCGAGCGATACCGCCATCTCCACCACGCATTAGAAACCTACATTGAACCGCAGAAATACGGGAAAATGCGGGTTTCTTCTTATTTTGTCAACCTACATAAACCTACAAAAAACTACCTTACGGGATACATACTGGTAACACGCGGGAAACACAACAGAATTTTGCAAAGAAGAAGGGCGGCATTTTGCCGCCCCTTTTTTATGTGTGTATTCGATTAACGCATCAATCTTTGTCTTCATATAGATATGTGTGTAAACCCTTTCTGTGAAGGTCTGCGCCGCCTTATGCCCGACAATTTCTTTGATAACGCTTTCATTGACATTGTGAACAGTCTTCGCCTAAATCAGCTGAATCCTCGTTATCACTTTCGTCCGATTCGTCACGTTTCTAAATCAAAACTTATTCCAATCGTTAAAAACAGACAAACTGTCAGAAACAAATTGCTCTTTTGAATATTCAAAATCGTTTACATCTTCGGCAGAAAATTTTGAATAAAACAGCTTGTCACCGTTTTCAATCAATAATGAATAGGCATAGCCTTTTTCATTGCTGTCATAATAAAGCGTGTATCCGTCACCGTCGGATTTGTTTTTCAAAACAATATCGTCTTTGTCGTATCCCTCGAATTTGCTTTTAATCAAACTACTGTGCGATTCCTGCAACGAGCAAGTGAAATTCACATCGCAACTGTTTCCGTATTTGTCAAAATATGACTTATCGCAGTCGATAAATCCCGCTTTGCCGAGCGAATTCTTTTCGCATGTTAAATAGTAATTGTCCGATATAGATTTATCGCTGTCTTTCAATGCGTAGTCTTTTATTTGGCTTACAACCGACGGCTCTTTGTCCAAAATATTCTTTGCAGAGGTCATGCCAAAAGCGCATATACAAACAATTATGAATGAAACCACAAACACAATCGGCAAAACAAATCTTGCGGCTTTAACAAAGCCCGAAACCTCACCCTTTTTAGTTTGCTTAATTGAAATGACAAGCAAAATCAATTCAAACAACAAAAGCAAAACAAGAGCAATAAGCGCACCGATAAATATTATGTATTTTGCCAAGTCGGCAGGAATTGCTGTCAAAAGCCCCGTATTTATATACGACATCTTATAAAAAATAAGCAAAAGTACAATTCCGACAACGGCAAGCATTGATTGAACAGCATAATTGATTTGATATTTTTTGTTGATCATAACTTATTTACCTCCCAATTAGAAACCCTGTAAGCATACCATCCACACACTTTAGAATTTCTATGCTTTGAAATATTAAATAAATTTAAATAATTATATTTCAAATTAACAACTCTTTTTTTCAAAAAAAGAAATTATAAAATCTCTTTATTACATATGTTTTTATTCCGATTGAAGCTAAGTATATACCAATAGTTGCAGATGCTATATTTATACCGGCTATATTCGGACAGCTATTGGTTGCAGGTGTTGAGTTTTTTGTATAGCTCGTTGATAAAATTGTATGGGTTTTTAATCGGTATATAGTATGTTTGCGTGGCTGTTTTGATTTCGACTATATTGTCGGAATCGACGCCGTTTATACTATGCTTGTCGGACTTTTTGCAAAGCAGTATATCGTTGTATGAAATATTTTTGACATTGATTAGCCCTGCGGTCGCTTTGTCCGTTTTAAACTCAACGCCGTTGACACCAAGCACGATTTCGTCACAATCCGGCATATATCCGCGTTGCAAATCAAATTGAAACATATTTGGCGATGCTTTAGTTTCAAATGTATGATTGTTTTCAATCATACTTTGCCGCTTTTTTACTTCGTTAATGAAGTCATCCGAATTTTCTACAGAAATATAATGAAGTGCTACTCCTGTACTCATTGTAATCTTAATAAAATCGTTCCAATCAACTATACGCGCATATGCATCAAAAACAGGCAAATTGGCAAAACTCGTTTTTGGTACTTTTTCTATGCTTTCAATATTCGCGATTTTCATTTTATCATTAAATCCTCTACAAAATTCAGAAAGATTATATCGGTACACCTTAATTGTATCGCCTTTAATAACAACCTTTTGTGGAAATAAGGAAATTACTGCAAAAAACAAAATCTCACTAATAGCAACACCAAGTTCAATTCGGGTCAATATAATTGAATCGGAAACAATGGATTCTAAATAAACATTTACTTTTCCCAAAACAAACATTGTCACAAACGCTAAAAAAGTACCAATCAGCGTATTAAAAAAGAGGTTAATGAGTTTGGCAAAGATTTTTTTCAATTTTCCACCGTAAGAAAATTTATATATTTTTTTATCCATAAAAACTCCTACATTATCTCTCCGTGCATACGAATTATTATAATTTTAGGGATAATGTCGGCGAGTGCTGAAACTACAGGCCCCGAAATTGGTCCCAAAAATAATGTACCTAATTTTTTTGCCATTTTTTCACCATTTTTGATAGTTTTTTGGAATCGGATTTACCGCTCTAATACAGTGATTGGGTGCAACGCTATTGGTTGCAGGTGTTGAGCTTTTTGTATAGCTCGTTGATAAAATCGTATGGGTTTTTAATCGGTATGTAGTATGTTTGCGTGGCTGTTGTGATTTCGACTATATTGTCGGAATTAACGCCGTTTATACTATGCTTGTCGGACTTTTTGCAAAGCTGTATATCGTTGTATGAAATGCTTTTGACATTGATTAGCCCTGCGGTTGTTTTGTCCGTTTTGAAGTCAATGCCGTTGACGCCAAGCACGATTTCGTCACAATCAGGCATATATCCGCGTTGCAAATCAAATTGAAACATATTTGTCGGCACAGCCGATTGACTTGTTTCATCATTTTCCTTGCTTTTGGCTAATTCCACGCGTTTATTGACCTCGTTTATAAAATCATCGGGATTTTGAACGGGAACTAAATAAACTCTATCATTTCTGTCATTTTCTGCAACAATTTTCACAAAATCCTTACGAGCAAAAGGCATTACGGCATACGGTGGGTAACGCCGACCTTTACAAAAAATGTATTTTTCGCACTTAATAATGTCTTTATAATTTATTTTATCATTAAACCCTCTTGTAAAGTATATTGGATCTAAAATATACCTGTTGATTTTCAAAAAACTGTCATTAAGAATTAGTCTTCGTGGTATTGCAGTTAAAATAGCAGCCATCGGCAAAGCACAGAAAGTAGCTCTTCCAAGAAAAGTGTTTGCGACATTTAGAATAACTGAATTGCCGTGATTGTCACCATCAAACAGTGTTAATATTCTCGACATAATGAAAATCACAAACATAATTTCAACAGATGAACCAAGGAATATCACAATTTGATTTATAAGATACTTGAAAAAACCTCCGTACGAAAATTTATATTTAACTTTCATATCTTTATCCTTTATTACTAACATAAAAAAATCAGTCCTTTAATTCTTAAAGCTGCAACATCCATTCCGATGCTTGATATAAAATGAATTATAAATCCGGCAATAGGTGAAAATCCTTGTCGTAGCTGTATGAAACGGTGGTTGTGTTTGCAACTTTTACTGATACAGTTCACCGTGGTTGAGGTAATCGCAATACTCCTGTTTAATATATTTCAATAATATATTAAACATTAAAATTTGTTTATCTGTTTGTTTTATCATAAGTTTATTTTTCGGCGGTTAAATTTAATGAATCCCCGTTTGAAAATGTCAATATCAAATCTTTAATAAACGCAGGACATACCGATAAGTCGGTCGTTTTATATGTATTTTGAATCTCTCTTTCAGCAAAATCATATACATTTATTTCATTTCTTGATCTGACTGCAAAATAGGCTTCGTTAAGAAAATAAATCACATAGCACTTTGGTAAGCCTCTTAAATCTCTGTTGTTGAGTGATAATACTTTATTTGATTTGCCTTGCTCAATATCTACATAATACACATATGTTTTTTTGAATATGCTTTTTCTCGATAAGCACAGAAATTTTTTCCCGTTATCTCCAAAAGAAACAGTGTTGCTTAAATACGCCGGCACAAGTTCATCCAAAGAATATTTTAAAGTATCTCCGTTGAATTTTTGGACAAAAATTTCGTTTTTTGTTAGTGTTTCACAAACCGCGGCAAAACAATCTTGATTACAATAAAAATCATTAAGCGAAACACATTTAATTTCGTTCAAAAACTTTCTTTGTGACAGTTTCAAATCATAGATATAAAGTGCGTAATTGCTGTTTATATCGTCAATATTGCTCATTTCGGAATAAAAAAGCGAACTGTCATTAACAAAGCACACTGTAAAAATATCGTTATCAAGTTGTATTTCAACCTTTTGATTTATCTTTGTATCAATGACCGTAATATTTTTATTGCGTGCAACCGCAAAGTAATTTCCGCCTTTGGAAACAGAACAAATATCATCATTCAGGACGCTAACATTGCTGTCAAATAAATCATTGTAATCGAAATCCGTAATACAATAATTACATTTTGAGTTTTTGCACAATAAACAATCGTCATTTACACATCGAATGTCAGTTATATTCTTATTCATAAGCACACACCTTACGGTAACGAATTGGGTTTGGTTTGCAATGTCGGTGTCGGCAGTTAAAACCTTACCCCAAGCGTCGTATTCGTAATTGCCTACAACAGTTTCCTCGGGAAAAGGCTTTGTGCTTGATTTTTTAATTTTATTTATTCGCCGTCACCTGCGGAAAGAGTTGTTGAACTTTTAAGTTCGCTGTTGTCAACACCTTTAACCTTTTTGTCTATTGTATAATTGTTGTCGCCGTCGATACAAATTAAGTCGCCGTAATTTTCGTCATTATCATAATCGGTGATTGCGTAAAATTTGCCGTTGTATTTGCCAAATGACCAATTTATAACATCGTCGGCAACTTTTTCGGTGTTGCCGTTTGAATATTTATAAATATTACATTCACCGGTCTTTTCGCTGTAATCGGTTGCATAATAATATGTGTCTTTTTCATTTGGGTCATAATAAATATTAAACGGTGCGGCATCTTCAATTTCCTTGTCCTTGATATGGAGCGTGCCTTTGTAGTTTGAATTGTCACTGAATCCGTCAATAGACATAAATTCGCCGTTTGCATAGAGGCAAACATAGATGTTTTCGGCAATTGTTTTGGCATCGGACATACTTTCTGCCTCTTCAGGAAGGGAGTATATCGAAACTGAATCCCACGAACTGTCATCGGAATTACTGTCATAATTTTTTGCAAATGTTACAACAAATTTCGATGAATCAGGGTCGTAGTTAACCGTTGAGCAGTAGTATCCTTCCTTTTCAATAGAAATGAGCTTGCTGCCGTTGTAAATTACATTATGCATGGTGATTTGTTCGCTGATTTTTGTTGATATATTTTCGCTGTCTGAAATTTTTGTAATATCAACCTTTTTCATACTGTCAATCGAGGTGTCATATACCGAGAAATTGACATATTCTGTAAATCCTGCCGAGTCGGTGCCGTTCGGCAAATTGTTAATTTGCATAATTGACGGATACGAAAGGTCGCTCGCGAGTTTTTCACCGCTCTCATTATAAAGTGAATATGATTTGTAGTTGCTGTCAGCTTTAAGGTCTTCTCTCAAATTGTTTCTGTCAAGCGCGGCTTGATAGTCGCTGTATGCTTTGTCATACTTTTCCTGCGCTTTATCATAAGCGGCTTGGTATGCGTCATAATCGGTTGTTGTGTATGAATAGCCCCAATCGTCGGTTTCCTGCTTTTGGTATTTTTCAATGTTTGGTTCATAATCGTACCAATTTGGCTCTTTGGCTTTGGCGTCCTTGTCCTTCATCGAGTCATTTATCAAATCGTAGTAGGTATATTTTTTGTCGCATACGGTGTAATAAATATTGCCGTTTGCAGATGCGAATGACTCAACTTTATCGGCGATTTTTTTGTCGCTGCCGTCTTTTGCGGATGCGCTGTAAAGATTGTCATCCTTTTTATACAGGATAGTATCGCTGTCAATGTCAAAGACATAATCCTGTGCACCCTCAACGATTTTATTTTTGTCGCCTGTTGATACATCAACGGTGCATACATTGTATGTAGGGTCGCCGTATTCATCTGCCTCTTGGTCATACTCGCCCTGATTACATTTTGTTGCTACAAAATAGCTGTTGTCACTGCTGAATGATGAAACATTTGCATCGGAAATCAGCTTTTCGGTTTCACCGTTTGCATCTGTTGCACAAACATTTCCGTCTTTTGCATAAATGATTTTATCAATGCTGCCGATAACCGCTTCAATCGTCGAAACATTTTTCGCAACAAGTGTGCCCTCGTCCTTTTCGTTGCCGATTTCCTTATAATAGATGTTGTAAGTATAGCTCGTTGCATTATCTTCGTCGGTGTGTTCTTCTCTGTCGGTGGTGTAAACGATATATTTCGAATCCTCCGAAAGTTTGTAATCACCGCCGTAATCATTTGTTACCTCAAATGTTTTTGCCTCATCACTGCCTAATGACTGAACTACAAATAATCGGCTGTCGGTGTAATAAACCATCGGCTTTGTCGTTTCCTCTTTTTTGCCGCCAAACAGAACAATTAAAAGAACAACAACTGCAATAACGATTGCCGCAACGATAACGCCGATTGCGATTTTTACGCCTTTTTTGCTCTTTTGCTTTTTAGGCTTGCCGTCATTACCGTTGCCTGTGTCTGTCGACGGTTGAACTTGATACGGCTGAACGGCAGGAACAGGTGTCGGTTGATACTGCTGTTGTTGAGCCTGTTGAGGCGGTTGATATTGTGGCTGCTGTTGCTGATAAGGTGCGCCTTGCGCCTCTGAGCTGCCGACAGGAACATATTGATTTTGAGCCTGCGGCGGATATTGCGCGCCCTCATAGCTGCTGCCCTGTGCTGTCGGTTGTGGGATAGGTGAACCGCAACTTGTGCAGAATTTTGAATTGTTTTCATTTTCCGCGTTACAATTCGGACATTTCATTTTATCTTCCTCTTTCCTTATTTTATTTAACACTATAATATCATATATCGACACCGATTTGCAATTGTATTTGAAGTAAAAGGTGATGTTTGGCTGATTTTGCGTGATATTCGGAGGCGGAGCGCAAAAAAGCACCGCTTTACTAAAAAGCGGTGCTCAAAAGAGTTGTTATTTACTTGTCATACGAAATAGTTTCGTATTTTTGTATCGACGGATAATATCTGAACATTACCTTGCCGACAAGCAAATCCTTGTCGACATAATTCGTTGTTGACCAATATCGCGAATCGCCCGAATCCTCTCTGTTGTCGCCCATAACGAAATAGCAGTTTTCGGGCACCTTATACACTCCGTCGGCATGATTGCCCTCGTATGTTGTGCCGACAACATAGCTTGTTTCGTCAAGCATTTTTGCCTTGCCGTCACTGCCGGTTATATAAACCTGACCGCCTGTGATTGTAACGGTTTCGCCCGGAAGACCGATAACACGCTTGACATAATATGTTGTTTTGCCCTTCGCATAATCATCGGGATATTTAAAAATGAAAATATCGCCGCGTTCAGGCTCTTTAACAAGTCGGCTTGCGATTACTCGGTCGCCCTCCTGAATTGTGTTGAGCATTGAGCCGGTGGGCACAACAGCATTTGCAAAAACACAGTGCTTGAGAAACAGCGCAACCAAAAGCGCAATTATGATGGGCAGGAAAAATTCAAGCATTTCCTGCGCCTTGCTTTTCGGCTTTTTCGTTTTTACTTTTTGTGTTGTTTTGTCGCTGTCCTGCTTTGCCAGCTCTTCGGTGTTGTCAACCTTGACAGCCACAGCTCCGCAGTTTTCGCAAACATAGCGTTCGCCGTCCTGTTTCATTGTATCCTTGCCGCAAACCTTACATTTCATAAAATTGCTTCCTTTAGTTTATTTTGTAAATTTTAAAATTACCGCTTCGTATGGGTGCAAAGTCATATCAATTTTGCTTTTGTATGAATAAAGTTCGTCGCTCTGAGGCAATGAATTGCACATTATGTTTATGCGCCTTACATCTTTCAAATCCTCAGGCACGCCCATAAGTTTGTTAAGATTGAGGGTGAGGGGAGCATTTTCATCTGTTGAGTTTCTCAATGCGATGATACCCTCGCCGTCATCTGTCCAACTGAAATAGCCGTAAACATTGTTGTCCTCGGGGTCGCCGCCGATAAACATTGCATTTTTGAGAATATGATAATTTTCTTTTTGAAATCTCATTGCTCTTGCAAGTGCATCCCATTTGGCGTCAGACATCATATCGTATGAAAGGTGAAGTTCGTTGAGAGCGTTGCCTCTTATTGCACACCAGAAAATATATTTTTCAAACTCCTCGTCGGTGTATTCAACCTTTGCCTCTCTGCCGTAAATCGGCTCGTGGTTATAAAGGCGATTGAGCGGAATTTGGTTTGCTCTTCTGCAAACGCAGTCATAATATCTTGCGTCACGATATGTGATTTCAGACTCAACCTGCGGCTGGTCCTCAATGTTTTTGGCAAAGCCTATATCGTTGCTGTTTTGAATCCAAATTGAGTTTACCCATTGCAGCCACCACGGCGAAATATTGACATAGCATGTCATATTAATCCACAAATCGCGGTTGTTGACTTTTCGTGCGGCGCGGAGTTTTGAAAAAAGCCTTATCCATTTTTGCCACATATCGGTTACAAAATACATATCGTTTTCGCCGCCTACGGCATGGTCGTGCGTTTCGTCCGTGCATGGTGCAAGGCAAAAGCCGTCAAGCTTAAGATATGTTATGTCAAATTCCGATACGGTGTCAATCAAAAAGTCGGTTAATTTGTTTACATATTTTGATGACGCAATACAAATATCGTTTGCATTTTTGTTGAAATAGCCGTTATTACCCTTTTGAACGCGCTTTGCAAACGGCTTCGCTTTTGAATAGCCGCCGCGCGGACCGAGCCAAAGACCGAATCCCGTGCCCCTTTCCTTACAATCGTTTGAAATATTTGTCAGCTTGTTAGGAAATGTTTTTTTGTCAAATGTCCAAAACTTTGCCTTGTAATCGTTCCATCCGTCGTCAACAACATATGCGTCGAGTTTCGGCGCATTATGAAATGCAAGGCCCTTCGCGATTTCGCTGAACGAGTCGCGTATAATCTGTTCATCGATTTTGAGCATATGGTCATACCAGCAGTTGTATTGAAAACGCAGGTTTGACGGTTTGCTGATGAAATTGATATATTCGTAAAATGCCTTTTGCACTTCAAGAATCGTGTTGTCTTTTGCGCCGCCCATAACGGTAACGGGGCAAATAAAGTTTTCGCCGAGCGGTCTGCCGACAAAATATTTTATCTGACCTGCGCCGTGAATGATTTTGTTATCCGTTGCGGGAAATTCACAGCCGAAAAACAAGCTGTCGATATAAAACGGCTGACCGAGCGATGCGTGATAGCCCGAAAGTTCTGTTCCGTCGGGCATAATGTCAACGCCGTAGTGGGTTTTTGAATTGATGATTCCGATATCGTCAAGCAAAATCCAATCAACGGCGTTATCGCCCTTTTGCGATAGTGTGATTTGTTTGCAGATTGTGTTGCTGTCATCGTGCACCCAATATTCTATCGTAGCCGTTATTCCCATGTTTTCGGCAAAAACAAACATAAGCTTGTTGCCGTTTTCAAGGCTTTTTGTAACAGCCAATCCTTTAGAGGAAAACTCTGTTCCGTCAACAAAATGAACAACAAATTCACTGCCGTTGCCGTCGGGAACAAAGCTCATATTTGAGTATTTATTAAGTATTTGGCTTGCAAAAAAATTATCGTTTACGATTTTAAATTCTCTTTTAAGCCTTTTACTTTCAAGTTTAAACATAGTTACCCCTTTTAAAACCGGTCAAATTTATAATTCTTCCTTAATATCCTCAAGCGCCCTTGCAAGCTGGTCGGGGCATGAGGTCGTTTTGTATCCGCACTGAATGCCCTTGAGAGAGTCGATAACCTCGTCAATCGTTCTGCCCTTTACGAGCGAAGAAATGCCCTTAAGGTTGCCGTTGCATCCGCCGCGAAAGCTGACGCTGTTGATTTTTTTAGTGTTTTCATCGACATCCACAACAATTTGAGTTGAGCAGGTGCCGGATGTGTCATATGTAAATTCCATTTTTATTCTCCGTATTATCATCTTGATTTTATATATTATACATATTTTGCGTTAACAATTCAACTACAAAACAAGAACGAAGTATTAACAATTGTTTGCCTTTTTCAGCGCAAAAACAAGCCAACCGTTGTTTTCGTATCTTTCGATAATTTCAAAGCCGTTTTGCGCGAACGAATAAAGCACCTCGTCCTCGCGGTTTTCAATAATTCCGCCGGTGATGTAAACGCCGCCGTCGCTCAAAAATTCGCCGACTTGTGTGTTAAACTCCATAATAATGTCAGCAACAATGTTTGCGACAACAAGATTGAATTTGCCGTTTACTTTGTCCGACAAATTGCCTTTAACAGCGTTGAATACAGGTGGTTTAAAACCGTTTTCCTCTGCGTTTGCAAGAGCTGTTTTGACTGCGAGCGAGTCAATATCAACGCCGAATGCGCTCTTTGCACCGAGCAGCAGGCACGCAATCGACAAAATTCCGCTGCCGCATCCTATGTCAAGCACCGTTGTGTCGGGCGTTACATATTTTTCAAGCGTTTCAAGGCAAAGTTTGGTTGTCGGGTGACTTCCCGTGCCGAATGCAAGACCCGGCTCAATATTCAAAACTTTTCTGTCGCCTGCGTCGTAGTTATCCTCCCAGACGGGTCTGATAAGGAGCTTTTCGCCTATCGGCATAGGGTGAAAATATTGTTTCCAATTGTTTTGCCAATCCTCAACTCGGCAATCCTGAATTTTTATTTCGTATTTTATGTTTGCATCGTCGAGTCTGTCCTTAATAAACGCAACAGCTTCAAGCGGATTTTCGTTCGGATTGACATAAATATGGATGATGCCCTTTGTTCTGTCCTTTTGAAGGAGCGATTCCTCGATAAGGTCGATATGGGCGATTTCCATCGTTTCCTCTTCAAGTGCCGAATAATCCTCGATATATATTCCATACGGCACAACCATATTGGCAATGTTTCCTGCCGTTTCAATGTCGGCTGTTGCAACAGTTACGGTGATTTCTGTCCAGCTTTCCTGCTCGACCGCGTTTGTCATTCCCATTTGCGTTTCCCCGTTATTCAAAATTAACTCTGTGTTCGGTTGATGAAAGACCGTGGTTATAAAGCTTTCTGTTGTCAAGCGCCCACTGTCTGTCGGTAAATTCGCCCGGTTTAACCTTTGATGTGGCGTTGTTTACTTCAAACACCGTTGCATCAAGTGCGTCAAGACTTGAAAGAATTATGGCCTCAAGAAACATCGGTCTTGTCGGTGAGCCAAACTCGGGCGCGCCGTGGTGCGACAAAATCATATGTTCAAGAAGCGGAACAATCTCGCTGTCGATTCCAAGCTCATTCGCCGCATCGTTGACATACATTGCGCCCTTAACAAGGTGACCGATTAATTCGCCCTCAACGCTGTATCCCTTTGCAAGTCCGGATTTGCCTGTTTCAAGCTCCCATGTTTTGGCAACATCGTGCAAAATGACGCCCGAAAACAAAAGGTCCTTGCAGATATTCGGATAAATTTTGCACATTTCTTCAGCCATGCGCAAAATGCTCATTGTGTGATAAAGCAAGCCGCCCACCATTGCGTGATGAAGTTTTAAAGCGGCAGGGTAGGTGATGAGCAAATCTTTTCTTTCGTCAATGATTTTTGAAACGATTTTTTTCAAATCCTCGTTTTCAAACGCATCAACGCGTTTTTTTATCATATTGAAAAGCTGTTCGCCGCCGATTTCGCTTGCCGGAACAAGGTCGCTGAGCGAATAATTGTCCTCGTTTGATGTAGGTCTGATTTGTGAAATTCTGAATTGGTCTTTGCCGTTGTATGCTTCGACGGTGCCTCTGATTTTAACAATCATATCTTGCTCGAATGTATCGGCAGAGCCGTTGAAATCCCACAGTTTTGCGCTCATTTCGCCGTCTTTGTCGGAAATAAGAGCGTCAAGATACTGCGAGCCGTTTTTCGTCTTTTTTACATCGCATTTTTTAAGTATAACATATCCGTCACACATTCCGTTTGGGAGTTGTTTAAAATTCATATTGTGCCTCCATAATAATTATATGCCTATTATAACGCATAAGCCGTTTTATATCAAGCGAGATAATGGCAAAGTATTAAATCCGAGAAATAATTTTAAACTTATTTTTAAGTTATGCCCTTCTTTCTTGACAATATTATAATATATTGATATTATTAATTAAATGGATTAATTATTGCGGCACGGCGTTTGCCTGCCGTTATTTATAACACCGAATTGGAGTGGTATTGATGAGAGATACTGAAAATCTCTGTGCGAATTGCTGGAAAGAGCTGACTCAAGGCGCGGCATGCCCGGAGTGCGGCTTTGACAACGACAATGCAAACGATACAATGTTTTTGCAACTCAAAACAGTTTTGCAGGGCAAATATGTTGTCGGCAAAGTTTTGAGCCAAGAGAGCGACGCCGTAACCTATTCAGGCTATGACGCACAGCTTGACAAGGTTGTGATTATTCGCGAATTCTATCCAAAGGGCATGGCAAGCCGTCTTGAGGGCAGTGCCGACCTTCATGTAAGACAAAAATTTATCGACTCGGCTGTAAGATACAAAAAATCATTCTATAAACTTTGGACAACACTTGAAAAAATGCAAAGCCTTTCGGCTGTTGTTCCCGTTTACGATGTTTTTGAGGAAAATGCGACCGTTTATGCGATAATCGAAAAAATCGACGCTGTTCCGCTTCGCGAGTATTTGCTCAGAAACAAGGATGGTTATATCGCGTGGGAAAACGCACGCCTTATGTTTATGCCTGTGCTTACAACGATTGAGGCGCTCCATTCAAACGGAATTATTCACGGCTCAATCACGCCTGACAGCCTGCTTTTGTGCGCCGACGGTAAGGTAAGACTCAATCCGTTTTGTATTCAGGAGGCTTGTATTCAGACAAGTCCGCTTGAATTTAATGTGACAGACGGATACACTGCACTTGAGCAGTATGACAACAATCATAAAATGTGCGCAGGCACCGATATTTATGCATTCAGCGCGTGTATTTACAGAGCGCTTGTCGGCACAAATCCGCCGCCTGCTCCCGCAAGAGAAGCTAACGATAAATTGATGATTCCGAACTCAATTGCCGAAACAATCCCGATGCATGTAATTAAAGCACTCGGCAGCGGACTTCAAATCTATCCGGAAAAAAGAATTAAAACAATCGGTGCGTTCAGAGAGCTTTTGGATGCATCGCCGAGCGTAAGGGCTGCGGCTGCCGAAAGCGCTTCAGCAAAACAGAGCAAGCCCGAAGCAAAAGAAAAGCCGACCGAAGAGAAAACAGAAAAGAAAAAAAGCAAAAAAGGCAACATAATTATTATTGTCCTTGTTGTTTTGATAGTTGCGGCAATCGGCGCAGGTGTTTATTTTTCAAGTTTTTATAACAAGACAAACGATGCGCAGGATAACACGCAGTCTACGGTCGGCACAGCCGAAGTTCCGCAGTTTGTCAATATGGACTACACAAAAAGCTATGTTGAGGACAATGCAAGTTGGAACAGTCAGTTTAAAATCACCTATGAATACGAATACTCAACCGATGTTGAGGAGGGCATAATCTTTAAACAAAGCGTTGCGGCAGGCGAAAGCGTAAATGTCGGCACGGAAATTGTGCTCACTGTCAGCAAGGGCATCCAAACCGAGGAGGTTATCGATGTCGGTGGTTTGAATATCGACGAGGCTACGAAAAAACTTGAGGAAAAGGGCTTTAAGGTTTCGACCGTTGAGGTTTACAATGACGGCAGTCACACGCCAAACACGGTTAAAACAAGCTATGGTATGGCACCGGCGGCAGGCGAGGTTGTCGCAGTCGGCGAGCAGATAGTTCTTCAGGTTTACGGCGAGGTGCAAACAACCACAACACAGCCGCAAACAGAGGATACAAGCGAAAATACAGATTGATACGGTAATATTTATGCCGGGGCGCCGTGACAAGAAATCGGCTCCTCGGCAAAATTTTGTTTAAATATGGAAGAAGAATTAGAAAAATTAACAGGCACTGTTGAGGATATTACATATTTCAGCGAGGAGACAGGCTACTGCGTGGCGGAAATAAGCACTGCGCAGGAGGGTGTTACCATTGTAGGAAACATGGGCGAACTTGTTGTCGGCAGTGAAATCGAATGTGTGGGAAAATGGGCATTTCACCCCTCGTTCGGACGACAGTTTAAGGTTGAAACGGTCAGCCAAACACTGCCTGCCGATGCAGGCGGAATGCTCCGCTTTTTGTCGTCGGGTGCAATCAAGGGTGTGAGAGAATCAACGGCGACGAAAATTGTTGAGGCATTCGGCGCGGATTCATTCAATGTTATTGAAAATGAGCCGGAAAGGCTTGCACAGATAAAGGGTATCACAAGAAAAAAGGCGCGTGAGATAAGCGAGGAGTTTAAAAAGCAATTTCTCGCCCGTGAAATGATTGTCGGTTTAACCTCGCTCGGACTTTCTCAAAACGAGGCTGTCAAAATATACAAGATGTTTAAGGCAGAGTCAATGGATATTGTCAAGGCAAATCCGTACGCACTCATCGGCTCGCAGACAGGAATAGACTTTGACCGTGCCGACGAAATATGCGACTCGTTGCAGGACAAACCGCCGTTCGATTACAGGGCTCAGGCAGGTATTTACTACATAGTAGAGCACAATTTGAAAAACGGTCACACCTGCGTGCCGCGAAGCAAGGTATTCACTCCTGCGTGCGATTTGCTTGAATGCAGTGTTGACGATGCCGAAATCGCTATTGACAATGCAATTGACGCAAAAATGGTTGTGCAAAAAAATATAAACGGCAGAGCATTTTTGTTTTTGCCCGATATTTATGCCGCCGAGGCGTCTGTTGCCGACAGAATTAATGTGATGATTAAATTTCCGCCCGCCAAAAAGGAAATTTTTGACGGTGAGGTTTATGCCTTTGAAAAATCACACGATATAGAGTTTGACGAGAAACAACGCCAAGCTATTGAAATTGCCGTAAACAAAGGTTTGCTTATTCTAACCGGCGGACCGGGAACAGGTAAAACGACGACGGTCAGGGGCATTATCTCACTGATGAAAAACAGAGGGCTTAAGGTTGAACTTGCAGCCCCCACCGGCAGAGCCGCTCAGCGAATGGAGGAGCTGACGGGATTTGAGGCGAAAACAATTCATCGCCTGCTTGAGGTTGAATATCAGGAGGACGGAAATTCGTCAAAATTTGTCCACAATCTGCGCAATCCCATTGATTGCGACGCGGTTATCGTCGATGAGCTTTCAATGGTTGATATTAAACTTTTTGCATCACTTCTTGACGCACTGCCTTTGCATTGCCGCCTTATTATGGTTGGCGACCAAAATCAGTTGCCGCCCGTCGGCGCAGGCAATGTTTTGCGCGATATGATTGAAAGCGGAGTGATTGATGTTGTTGTGCTTGATAAGGTGTTCCGTCAGGCAATGAAAAGCAAAATCGTCACAAATGCTCACAGAATTGTTGCCGGTGAAATGCCTGTTTTTGACAACAGCCCCGAGTCGGATTTCTTTTTGCTTAAGGAAAATGTCAAATACAATGTGCCTAAAAAGATACTCGATCTTGTCACCGCAAGGATACCGTCTTCGTTCGGCTTTGACCCTATGAACGACATTCAGGTGCTTTGCCCGAGCAGAATGGGCGAAACGGGCACACAAAATATCAACGCTGTTCTTCAGGCAAGGCTTAATCCGCCGTCGAGGGAGAAAAACGAAATCAAATATAAGGGCTACATTTTGCGCGAAGGCGACAGAGTAATGCAAATCAAAAACAACTACGATGTGCCGTGGTATAAAAGTGACGATAACGGTGCAGGTGTTTTTAACGGCGACATAGGTATTTTGACAAATATCGACAGAGCAAATGATATAATAAATGTTCGCTATGATGATAAAGAGGCTATGTATAGTTTTGAAAATGTCAAGGAACTTGAGCTTGCGTATGCAATGACTGTTCACAAAAGCCAGGGCAGCGAGTTTCCGGTTGTCGTGATGCCGGTGCTTTCCGTGCCGCAAAAGCTTGCTTACCGCAATTTGTTTTACACTGCGCTGACAAGGGCAAAAAGCCTCATTGTTTTGGTCGGCAACGAGCAAAGCATAAGCGCCATGGTCGATAATGACAAAAAGTCGCGGCGATACAGCGCACTGAAATATTTTATTGAAAATAATAACGATATTTAATTGAAAATACGGACGATATATAGTATTATAATTACTAATATATTAATTAACGGTGATAAAATTGTTTGGATATGATTTGGGAATAGATTTGGGCACAAGCAGTCTTGTTATTTCTGTGCCCGGAAAAGGAATAGTTGTTAACGAGCCGTCTTATGTTGCGTTTGATACAGAGTCGCAAAAGGTGCTTTATGCAGGTAAGCGCGCGTATTATTTGCAGGGCAGAGAGCCAAAGGGCGTTGAGGTTTGCCAGCCGATAAAAAACGGCGTTATCAGCAATTATGAGTTGACAGAGCAAATGCTCAGATATTTTATAAACAGAGTTATCAAAAAAAGCATTTTCAGACCGCGCGTTGTTGCGGCTGTTCCTGCCTTTGCGACAGATGTTGAAAAAAGAACGCTCATTTCGGTTATTATCACGGCAGGTGCAAGGTCTGTCTGTCTTATTGAAAGTCCGCTTTGTGCCGCATTCGGCTCGGGTGTTGACCCGATGCACCCAAACGGCGTGTTTGTTATTGACATAGGCGGCGGAACAACGGATATGGCAGTTGTTTCTCAAGGCTCAATGAGCCAAACTGAAACTGTCGACATTGCAGGTGATGCATTTGACAGAGAGATTATGAAATTTATTAAGGAAAAGTTTGATGTGCTCATCGGCATTCGTTCAGCAGAGGATATTAAACGCCAAATTGGATGTGCCGTGCCGCGCCCTGACGAAATTGTTATGTCTGCCAAGGGCAGAAACCTTTTAAACGGCATGCCAAAGGTTGTCGATATTAGCTCAAACGATGTTTGTCACTGTTTAAAGCCGCTTTTGACGGAGATTACCTCCGCGGCGCAAATTATGTTTGAGCGCACTTCTCCGCAGCTTGTTGCCGACATTACCTCGTCGGAGGTGCTTTTGACGGGCGGAAGTGCCGAGCTTTACGGTATGGACCAACTGTTTTCCGAAGCGCTCGAGCTTGATGTTCGCGTTGTTGACAGACCGTCGCTTGCTGTTGCAAAGGGCGCAACGGTCGCACTCAACAAAATGCATATTCTTGACAATTACGGCTATCAGTTTAAAACCAAGGAAGATGTAAGAACAAGATGATTCAAATTTACTACGGCTACGGCAAGGGAAAAACCACCGCCGCAATCGGTGCCGGAATGCGTGCAAAGGGTGCAGGAATGAGCGTTTTGCTTGTTCAATTTTTCAAAAACAACAAATCAAGCGAGCTTTCGGTTTTGCCGTTTGATATTTTTAAAGCTCCCGACGAACTTCCGTTTAATCCGGGGGACGATTACAAAGTGTGGGTCGATTCCGCCATTGATTATATAAAACACAGCGATGCGGATGTGGTGATTCTTGACGAGTTTGTTGATTTGATACCCAAATTTTTGTCTGCCGAGCAGGCAATTGATTTGCTTTGCGATATTGATAAGGAATATGTTTTGACCGGCCATTCAAGGGTTGAAATGCTTTTCGACGCGGCGGATTATATTACAAATATGCAAAAGGAAAAACACCCCTACGACAAGTCGGTTAAGGCTCGCAGGGGGATAGAATATTGATAGGGAGTTAATTATGGACAGGTTTTCAAAACTGCATCCGACGGTGCAATTGTTGTTTTTTACGGAATCTCTTGTCCTAATTATGAGCATTAACTCTCCGCTTTTTTCGGCAGGGGCTTTGATTTGCGCCCTGCTTTATTCTTTTAAGCTAAAGGGCAGAGCGGCGTTTAAAACCGTTGGCTTTTCGGCGGCGGCAACTGCCGTAATCGGCGTGTTTAATATGCTTTTTGCCCACTACGGCGAAACGGTTTTGTTCACGGTAAAAAGCACCGATTTTACATTCGAGTCGCTTTTTTACGGAATAAATCAGGGATTGATTGTGTCTGCCGCGCTTATTTGGTTTGATGCTTTTTCGCGTGTTGTTGACAGCGAAAGGGTTGTCTATCTTTTTCGCTTTGCCCCGCGCACGGCGTTGCTTTTTTCAATTGTGCTCGGTTTTATTCCGCGTTTTTCAAAAAAGGCTGAGGACATCAGAAACGCAAAGACGGCGCTTTGCGGCGGCGAGGAGAAAAAAGACATAAAATCGCGTTTTAAATCGGGTATCGACAATTTGTCCGCCCTTATTTCGTACAGCCTTGAAAGCAGTATCATAACAGCCGATTCAATGCAGGCAAGGGGATACAACCCAAAATCGGCAGTTCATTCGCGCTTTAAATATACGGGCGAGGATGTTGCACTGCTTGTTATTTCAGCCGTTACATTCATCGTTACATTGGCGGAGAAAATCGGCGGCAAAATTCTTTTTGTTTTTGAGCCGGTTATTATTAATGAAAAATTCAGCACATGTGCATTTATTTGCTTTATTGTGTTGCAATCGATACCGTTTGCGGTTGATTTGACGGAGGATATTTTATGGAAAAAATCGTTTGCAGGCAATTGAGTTTTGCATATCCGAAAAGTGAATATCAGGCACTCAAAAATGTCGATTTCTCCGTTGAAAACGGCGAATTTTGCCTTGTTATCGGCAAATCGGCGGCAGGCAAATCAACACTTTTAAAGCTGATGAAAAAGGAGATTGCACCATTCGGCACGCTCGACGGCGATATTGAAATTTTCGGCTCCGTCGGCTATGTTGCCCAAAATGTTGAGGAAAATATTGTTTGCGACAAGGTGCGCAGCGAGCTTTCGTTTGGGTTGACAAATATGGGTATGCACGGCGAGCAAATTGATTTGCTTGTTGCGGAAACGGCATCGTATTTTAATTTGGAAAGCAAGCTTGACAGCGATATTTCATCGCTTTCGGGCGGCGAAAAACAAATGGTAAATCTTGCGGCGGTTATGATTATGAAACCCGACATACTCGTTCTTGACGAGCCGACTTCGCAACTTGACCCTGTTTCAAGCGAGCGTTTCATTCAAATGATAAAGCGATTGCATCGTGAGTTCGGCATAACGGTTATAATATCGGAGCATTCGCTCGACAACCTTTTTGACAGCGCGTCAAAAATATTATTTATTGACAACGGTGTTCTTAAATGCGATCTTGCGCCCGATGACGCGGCAAGATTTTTGCGGTCATACGGCGGCGGAATCGAAAAAATCGTGCCTGTTGAAAGGCGTCTTTTTGACAATGCAAAAACTGTTTCGGAGTGCCGCGAAATATTAAAGGGCAAAAGCCTTGTGCAAAAGCCTCTTGTCGATGAAAAAACAGACATCGCCGCTAAAATACGCGCACTTTGTTTTGCGTATCAAAAGGGAAACGATGTTTTATTCAACCTTTCACTCAATGTATATAAGGGCAAAATCAACGCCGTTTTGGGTCCTAATTCTTCGGGCAAATCAACTCTTTTAAAAGCAATTGCAGGTGTTTGCAAGGCGCACAGAGGCAGAATTAAAGCCGACGGCAGGGTATCAATGCTTTGCCAAAATGTGTATGATTTGTTCACCAAGGAAACTTGCGGCGAGGAGGTCGAGTTCGGCGAGATTACGCACTATCTCGGTATCGACGATATTAAGCAACGCCATCCGTACGATTTGTCGGGCGGTCAGGCTCAGCGGCTTGCACTTGCAAAGGTACTTGCCATGGGCGCTGACATAATTTTGCTTGACGAGCCGACAAAAAGCTTTGACTGCGTTTTAAAATCAACGCTCGGCGAAATTCTTCGTGATTTGTGTGCGCAGGGCAAAACGATTTTGCTTGTGTCGCACGATATTGAATTTGTCGGCGAATATGCCGATTATGTTTCGTTTCTTTCACGCGGAAAAATCATCGGCACACGCTCACGGCGCGAGTTTTTCTCGTCGCTCAATTTCTATACCACTTCGGTTTCAAAAATCACAAAAAATATCTGCGAAAATGTTGTCAGTGTTGACGATTTGCGCGAGGCAGGGGGGATTGAGTGAGAAAATCAAAGCAAATTTTGACATTTGCCGTTATGGTGCTCTCCCTTGTCGGCATTGTTTTGTGGCAGGCGCTTTGGCGGCGTCAGATAAATTACTATATTGTGTGTGCGGTGTTTTTGGTGCTGTCAATGCTCCCGTTTTTTATTTCGTTTGAATTAAAAAAAATCACTGCGCGCGAGGTGACACTCACAGCCACGCTTATTGCGATTGCCGTTGTGTCAAGGGCAGTGTTTTATCTTGTTCCGCAGGTCAAGCCGATTGCGGCGGTTGTGATTGTTTCGGCAGTTTGCCTCGGTCCGCAAAGAGGGTACTTGATAGGCGCATTTTCGGCGTTTATATCAAATTTTATATTCGGTCAGGGGTATTGGACTCCCTTTCAAATGGCGGCGCTCGGCGCTGTTGGGCTAATAGCCGGGTTGATTTTCAAGGTTGTTAAAGTTAACAAAATCACCCTTGCGGCTGTCGGCTTTGTGCTTGCGTTTGCCGTTTACGGTGCGATTGTTGATTTGTCAACAATTTTTATGGCATATGGCAGTAATGTCACTCTTGAGGGTGCGGCGGCAATTTATTTGTCGGGTGTACCGTTTAGTCTTGTTTTCGGAATATCGACTGCGGTATTTCTTTTGATTTTCGGAAAGCAGTTTATAAAAAAAGTCGAAAGGCTCGACACAAAATACGGGCTTATACAAAAATAAAACATATTATACAGCAAAAAACAAACGGCGTGAAGACACCGTTTGTTTTTTGCTTTTGGAGAAGTTTTTTATTTATGCGTCAGCCTCAACAGCTTTAAATGCTTGGTCAAGGTCGGCAATAATGTCGTCGATATGCTCTGTACCGATTGAAAGTCTGATTGTGTTTGAGTGGATGTTTTGCTCCTCAAGCTCTTCAGGACTCAATTGGCTGTGAGTTGTTGTTGCCGGGTGAATAACAAGTGATTTAACATCGGCAACATTTGCAAGAATTGAGAAAATCTGAAGCGAGTCGATGAATTTCTTTGCTTCTTTTTCGCCGCCCTTAATGTCAAATGTAAAGATTGAGCCTGCGCCGTTGGGAAAATACTTGTTATAAAGTTCGCTATATCTTGAATCAAGTGACGGGTGGTTGATTTTTTCAACAAGCGGATGATTGTTGAGGTATTCAATAACCTTTTTAGCGTTTTCAACATGTCTTTCAACGCGAAGCGAAAGTGTTTCTGTTCCCTGAAGGAGAAGAAATGCGTTAAACGGCGAAAGTGTTGCGCCTGTGTCACGAAGAATGATTGCGCGAATGTATGTTACAAATGCTGCAGGACCTACTGCGTCTGCAAAGCTGATGCCGTGATAACTCGGGTTTGGATCGGCAATCTGTGGGAATTTGCCCGATGCCTTCCAATCAAACTTGCCGCTTTCAACGATTACACCGCCGAGTGTTGTTCCGTGACCGCCGACAAATTTTGTTGCCGAGAAAGCAACGATGTCTGCGCCGTATTCAAACGGACGGATGAGGTAAGGCGTTGTGAATGTGTCATCAACAACAAGCGGAATGTTGTGCTTGTGCGCGATGTCTGCAACAGCCTGAATGTCGATGATGTTTGAATTCGGGTTGCCGAGTGTTTCGATAAATACAGCCTTTGTGTTTTCCTGAATAGCGGCCTCAAAGTTTGCCGGATCGTCAGGGTCAACAAATGTTGTTGTTACACCGTGCTGTGGGAATGTGTGCTCAAGATAGTTGTAGGTGCCGCCGTAAATTGTTTTTGCCGCAACAATGTGGTCGCCTGCCTGAGCAAGTGCTTGGAATGTATAGGAAAGAGCAGCTGCACCCGATGCAACTGCAAGTCCTGCGGAGCCGCCTTCCAAAGCTGCGATTCTGTCCTCAAACACGCCTTGGGTTGAGTTTGTAAGTCTGCCGTAGATGTTACCTGCATCTGCAAGACCGAAACGAGCCTGTGCGTGGTCGCTGTTTTTGAATACATAAGATGTTGTTTGATAAATCGGAACTGCTCTTGCGTCGCTTGCCGGGTCGGGTTGTTCCTGTCCTACATGAAGTTGAAGTGTTTCAAATTTATAATTAGCCATTGTATTAATTCCTTTCAAAATAAAAAATAGATTTGTAAAAATGTTGATTTCGTTTTGGTTTGTTTAAAGCGAATCACATTCGTCCGAATCTGAAATTTTGCCTCAAAAGGGAAATGAACAATTTATTCATTGGGAAATCCTCCTAATGCCTACTAAAACCGTAGGTGATGTTATGGGTATATAATAACTCAAAACGCCTACCTTGTCAATAGGTATTTTAAAATTTTTTAAAAAATTCGACTTTATATTTTTTTGCCGCTGTTATATAATGTATATAATATTTATAATATATGGTGTGATATTATGCAAAGAGAACAGATAAAAAATGTCCTTAAAAAAGTGGAACACGGTGAACTTTCGGCTGATGACGCGCTTGACTTAATCAGGCTGCAACCCTACAAAGAACTCAGCTTTGCCAATGTAGACACAGCGCGTTCGCTGAGAAACGGCGTCGGCGAGGTGATTTACGGCGAGGGAAAAACCGCCGCGCAAATTGTATCAATTGCATCGGCTCTTTTTGAAAACGGTCAAAAAACGGTTTTGGTGACACGCATCGACGGCGAAAAAGAGCTTGCGCTTGAAAAACAATTTACCGTTGCCAAATATGATGAAACGGCGCGTATTGCTGTTCTCGGTGAAATTCCGACACCGAACGGACGCGGCAAAATCGCAGTTGTTTGTGCAGGCACGAGCGATTTGTATTGTGCAAACGAGGCGGCGGTGACAGCCGAGGCACTTGGCAATGAGGTTGAGCGAATTTATGATGTCGGTGTTGCAGGTATTCACAGATTGCTCGACAGAACGGAGTCGCTTATGACTGCACGCGTTGTCATTGCCGTTGCGGGTATGGAGGGCGCCCTTGCAAGTGTTGTCGGCGGTCTTGTCGATTGCCCTGTTATTGCAGTGCCGACAAGTGTTGGCTACGGCGCAAATTTCGGCGGAGTCACTCCGCTTTTTGCAATGCTTAATTCGTGCGCAAGCAATGTCACCGTTGTTAATATCGACAACGGATTCGGCGCAGGGTATAACGCGAGTATCATAAACCACCTTGAATGAAAGAGAACAGTATGAAAGAAGTATATTTTGAATGTAATATGGGCGCGGCAGGCGATATGCTTTGCGGCGCATTGCTTGACGCGATTGGTAAAGACGAAAGAGACAATATTGTTAAAAAACTAAATTCCGTCGGCTTTAAAAACGCAGAAATCAGTGCTTATGATGAAACAAGACGCGGCTTAAAAGGCACAAAGTTTAATGTAAAAACCGATTTGAACGATATACATAAGCACACTTCGATATCCGAAATTTTTGATATTATCGATGAATTGAATGTTGATTATAAAGTTAAAGAAAATGCAAAAAATATTTATAAAATCATTGCCGATGCGGAAAGCGAGGCGCACGGTGTACCGGTTGCCGATGTTCATTTGCACGAAGTCGGGATGATTGACGCGATTGTTGATATTATGTCGTTTTGTTTTATCAAAAAAGAGCTTGAAATAGACAAAATTTATGCGTCGCCGATTACCGTCGGTTACGGTTCTGTCAAAACGGCGCACGGTATTATGAATGTGCCTGCTCCTGCTACTGCGGCTGTTCTTGACGATGTGCCGATAAAGGGCGGAGATATTGAGGACGAGCTTTGCACGCCGACAGGTGCGGCGATTTTAAAGTATTTTTGCACCGATTTTTCCGTTCTCGGTGATTTTAAATATGACTGCGTGGGTGTCGGTAACGGCACAAAGAATTTTGAACGCGCAAATTGTGTGCGTGCATTTGTCGGCAATTGCGACAGCGATGATGTTTGTGAACTGCGTTGTCAGATTGACGATATGACGGGCGAGGAAATGGGCTATGCCATAAACAAACTGCTTGCACTCGGTGCGCTTGACGCATTTGTCCAAAGCATTGTTATGAAAAAATCGCGCCCCGGATTTGCGTTTACGGTGATTGTTTCTCCCGACAAAAAAGATTATTTTGTTGAACAGATTTTTAAGCACACAACAACCCTTGGTGTTCGTGTTGTGCCGTGTGAGAGAAAAATCATTTCGCGCGAAATAACAGAAAAAGGCGGTGTTAGTATCAAACGCTCGTCGGGCTTCGGCGCTGAAAAAATCAAAATCGAGTATGACGATATTGCCGAATTTGCCGACGAAAACAATTTGTCATTTTTCAAGGCGAGAGAACAATTGATTGATAAAATTGATAAATAAAATATTAAAAGAGAAGATAAACTATTGAAATTGCACAAATATAATGATAAAATAAATCGATTAATTTTATTATTATGTGAGGTAATTTTATGGAAAAACTTAAATATTTTGTAAACGGTGAGTTTAAGGACTCAAAAACCGACACCTGGTACGATTTGCACAATCCGTCAACGGGTGAGGTTACCGGTCAGGCTCCGTGTTGCACAAACGATGAAGTGCTTGAGGCTATTGCCGCTGCAAAGGCTGCGTTCCCTGCTTGGAAAAACACCCCTGCAAGGAAAAGGGCACAGGTGCTTTACAGAGTGCGTGAGCTTTTGATTGAGCATATGGATGAGCTTACAATGCTTGTCTGCGAGGAAAACGGCAAAACATGGTCGGAGGCGGCAGGCGATGTCGGCAAGGCACAGGAGGGAACGGAACTTGCAACGCAGGCACCGTCGCTTATGATGGGCGAAAGTCTTATGGACGCGTCAACAGGCTTTGATACTGTTAAATACAGAGAGGCTCTCGGTGTTTTTGCCGGAATTGTTCCGGTTAATTTCCCGGCTATGATTCCGTTTGGATGGATGGCTCCCGTTTGCATCGCCTGTGGCAACACAATGGTGCTCAAGGCGGCTTCACTCACTCCGCGCACCGCTATGGCAATCGCAAAACTCTATAAGGAGGCAGGCGTGCCCGATGGCGTTCTCAATATCGTTACCTGCTCAAGAAATGAGATTAATACAATACTCGAACACCCCGATGTAAAAGGAATTACTTTTGTCGGCTCTACTCCGGTCGGTCTTAAAATTTATGAAAAGGCGGCGGCTAACGGAAAGAGATGTCAGGCGCTTTGTCAAGCCAAAAACCATGCTCTTGTTATGGAGGATTGCGCTCTTGAAAGAACAGTTGCCGGAATTATCAATTCGGCATTCGGCTGCGGAGGTCAAAGATGTATGGCGCTTGCATGCTGTGTAGTTCAGGAGTCTATTCACGATAAATTTGTTGCGGAATTAAAATCACAGATTAAATCAGTTAACTGCGGACCTGCGTGGGATAAAAACACACGCCTCGGTCCGATTACATACGAAAAGCATTACAAAGAGGTCCTTGCCGATATTGAAAAGGGTATCAATGAGGGTGCTGACCTCATTGTTGACGGCAGAAATCCGCAAGTTCCGGCAGGGTATGAAAACGGCTATTTTGTCGGTGCAACTGTTTTTGATAATGTAACGGCTGATATGACAATCGGCGATGAGGAAGTGTTCGGTCCCGTTCTTTGCATAAAGACTTGCAAGGACTTTGAGGACGGACTTGCAATTATGAATGCAAATCCGTATGCAAACGGCTCCGTTATATATACTCAAAGCGGCTATTATGCACGCCAATTTGCAAGATATACAGACGGCGGTCAGGTCGGAATCAATGTCGGTATTCCTGTTCCTGTCGGATTTGTTCCGTTCAGCGGTCATAAACAATCATTCTTCGGCGATTTGCATTGTCTCGGCAAGGATGCATACAGATTCTTTACCGAGTCAAAATCAGTAACTCAGCACTGGTTTGACGAGGAGGAGAAAAAAGCAAAAGAGGTTGATACCTGGGACGGTTTGCTTTAATTTAAACAAAACGGCGGTGTGCATTGATACACGATGCACACCGCTTTACTGTTCTTTCATAAAATTTAGACGAAAAACGCCCACTGCACTGCCGTTAATCGGTTGCGGTGGGTGTTTTTTATCTGATAATATTATATTTTTTCGAGTTTAGCAAATTTTGCCATAAGCTTTTTTGTTCCTGCTCTGTCAAACGCAACCTCAAGCAAGGTATCGTTGCCCATCGGTGTTTGCGACAAAATCACACCGGTGCCGAATGCCTTGTGACGCACCGTGTCGCCGACCGAGTATGCAACATCGCTTGCCTGCATTTTTGGCTGAACCTGACCGAATTGATGAGCAGCAGAACTGCTTTGGTGAGCCGAGCCGATTGGTGTCGATTTGCTGTATTTATGCGGTTTTGACGGTGAGCCGAATCCCGACGAATAACCTTTGTTAGTTGAGTATCCTCCGCCGAAATCGTATGTTCGCGATACCTTTGAAACTGTTTTGTCTTCGGTGATATTGCTCGGAATTTCTCTCAAAAAGCGTGACGGCATATTTCTGTCTGTTCTGCCGTAGAGCATACGCTGTCTTGCATTGATGAGGTAGAGCTTTTCGCGCGCTCTTGTGATGCCTACATAGGCAAGGCGGCGCTCCTCCTCCAAATCCTCGTCGCTGTAAAGGCTTTGGTTGCCCGGGAAAATACCTTCTTCAAGTCCGGGAATGAACACAATGGGAAATTCAAGTCCTTTTGCGGCGTGAAGTGTCATAAGCACAACTGCATCGTCATCCTCGTTATACGAATCAATATCGGAAACAAGGGCAACATCCTCAAGAAAGTCCGTCAAATCAAATTCGGGGTCTTCCTCCTGATATTTGATGAGCATTGACGAAAGCTCCTGAACATTGTTTTTTCTGTCCTCGGCTTTTGCCGGCTCGTCCTCTTCGTCAATAAAGTCAAAATATTTTGTTTCGTCAAGAATTTCTTGCAACAAATCGTTGGGACTCATACCTTCTTCAAGGCAAGCCTGAAAATGTCTTATCATTGCGGTGAATGCCTTGAGCTTGCCTGCCGAACGCGATGTTTTTGCAAACTCGTCTGCCTGCTCACAAACCTCAAATGCCGTCATTTTGTTGACTGCGGCGATTTCGAGAATGTAGTTAAACATTGTGTCTCCGATTCCGCGTTTCGGCGTGTTGATTATTCTTTGGAGGCGCACATTGTCGGCAGGGTTGTTGATGACGGCAAAGTATGAAACGATGTCCTTGATTTCTTTTCTGTCAAAGAAACGGTTGCCGCCGATGATTTTGTATGAAATGCCCGATTTCGCAAGCATAATTTCTATGTTTCGCGATTGTGCGTTCATTCTGTATAAAACGGCGTGGTCTTTATAGTGCTTGCCGTTTTTGACATTTTCATTTATTTCGTCGATTATAAATTGAGCCTCGCCCATTTCGCTGTCGGCGGTGTAGAGAACGATTTTTTCGCCCTCCTTGCCGGCATATGAGCGCAGCCTCTTGTCTGCAAGTCGGGTTTTGTTGTTTTTGATAACTGCGTTTGCGGCGTCAAGAATATTTTGCATCGAGCGATAGTTTTCTGCAAGTTGAAGTTGAATAACCTTTATGCCCTCTTTTTCGTATCTCTCCTTAAAGCGCATAATGTTTTCGATTGTTGCGCCCCTGAAACGATAAATGCTTTGATCATCGTCGCCGACAACGCAGATGTTGTGGTATCCGTCAGCAAGGAGATATGTAAGTATGTATTGCGCATAGCTTGTGTCCTGATACTCGTCAACAATTACATATTTGAACTGATTTTGATACAATTCAAGCACGTCCTCGTTTTGCTTTAAAAGCTGAACGGTGTTGAAAATCATATCGTCAAAATCCATAGCGTCTGCGCGCTTTAATTCATTTTGATATTCTTCATAGCATTGCGCAATTTTTGCTTTGCGAAAATCGTTGACAGTTGACGCCTTGTATTCGCTACAGTCGATAAGACTGTCTTTTGCGTGGCTGATTTCGTTCAAAATCGCTCTGTGATTAAGAAACTTATCCTCAATTCCAAGCGACTTTTGCACACGCTTCATAACTCGCTTCTGGTCATCAGTGTCATATATTGTGAAATGCTGTGTGTATCCGAGTCTGTCGGCAAAGCGGCGCAAAATTCTGCCGCACATTGAGTGAAAAGTGTGCGCCCAAATATCGTTTGCCTCTTCGCCGACGGTATTTATCAAACGCTCCTTAAGCTCGCCTGCCGCCTTGTTGGTGAAAGTGATTGCAAGCACCTGCCATGGGCGCGCATAGCCGTCTGATATGATATGCTCAATTCTTTTAACTATAGTTGCCGTTTTACCTGTTCCGGCGCCGGCAACAACAAGCACCGGTCCGTCGATTGTGTCGATAACCTGTTGCTGTTCTCTGTTTGGTTTTACTGCGTCCTTATTCATAATTTTCCTCAAAAAATAAGCGGCGTGAAGCGGGGAGGACCCACATCACACCGCATTGTGATTAAATGTTTATCAGCCTAAAAGAGTAAGAAGAATACCTGCCGCTACGGCTGAACCGATAACGCCCGATACATTCGGACCCATTGCGTGCATAAGAAGGAAGTTTGTCGGATTTTCTCTCTGACCTTCTTTCTGAGATACACGCGCCGCCATAGGAACTGCCGATACACCGGCTGAACCGATAAGCGGATTAACCTTGCCCTTAGTGCATATATACATAATTTTGCCGAAGAGCACGCCGCCTGCAGTGCCGAATGAAAATGCGATAAGACCGAGAATAACGACCTTGATTGTGTTCCAGTTAAGGAATGACTGCGCATTTGTTGTTGCACCTACGGAGATACCCAAAAGAATTGTGATAATGTTCATCAACTCGTTTTGAGCGGCTTTTGCGATACGCTCTGTTCTTCCGCTTTCTTTAAGCAGGTTGCCGAGCATAAGCATGCCGACAAGAGATGCCGCATCGGGAAGAAGAAGCGAAACGATAACGGTTACGATAATTGGGAAAAGAATTTTTTCAAGTTTTGAAACGGGGCGAAGTGTTTTCATTACAACGCTACGCTCTTTTTTGGTTGTGAGTGCTCTCATAATAGGCGGTTGGATAACCGGAACGAGAGCCATATATGAGTATGCCGCAACGGCAATTGTACCGAGCATTGCCGGCGCAAGCTTTGATGTTACGAAAATAGCTGTCGGGCCGTCTGCACCGCCGATGATAGCGATTGAGCCTGCCTGCTGTGGGTCGAAACCTAAAACGATTGCAAGAACATATGCAACGAAAATACCGAGCTGAGCCGCAGCACCCATAAGGAATGACGACGGATTTGCGATAAGTGACGAGAAATCTGTCATAGAGCCGATGCCAAGGAAGATAAGCGGTGGATAAATTCCTGCCTTAACTCCGAAGTAAAGAAAGTCCATAAGACCCGGCGTGCAACCGACATATTCGCCTCTGCCCTTGAGAAGGTCGAAAAATCCTGCAAGGTCGTGGTATTGAACTGCGAGGTTTGCGTTCGGAAGGTTTGCAAGAAGCATACCGAATGCGATAGGAATCATGAGCAATGGCTCAAATCCCTTTTTGATACCGAGCCAAAGGAACAAGAAAGAAACCAAAATCATAATGAGGTTTTTGTATCCTTCGCCGGTGAACAAATAAGCGTAGCCGCTGTTTGCGAAAATGCTTGAGATTACATCCCAAACACCATATAAGATTTCCATTTATTTATCCTCCTAAAAAGGTTTTGTGTTGTCTAAAACCGCCGCCTGTGCCCATGGGTTGCGATTTTTAATCGGATTTGCTCTCTTGATTACTGGAGCAACCGAAGCAACCGGCGTAACGGATGTGACAACGGCACCGCTGCCTTCCATTGCATAAACCGCTGCGCTTATTGCCGCAACAATTTCCTCGCTCACGCCGCTGTTTGCCGCAGTAGCGGTCGGAGCTGTCTTTTTTGCGACAGCCGGAGCAGGTTGTGCTTTGTTTGTGTCATTTTTGCTTTTTTTAGATTTATTTTGAGTTTTAGATATTACAGCGCCAAAACCCTTGAAAACCAAAACCAAAATCGCAAGCGTGCATAAAACTATGCCTAAGCCGGCGATGATTACGGTTGCCGTAAAGGGAAGGCTTGTGTCAGCTTTGACGGAAGTTGCTAATGTGATAAAATCCATATGTCCAAATTCCTCCATTTTAAAATTACTATCTGCTATTATAATACAACAGTTTTATTTTTTCAACAAAAAATATATTAAAATTGCACTTTCTTATTTTTGCACAAAAATCGCATTAAACTATTGATTTATTTATTTTTTTTGTATATACTAATATTATTGACAGCGCGGAGGTAAATAATTATGATGAGTAAAGAGGCAATGATTATTGCAATTTTGGTGGCACTCGTTATCCTTTGGATTACAGAAACCCTCGGAATGAACAGAACCTCCAGAATTTTAGCCGGTGTTATTGATTTGGGCTTTGCAATTCTTCGTTGACAAAATTTAAAAAGCAAAAACCGCACACGATACGATTTTGTATCATGTGCGGTTTGTTTTTTGTTGTTTATTTTGTTTTGATTTGCTTTTTGCCGATGTCAACAAGTCTGACAACAATCGGCGAAAGAACGATATTTATTAAAAGCTCAATAACGAAATTAAGACCTACAAATGCCGTTATCATAAATACAAATGCGTTGGTTGAGCCTGCGCTTTCCAAAATCCAGTCGAAGAAGAACAAACGGCAACCCAAAAGGAATATCCCCGTGTTCACTACCGGGCAAACAACAGCCGCACAAACAACGCCTGCATATTTGTTCTTTTTGCTGATAAGTTCATATACAAGCCCTGACAAAAATCCTGCAAGTCCGCCTTTGAGCAATACGGTCAAGACAGTGCCGAACACGCTCATATTCAAAAACAGTGCCGTGTCAGGCTGCATAAGAACAACTGCGCCGAATACCAAGCCGAGCCACGCTCCCGCGCCTTTGCCGTAAAGTGCCGTGCCGATTACAATCGGAATTAAAACGAGTGAAATTGAAAATGTGCCGAATCTGATTGCCGAGCCTATAAGCTGCAAAACAACAACGATTGCCGTCATCAAGCCTATACCGGCGATTTTTTTTGCGTTTACTTTCATATTAAATTTTCCTTTCTGCTACTGTTCCGAGAATTTTGTATAACGCAAATACAAAGTTCTCCGAGAAACTCTTTTTTTCTCTGCGGATACAATGCGAGCATATTATACAACGCTCTTTACTGCAAGTCAATAAAATATAATTGTAAATTGATTCTTTTTGTGATATTATAATACCGTTACATTATATGATATGTTTTGAGGTGCCGTTATGCTTCTTGCTGTTGATATAGGAAATACAAATATTGTTTTGGGTGTTCTCGACGGTGAAAATCTTGTTTATTCGGGCAGATTTTCAACCCATATTCACCAAACTGTTGAAGAATGCGCAATGAATTTATACAGCTTTTTAAATATCCATAGTATCGGGAAAATCGACGGTGCAATTATATCAAGCGTTGTGCCGGCTCTTGTTTCGACGGTTAAAGGTGCCGTTAAACTCGTTACAGGTGTGCACGCTCTCGTTGTCGGACCGGGCATAAAAACCGGGTTGAGCATCAAAATTGACGACCCTGCGCAGCTCGGAGCCGATTTGGTTGTCGGCGCAGTTGCCGCGAAGGAAAAATATCCTCAACCGACAATTATCTTTGATTTGGGCACCGCAACGACCGGCACCGTGCTTGACAAGGACGGTTGCTGTATCGGCGGTATGATTGCCGCAGGCGTTAAATCATCTATTAATGCGCTTTCGACAGGTACCGCACAGTTGCCTCAGATTGATATTTCCGCACCTAAAAAAATAATAGGCACAAACACAATTGACTGTATGAAAAGCGGAACGGTTATCGGTACGGCTGTTATGATAGACGGCTTTGTTGAAAGATTTGAGGATGAGCTTGGCGAAAAAGCGACTGTTGTTGTGACCGGCGGATTGGGCAAGGCGATTGCGCGAAATTGCCGCCGCGAAATGATAATTGACGATAATTTGCTTATCGACGGCTTGCGTATTATATATGATAAAAATAAAGACAGTAAATAGTTTATAAAGCAAATTTGCCTGCATGAAAATTTTCGTGCAGGCTTTTTCTTTTTGCAAACTATTGACAAACGAAAAAAAGCGACTATAATAGTAATTAGCACTCGGCGGTAAAGAGTGCTAATTTTGGAAATTTTTATTGAAGGTGATTATTTTGAGAAAAAAACAATTTAAAGCAGAATCAAAAAAACTCCTTGATATGATGATAAATTCAATCTATATTCACAAGGAAATCTTTTTGAGAGAGTTAATTTCAAATGCGAGCGATGCAACGGACAAGCTTTATTTCAAATCGTTGACCGATGACAGTGTTAAAGCAACAAAGGATGATTTAAAAATCCGCATCGACCTTGATAAGGACGCACGCACCATCACCGTTTCGGATAACGGCATCGGTATGACAGCCGAGGAGCTTGAACAAAATCTCGGCACAATCGCAAAATCCGACTCACTCGATTTCAAAAACGAAAATGCCGACAATGAAAAGGCTGATGATATTGAGGTAATCGGTCAGTTCGGTGTCGGATTTTATTCGTCATTTATGGTTGCCGACAAGGTTGAGGTTGTTTCAAAGGCATACGGCAGTGACGAGGCTAATAAATGGACCTCGACGGGCGCAGACGGCTATACTGTTGAGCCTTGTGAAAAGGACTCAAACGGCACAGTTGTTACTCTTTATATTAAGGAAGATACCGAAAACGAGAAATACTCAGACTATCTCGAGCAATACAGAATACAAGAGCTTGTTAAGAAATACAGCGATTATATTCGCTACCCGATTGTGATGGAAATGACATCGAGAGTGCCCGACCCCGACAAAGAGGGCGAGTACATCAACGAGGTTAACGATGAAATTCTCAACTCGATGGTTCCGCTTTGGAGAAAGAATAAAAGCGAAATCAAGCCCGAGGAATATAATGAGTTTTATAAGCAAAAGTTCTATGATTACAACGACCCGTCGCTTGTTATACACACAAAGCAGGAGGGCACGGCTACATTTGACGCACTTATGTTTATCCCTCAAAATGCGCCTATGGATTTTTATTCAAAGGATTATGAAAAGGGACTTCAGCTTTACACAAACGGCGTTTTGATTATGGATAAATGTTCCGACCTTTTGCCCGACTATTTCAGCTTTGTAAAAGGTCTTGTTGACAGCGCCGATTTGAGCCTCAATATTTCGAGAGAAACATTGCAGCAGGACCATCAAGTAAAAATCATTGCAAAGGCAATCGACAAAAAGATTAAGAGTGAGCTTACAAAAATGCTCAAAAACAAGCGCGAGGATTACGAAAAATTCTTCGACACCTTCGGCACCCAGCTTAAATGGGGCGTTTATGCCGACTACGGTATGAACAAGGACGGTATCAAGGATTTGATTTTGTTCAAATCGTCAGCCGAGGGCAAATACACCACTCTTAAGGAATATGTTGACAGAATGCCCGAGTCGCAGGATATGATTTACTATGCCTGCGGTGACAGCGTTGAAAAAATCGCTCTTCTTCCTCAGTGTGAGGCTGTAAAGGCAAAGGGCTGTGAAGTGCTTTATTTTACAGAGGATGTTGATGAATTTGCAATTCAAATGCTTATGGAATATGACGGCAAGCATTTTGCAAATATCTGTAAGGACGATGTTGACCTTTCGACAGATGTCGAAAAGGAGGCACTTGCAAAGAAAAACGAGGATGCAAAGGAACTTCTCGACAAGATGAAAGAAATTCTCGGCGACGAGGTAACTGCCGTTAAACTTTCAAACAAGCTCGGCTCACACGCTGTTTGTCTTTCTGCCGAGGGATATGTCAGCATCGAAATGGCAAAGGCACTTTCACAAATGCCGGGCGCAAACGAGCAGGGCGTAAAAGCACAGCTTGTGCTTGAAATCAACTGCGATAGCCCGATTGCCGAAAAACTTAAAAATGCCGATGATAAAAAATTAAAGAATTACACCGAAATCCTTTATGCGCAGGCTCGTTTAATCGCAGGACTCAATGTTGACAACCCGACAAAACTTGCCGACCAAATTTGCGAGCTTATGTAATAACGCGACTTAAATATTAAAAGCAGGATGTCTTGAAAAAGGCGTCCTGCTTTTGTCGTTTTGTGCGTAATTTTATTTTAAATCTTTTTTAACAGATGCTGCCGGCTGGCGAACATATTATACTGTGCGACTTTGCGATTACTTCCAAAGTGATTTGTAAACCTCGATAAGGTCATCCTTTTGAATTTCTTTGATTGTATTTGAAGGAGAACCTGAATCTATAGCGTCACTTGCCATTTTATCCATAACATCAAAAAACTCGTTTTTGTCGATTCCGTATTCTTCGAGAGTCGGAATTTCACAGATTTTGCAAAGCTCTGCGCAGGCGTCGATGAATTTCTTTGCGGCAACCTCGTCACTGTCGTCTGCCGATGCCTTGCCGATTGCTCGTGCCATATCTGCGAAACGGTCGTAAGCGCCGTCATATACATATTCAAAGCAGTTTTTCATAAGCATTGCGTTGCTGATTCCGTGCGGCACATGGAAAAGTGCGCCGATTGGGCGGCTCATTCCGTGAATAATCGTTACCGAGGCATTGTTGAATGCAACACCTGCCTCGAATGCAGCGATTGACATTTGCTCTCTTGCCTTAACATTGCTCGGTTCGTTGTAGCAAATCGGCAAATATTCAAATATTTTTTTGATAGCCGAAAGTGCAAATTCATCGGTGAGAAGCTGGCGCTTTCTCGATGTATAAGCCTCCGATGCGTGGCAAAGTGCATCAAGACCCGTAGCCGCAGTAACCGATTTAGGCGCGGTCATTGTGAAAGTCGGGTCGTCGATTGCAAGGTCAGGCATAACTCCGGAGCCTGCAAGGAGCATTTTAATGTCCTTTTCAGTATTTGTGATGATTGTGAACTGTGTAGCCTCCGAGCCTGTTCCGCTTGTTGTCGGAATTGCAACCATTCTCGGGGTGCGAACGCGGATTCGCTTGCCCATATAGTCGTCAATACTGCCATCGCCTGCGGCAACAACGGCTACTGCCTTCATCGTGTCAATCGGTGAGCCGCCGCCGATACCGATAAGGAAGTCGCATTCCTCATTCTTGTAAATCTGAAGCCCTGCGTCAACCATTTTGTCTGTCGGTTCGCCTGTAACATCACTGTAAACAGAATATTGTTGACCGTTTTGGTCAAGAATATCGGTTACAAGTTTAACATTTCCCAATTTCACCATCATAGGGTCTGTTACGACAAGCGCCTTTTTGCCGAATGCGGCAAGCGTGTCTTTTGCGCTTGCAAGTGCATTTTCTCCGTAATAAACTCTTTTTGGCATAATAAATTGATTTCCCATAATAGTGCCCTCTGCATTGATTTTATAATTCTAATATATTTTAGTGTATTTAAACAAATTGTCAAGGTGTTTGGCAAGATTTGTATTCATTTCTTGCATGTGATAAACAAAAACACCGACAAAACAGCACTCAACAAAAAAGCACTCGGTAAAAACGAGTGCTTTCAAATATTATAATTATGGCTTAATGTTCGTCGGTCAAAACGGCATGTGCGCATTTTATTCCGTCAACGGCGGCGGAAACGATTCCGCCGGCATATCCCGCTCCCTCGCCGCATGGATAAACGCCGCTGATGTTGCATTGGAAAAATTCATCACGCAAAATCCTTACAGAGCTTGAACTCCTTGTTTCAGGAGCAGTCAACACTGCGTCATAAAGATTAAAACCGTGCAGTTTTTTGTCCATTTCGACAATCGCCGATTTCATTGTTGCCGACACCTTTTCGGGCAGGCAGTAATCAAGATTTGTGAGTGTTACACCCGTTGGGCAGGTCGGGTTGACATTGCCCAATTGCTTTGATTCCTCGCCTTTGAGAAAATCGCCGACAAGCTGAGACGGTGCCTTGTAGTCGCCGCCGGCAAGTTCAAACGCCTTGTGCTCGATTTCTCTTTGATAATAAATTCCTGCAAGCGGATGGTCGGATGGGAAATCCTTTGTTTCAATTCCGACAAGCAGGGCGGAGTTCGCATTTTCGCCGTCCCTCGCAAGTGAACTCATACCGTTTACTATAACGCATTCTTTTTCGCTTGCCGCCGCTACAACCGTTCCGCCGGGGCACATGCAAAATGTGTATGCGCCGCGCTCGTGCAAGCCATGACACGACAACTTGTAATCAGCCGCGCCGAGTTTTGGATGGTCGGCAAATTTGCCGTATTGCGCTTTGTTAATTAAGCTTTGCGGATGCTCGATTCTTGCGCCGACCGAAAACGCCTTTTGTATGATTTCAACGCCCATATTGTAAAGCATTTCAACCGTGTCCCTTGCACTGTGACCGATTGCCATAATTACGCTGTCGGTTTCAATGTCAAACAGTTCGCCGCGGTTTGAATATTCAACGCCGTGGATAAAACCGTTTGCGACGAGCAGTCTTTCGAGCTTACATTCGAGCTTAACCTCGCCGCCGAGTTTTTCAATCTTTTTGCGAATATTTTTTACAACAATCGCAAGTCTGTCTGTGCCTATATGCGGCTTTGAGGAATACAATATTTCCTCGGGTGCGCCTGCCTCGTAAAGCTCCTGCAAAACTTTGCGGATATAGGGACTTTTGATTCCCGTTGTCAGCTTTCCGTCGGAGAATGTGCCTGCTCCGCCCTCGCCGAACTGAACATTCGACTCCTCGTTAAGTTTTCTTTTTGTCCAAAATTCGTTGACATCCTTTTGCCTTGCGTCAATATCCTTGCCGCGCTCGAGGATTATCGGGCGAAGACCTGCTTCAGACAAAATTATTCCTGCAAGCATTCCGGCAGGACCGAAGCCGACTATAACCGGTCTGAATTTTGACACTCTGTTAATCGGAGGCATTTCGTATTTGTACGGCTTGACGATGCTGATTTTGTTCGATTTGCTTTTTGCGACGATTTGCTCCTCATCAAGTGTGATTTCAACATCTACGCTGTATGTGAAATGCACATCGTCCTTTTTTCTCGCGTCAACGCTTTTTTTGAATATCGTCAGCGATTTTATATATTTTTCGTTTATTCTGAGTGCTTTTGCCGCTTTCGATTTGAGTATGCTCTCGTCATCGTCAAGTGACAGCTTAATTTCGTTAATTCTTATCATAATGTTTATTTGTGATACTGTTTGCCGCTTTAATTCCGCTTGCAAATGCGTAGTTAAGATTAAAGCCGCCGCAGCTGAATTGATTGTCGGTCAGCTCACCGAGAATGTATAAATTGTCACAAAGTTTCGATTGGTTGTTGCTGTCAATTTCATTTGTCGCAACGCCGCCCTTTGTGATTTGTGCAAAATTGTATCCCTTTGTGCCGGTTATAATTAAACGCCAGCCTTTTATGCATTTTGCGGTCATTTCAACATTGCCCTTTGTCTGCTTGTCCAAAATCTGACAAAGCTTTTTGGGCAGAATACCTTCAAACGAGCCGTATTTGCGATAGTGGTCAATAAGCTGATTTTCTGTCATTTCCGGCACAAAATCAATAACGGCAATGCACTTTTCCTCGCCGCTTTTCAGCTTTTCATCGCTTACGAATTTTGACAAATCCATAACAACAATGCCGGAAATTCCGTAATCCGCAAACAGAAGCTCGCCGAATTCCTTGCCGACAACAGTGCCGTTTGTTTCGATTTTCACCATGCATTTTGTGCGAACGCCCTTGAGAGCGCGGCAGTGCCTGCTTGACGAATTGAGCTGAACAAGGGCAGGGGACAGCGTGGTGATTGTGTGACCGAACTGCTTTGCGATTGCATAGCCGCTGCCGTCGGAGCCGAGTGCGCTTTGCGATTTGCCGCCTGTTGCCAAAACGAGCGCGTCGCCCGTGAAAATTCCTTTGTTACTGTATACATTATATATATTGCCGATTTTTTCAAACTTTGTGCATTCGCAGTCATAAACAATATTGACTCCGTATTTCTCGCACGCCCCGTTTAAAATATCAACAACGCTTGATGCCTGATTTGAGTAGGGGTAGACCCGTCCCGATTCTTCTTGACGCAAAACAAGACCGAGCGATTCAAAAAAATCTCTCGTGAGCTCATAGTCATGCGCATCTGCATTTGTCAAATTGCATCTGCCGTTTCCGGTTGCGTGGATTTTTTTGCAAATCTCGCCGAGATGCTCTAAAACCGTGACACCGGCACATGGATTGTTTTGTTTTGCTTTTACGGCGCATGCAATGCCGGAGGCACCTGCACCGATGATGATAATATTCATTTTACACACCTTAATAAATATTATTTCCCAATAATCACATCACCCGTTGCCGATATTGACAAAATGATGACGATACCTTATATGTTAATATAAAACGGTACAAAAATCAATACTATATTTTTTTATCAGTATAAAATATGACAAACAATGGCAAAAAAGACTTGACTATATTGTCCTGATGTGGTATATTCTTTATACCTCGTTTTGTGGGTTTTTATTTTTATGCCTATTTATAACGATTGCCGTAGCGTTTCGGCGTGCGTTTAACGAGGGAGATTGTTATCGAAATATATTAGGAGGTGCCGAAATGAGAGTTAAAGTTACTTTAGCTTGCACTGAATGCAAACAACGCAACTACAACACAATGAAAAACAAGAAGAATACACCTGACAGACTTGAAATGAACAAGTACTGCCCATTCTGTAAGAAACATACTCTTCACAGAGAGACAAAGTAACGGGAGGAATATCGATGGCTGAAGATAAAAAGTCTAAGGCAAGCAAAGCTGAGACTAAGAAGGCTGACAAAAAAGCCGATAAAAAGGCTGACAAGAAAAAGTCTAAGAAAAATCCGTTCAAGTCAATCGCAAGTTACTTTAAAAGTGTCAGAAGTGAAGGCAAAAAAGTTGTATGGCCCGGTGCACTCGAGGTAGTTAAAAATACCCTTGTTGTATTGGTTGTAATCTTTGTAGTCGGAGTAGTTATTTACGGTATTGATACCGGCCTTACTTACGGTATGAAATCGATTAAAAACGCTGCCGACAACAGAACAACAACATCAGCATCAACAACAGCTCCAAAAACAACTGTTCAAACAACGGCAGATACAACAAAAGCAACAACTTCAACTCAAAAAGCAGAGACAACAAAAGCTGATTCACAAACAGCCAAGCAATAGGAGGCAGTTTATGGACGAAGCAAAATGGTATGTTGCTCACACATTTTCAGGATATGAAAACAAAGTTGCGAGCGACCTTAAAATAAAGGTTGAAAACCAAAATCTCACCGATATGATTCAGGAGATTGTTGTTCCGACCGAAACCGTTGTCGAAATCAAAGAGGACGGCACAAAGAAAGAAACCGAAAGAAAAATTTTCCCAAGCTATCTTCTAATCAAAATGGTTATGACAGATGATACTTGGTATGTTGTGCGCAACACAAGAGGTTGTGCCGGTTTTGTAGGCCCTGAGGGCAAGCCCGTTCCGCTCACCGAAGAGGAAGTTAAAAACCTCGGCGTAGAGAAGGTATCGGTTGAGGTTGCATATAAAGAGGGCGACCTTGTTAATGTTATTGACGGTCCTCTTGAAGGATTTTCGGGCACTGTTGAATCTATCGACATTGCCAACAACAGTGCACAGGTAAGCGTTTCTATGTTCGGACGCGACACTTCTGTGGACTTTGAACTTGACCAACTTGAAAAGGTCAACGATTAATTTCAGTAATTCGCAGCATTGCTGCATTTTACCACAGGCTGTTATTTATAGCCGCTTGTGAGTGGGAGGAGATATACTTCTCCGCCAAATACCACATTTTAGGAGGAAAAAATTATGGCTCAAAAGGTAGTAGGTTTAATTAAACTTCAAATTCCTGCAGGCAAAGCAACTCCTGCACCGCCGGTTGGTCCCGCACTCGGTCAACACGGTGTTAACATCGTTGCTTTCACAAAGGAATTCAACGAAAGAACAAAGAATGACGCAGGTCTTATCATTCCTGTTGTAATCACAGTATATGAGGATCGTTCATTCACATTTGTAACAAAGACACCACCTGCAGCAGTTCTTATCAAAAAGGCTTGCGGTATTGATAAAGCTTCCGGTGTTCCGAACAAGACAAAGGTTGCAACAATATCAAAGGCTGATGTTCAAAAGATTGCTGAAACAAAGATGCCTGACCTTAATGCTGCATCACTCGAAGCCGCTATGTCAATGATAGCAGGTACAGCACGCAGCATGGGTATAGTAGTAGAAGACTAATTCCCCGTGTGGGAGGAAAAATCCGATTAACCACTGGAGGTAATTTATAATGAAACACGGAAAGAAATATACAGATGGTGCTAAGTTAATTGACCGCACTAATTTATACACAGAAAAAGAGGCTCTTGACCTTGTAGCTCAAACAGCCAAAGCAAAATTTGACGAAACAGTAGAAATCCATATTCGTCTCGGTGTTGACTCACGCCACGCTGACCAGCAGGTTCGCGGCGCCGTAGTTCTTCCTAACGGAACAGGTAAGGATGTAAGAGTTGCTGTTTTCGCAAAGGGTGACCTTGCAAAGGCTGCTCAGGATGCAGGTGCCGATTTTGTCGGTGATGCAGACCTCGTTCAGAAAATCCAAGGCGGATGGATGGACTTTGATGTTGCCATCGCATCTCCCGACATGATGGGCTTCGTTGGTCGTTTGGGTAAGGTTCTCGGTCCTCGCGGACTTATGCCGTCACCAAAGGCAGGCACAGTAACAATGGATGTTGCAAAGGCTGTTCAGGAAGCTAAAGCAGGTAAGATTGAGTACCGTCTTGACAAGACAAACATTATCCACTGCCCAATCGGTAAAGTATCATTCGGTACAGACAAGCTCCTTGAAAACCTCAATGCTCTTATGGACGCTATCCTTAAGGCAAAGCCGGAGGCTTCAAAGGGTCAGTATATTAAATCTGTTGCTATAGCATCGACAATGGGTCCCGGTGTTCGTGTAAATCCGAACAAGGTTGGCTCTGCTGCAGAATAATTTAATAAATGTGTTGACAAGGGCTATCCCTTGTGATATAATACACACGCTGTTCAACCAAAGACAGTAGGTGCCGTTTCGGCGTAAGCATTGTCGCCTACCGAGGAATGAGCATTATGTATTGCAGAAATGCGCTTTTTATGTAATGTTGTGCATCCTCGTTTTGGGGATGCACTTTTTATTTGGATTAACAGCCATAAGCCCGATTTTATCGGCAAATAATTATGGAGGTAAACTAAATGCCAAGTACAGTAGTTCTTGAAAAGAAAAAGCAACAAGTTGCCGATCTTTCAGCCAGAATTAAAGAATCTTGCGCAGGTATCGTAGTTGATTACAAGGGTATCAATGTTGATGACGATACGAAGCTCAGAAAAGAGCTCCGTGAAGCAGGCATTGTTTATACAGTAGTTAAAAACTCAATCCTCAAGCGTGCAGCAGAGGATGCCGGCCTCACAATCGAAGATTCTGTAGTTGAAGGAACAACAGCAGTTGCAACAAGCGTCGATGATTATGTAGCCGCTGCCCGTATTCTTAACAAATACGCAGAAGCACATGACAATTTCACCATCAAAACAGGTTATCTTGACGGCGAGATTATCGACGATGCAAAAATTGTTTCTCTTGCTAAATTACCATCAAGAGAAGTTCTTCTTGCAACAGTTTGCAGTGTATTCAATGCACCTATCGCAGCATTCGCTCGCGGCGTACAAGCAATTGTAGACAAGGGTGGAGTTGAGGCTTGCGCTGAAGCTAAGGAAGAAGCTCCTGCAGAGGAGACACCGGCTGAAGAAACAGCAGAATAATTAATTTTTAAAATCACATTTTACGGAGGAAATAAAAATGGCATCAGAGAATGTTACAAAAATCGTTGAAGAACTTAAAACTCTCACAGTTCTTGAACTCTCAGAACTCGTATCAGCAGTAGAAGAAGAATTCGGCGTAAGCGCTGCAGCAGCAGTAGCAGTAGCAGCACCGGCAGAAGGCGGCGCAGCAGCAGCTGAGGAAAAGACAGAGTTCGATGTAGTACTTACAGAAGTAGGTGCAAACAAGATTCAGGTTATCAAGGCAGTTCGTGAAGCAACAGGTCTTGGTCTTAAGGAAGCAAAGGCAATCGTTGACGGCGCTCCTGCAACAGTTAAGGAAGCAATGCCGACAGCTGACGCTGAAGCTCTTAAGGAAGCTCTTACAGCAGCAGGCGCTACTGTTGAACTTAAGTAATTCGGTTTACTTTAAAAAATCCATAATTTTAAGGCAGGTTGAAATACCTGCCTTTTCTTTTTGTCCCAAAATCAAATATAAAAAATAACCGAAGCAATCATTATTGCCGCTGCAGTTATTTCTCATACTTAAACACTGATGGGCCCTAAATCAGCGGTCAACTCTGCATGTATGAAGAAATGCAAACAATTATACAATGATTGCTTCGGTATGCGCTTCATAGATACTCCGAATATACAGCCGGAGATATGCAATTCTTAAGCCAAGCCAAGTAATACTCCTTTAATAAAAAAGAACCTTCGCATAAGCCAAATGACATTTGCTCGGGAGTGGAAACATTATAACTTACCTAACCTTGACGCAAATCTTCAATTGGCTGAAGAATTAAGAATATATATGATCCTGCTCACTAAGGAAATGACAAACCTTATTCGACAAATATTGTCAAAATCTGATTAATTTCACAAAAATGTCGGTAAGTGGGCAAGTGCGCACCTAAGTACACAAATATTGTAGCATAATAATCAAAAAATGTAAATACTAAATTCATAAAAGGTAAGGATTATTTATGCTATGGGACAAATCAAGTATGAAACGGTGAGCAAAATCAAAGCCAATGTCGGCAAAAATATTGTTGACGCAAGAAAAGCGCGCGGCATATCACAATCCATGCTTGTTGCAAAGCTTAATGTCTATGGTTGTAATGTGAGCAGGTTTTCAGTTTCATCTATTGAAAACAGCCATTCTTGCGACTTGAATTTGCTTGCCGATATAAAAGCCGTGCTTGATTGCTCATGGGACGAATTGCTTAAATAATCCGTATTATATAAAATGTTAAAGCGACAGAAAATCTTTTCTGTCGCTTTTTGATTTATTTTACCTTAGCAAATAATGTATTGCTCCAATAAGAATATACTTTTGCTTTGCCGCGTTCTTTGTATGCGCGAACACGAACATAATATTTTTTCTTTGACTGTGCCGTTTTAATTGTTGTTTTGGCACTGCCTGCACCTTTGACATAAACAGATTTGACATTTGACGAAAAGTCCTTTGAGGTGCTCCACATTACCTGATAGCCGCTGATTCCCGGCGCTTTTTTCCAATATGCGGTTATTTTTTTCTTTGCCTTGGATTTTGCCGTTGTTGCCTTGATTGTGTTCGGTCTGGTGTATGTTTTGATTGACGAACTGCAGTCGCCGACGGTGATTGAGCCGTTTGGTATAGTTTTGTATGCACGAACCTTAAAATAATATGTTGTGTTTGACGCAAGTTTGCTTACTGTTGCAGAGTTTGATTTTACATCGGCATATTTTGTGTATTTTTTGGTTTTTGCGCTGTAAATATAAATTCTGTAATAATCAGCGTTTTGCTTTGCCCACGAAAGTTTAACACTGTTCGGCGTTGTTGATGATGCCTTCAGTCCCGTTACTTTTCCTGCGGCGGTAGATGCGCTCATCTGACTTGAAAATGAGCCGTAATATGTTTTTCCGCTGACATTCTTATAGGTGCGTACTCTGAATTTATAATCCGTTCCGCCCAAAAGTTTTTTTAGCGTATATGTATTTGATGCGCCGGTATATGCATTTTTCCATCCGTTGCTGTAATATTGAAGATTGTAGCCGCTTATATTATTTGATTTATCCCAGGTGAGCTTTATTGAGTTGACAGTTGCAGACTGCGCTGTCGGTTTAGCCGCTTTTTTCGGTACAATTTCAAAATGCGCGGTCAGTGTATTAAATGAAGCATAATTATTAATTCCTGTTACCGTTATTTTTGCCCTGCCGATTTCTGTATTGTCAGAATATTTAAGCGTGTAGTCGCGGCTTTCTTTAAGCTTCTTTGTCTTGTAATAAACGGATATTTCAGGCTTGATTTCCTTGCCGGTGTATGAATGTGAGTCGACATCGGAAACAGTGAAATTTCTTTCGTTCGGGTCTACATACATAAAGTTGCAGTCAACCTTGCCGGGTATTCCGGCTACCTTGCCCTTGGAGGTGTATTGCCACATTGAATAATCGCCTTTGTAGCCTGTGTTTGAAACATAGTGCGCAAGCCAAATGTCAATGCCTTCCTCTTTGAGAGTTGAATAATTCATCTTGTCCTCGAGAAAACTTTTGCTTGCATAAACCATTGGCTGAAAGCCGGCTTCCTCAATCATATCACAAAATGTTAAAGCAATTTTTGTTTGCTCCGATTTTGACAAATGTGCGTTGTATAATCTACCCACAAAACTGCCGTTTTTCTCGGCATATTCAATGTCATATGCGATGGGAAGGTCAAACTCGTATTTTGAAATCAAATTCAGAACATGGTTTGCTTCTTTTTTAGCATCGGCAACGCTTATTGCCTGCGAATAAAAATATGCGCCGACCTTAACGCCTGCTTTTTTTGCGTTTGTAATGTTTTGAACAAAATATTTATCATCGATAAATGTGCCGGAGTTTGCGTATCCGCGGCAACCGACTCTTATCATTGCAAAATCAACGCCGTCAGCCTTTGCTTTCTTCCAATTAATATCCTCCTGATAAGACGAAACATCAACGCCGTCGTATCTTTTGAATTTGTCAAATTTTGTTTGGTGCGTGTATGTGCCGCTTATAAAAGGACTTGACGATTTTGTTGTCGCAAGCGCAACAAGCGGAGCCTGTACGGCGAGCATCAGTGCTAAAACGAATGATAAAATGATTTTAAATTTAGACTTCATAATTTCCCCAATCTTTAGGCTTTTGCCTAATTCTGTGTATTAAATATACCAATAGTTTTTGTCGACATATTTTGAATTTATGCCGTCGCATTTGCCGGTGTTTGAATATTGCCAAATGTCAAATTTGCCGTTGTAGGTGTTCGATTTGTTATAGTCCGCCACCCAAATCGTGATGCCGCTTTTCAGGCTCTTGACATCAATTTTTGATTCGTAAAAATGAGTGTTGGCATAAACACCGGGCTTATATCCCGCGTCGGACACGGTGTCGCAAAAAGCGTTGATGATTTCCGCCGCCTGATATTTTGTAAGATTCGCGCCCTTCAGCCTGCCGCCGAGGGAGCCGTCTTTTTCGTAGGCGTATTCAAAATCTATCACAACAGGGAGCGAAATATCATAATGTTTGATTATCTCGAGAGTGTATTCAGCCTCTTTGACGGCTTCATCTTTTGTTGTCGCCTGCGAATAAAAATAAACCCCTATCGGCACATTTGCTTTGTTGGCGTGTTTTAAATTGTATCGTGCCTTGTTGTCCGTACTGAGTGCGCCGTTTGAATATCCGCTGTATCCCACACGGATAAAAGCAAAATCAACATTGTCAGCCACGGTTTCCCAATCAATGTCGCCGTTGTGCGACGAAACATCAATTCCGCTGACATAATCTTTATCGGTGTTGAATTTGAAATTTTCGACCTTGTCGTTATGTATTGCAACGGCGACCGCGCAAAGTCCCGCAATCAGGGCGACGCAAAGAATTATGATAATGGCATTGACTGCCTTTTTCTTCTTTTTCGACAGAGTTTTGTATTTATGTTTTAATCTGTCAAATTTTATTTTAAAGCCGGAGGCTTTTTTCTTTTTTCTCCGCTTTTTCTTTGTTTTAGTATTCATTTAAACCTCAATTCATACGGCGAAACGCCGTCGATTAATATATTAACTTATTTTATATGTCTTTTCAATAGCTGCGGACCAAAATTTACAATTTGTATATTTTAAACTGTAACTTATTTTAACTTTAATATTGCGGCGCAATGTGTTATAATATTTCAAAATTTGTTTGATAAAAGGAGATATCCTTTATGAATATTAAAAAAATAATCAGCGTTGCACTTTCACTTTGCATTGCTTCATCTTGTCTTACTTTAACCGCATATGCAAAAGAAAACACAACGCTTGCGATAAATAAAAGCGATATTTCACACGAGGTTTCGCCGATGCTCTTCGGCGTTTCACTTGAGGATGTTTCGTATTCCTGCGACGGTGGTTTGGTTTCAAATCTTGTAAACAACAACTCGTTTGAATTTGCGACAAATCCTGAATATGCGTGGAGCTTTGACGGTGTGAGCACCGTTGTTTCAAAGGAAAATCCGATTTGCGCGGCTAATCCGTCATATGAATTAATCAAGGTTGACGGCAAGGGCACGGTCGAAAACAACGGCTTTACCGAGATTTATAAAAACAACTCGTATAAATACAGCAAAAAATCAGCCGAAACGGCTGATATGGGCTTTAAAAGCGGAGTGACATACAATTTCTCCTGCTATGTGAAAAATGTTGATTATGACGGAAAGATAAGCATTTATCTTGATTCAAAAAGTAACAAGGACAATATTGTTCAGGTCCCCACTACGACTGTCGGCAAAAACGAGTGGACAAAAATCAGCGCTCAAATCAAATCGTCGTCAGATGAGGACGGTGCGCTTGCCATATTATTTGAGGGCAACGGCTCATTGCAGCTTGACTGCGTTTCGCTTTGCGCAGTTGACAGCTACGGCGCAGGCGACGGGCATTGGAAATATGTCACATTAAGAAACGATATGGTTGACGCAATAAAAAATCTTAAACCGTCATTTATTCGCTTCCCGGGTTCGGCAGGCATCGGCGGCGGAAGCGTTGACAGTATGATGACTTGGAAGGACACAATAGGCGATATTTCACAACGACGCCAGTCATCAAGCATTTATTCAAGCGACGAAAACCCTTATAACAATTCAAATTCAATGGGCTATCACGAGTATTTTCAGCTTTGCGAGGATTTGGCGGCTGCTGCCGTTCCTGTTGTGAGTGCAGGCATTACATATCAGGGCGAACAGGACAAGGAGCTTATCGCCGACGCATACAACAAAATCAATATGACCGACGAGCAGTTTACAAATTATCTTGTAAACGAGCGCGGTTTTGACGAAAAGGACAGCGACGCGATTGCAAAGCGCACAGAAAGCGTAAACAAGCTCAACATCAAATCAATTGACGATTTTAATAAATATATTGATACCGTTGCGCTTAAGCCGGGCACCGACGCATTTGACAATTATGTGCAGGATGTCCTTGATTTGATTGAATATGCAAACGGCGACGCGCAGGGAACATATTGGGGCGCACTTCGTGCCGCAAACGGTCATGACGAACCGTTTAATATGGAATATATCGAGATTGGCAGCGGCGACGAGGGCAGTATTTATCAACGCAATTATGAGGCGCTTTACAACGCAATCAAAAAGGTATATCCCGATATTAATATAATCACCTCCGCAGGAGAAAAAGCGGATTCCGAGGCTGTCAACACAGCAATTACAAAATCAGGTTCAAGTTTTAAGGCTGTTGTAGACGAGCATTACAGTGCAGATGTCGATTATCTTCTCCAAAACACAAAGCGATATGACAGCTATGACCGTGAGGGCGCGGAAATTATGGTTGGCGAATATTCTGCCGTTGATGATGCGACATCTAATGTCGCCTCGGCAAACAATATCGAAACGGCTGTTGCGCATGCCGCGTTTATGACGGGATTTGAGCGCAATTCCGATGTTGTGAAAATGACTTCGTATGTGCCTGCGTTTGCAAAAATCAATGCAAACTCGCACGAAAATAATCTTGTTTGGTTTGATTCGCAATCACTTTATTACACACCCGAGTATTACAATCAGCTTTTGTTCTCAAACAACACCGGCAAGGAGTATGTAAACACCTCACTCAACGAGGACGGCATATATCAAAGCGTTACTGTCGACCATGACAAGCAAGTGCTTTATGTTAAGCTTGTCAACTCAACCAATTCCACAAAGAAAATGAGCGTTAATCTTGACGGTTTTGGAAAAATCAACAAGGTTTCAAACGAAAGTCTCGCTCACGATTACAAATCGGCATACAACGAGCTTGGAAAGCAGAGAGTTGCTCCGCAGGAAAAGGCTATCGACTCCGATGATTCGTCATTCGACATTAAACTTGAAAAAAACAGTGTAAATGTTATTCGCATTGCATACGGAAGTAACAACGGCGATGCGCTTTACACCTTCCCTGAGAGTCTTGATTTAAGCGTTAAAAAATATGTCCCGACTGCGGCAAAGGTGTTTATCATTGTCATTTGCCTTTCAATTCCTGTTGGCGGTGTTGCCGGATTTTATCTCTACACCAAGGTGATTTCAAAATCAGGCGGCAAGGGCCACGGAAAAAAGAAGAATAAAAAGAAAAAGAGAAAATAATTATAAATAATAACACCCTTCGATAATTAAATCGAGGGGTGTATTTTATGCGGCAAGTGCGTTATCTGCCGCTGTTATTGGTGTTTGAACCGTCCGTCGATTGGTCGGTGCCGCATGAGCAAGGGCAGTTGTCATCCTTGTCGGGCGGGAAAAATTCGTCAACCGGGAACTCAATGTTTTGAAATGTTTCGCACGGATTTTGCGTTGAGCAGTTGCACTCTCTGTCGGGAATACAAAAATCGTATGCAGGGATAAGCATTTGCACATCGCGCTCCATTTGAACTATTGAGAAAAGACCGAGTGAAACGATTACTGCTCTTGATGGGCTTGACGGTATTCCCGGCTCGTTGCACGCATTGAGAATAGATTGCGGGAAAGATGTTACACAAGGAATTGAGCAATCGCAGGTATCGAGAACATCAACCTGTAAAACAACGGGGTCGACAGCCTGAACTTTAGCCACCGGATTTGTGTATTGCGGTGCCTCCGGGCAGTCAAGCTCCTCACTTGCGATATTGGAGGTGAAAATTTTTACATCACCCTCCGAGCCGTATAAAATGCATTTCTTTTCAAAGCTTGTGTAGCCCACTGCAACCTGAGGTGTGGTACACGGTGCGGCATAAGTATCAAATCTGAGCTGGAAGTAAAAATGAATGTTTACATTATAAAAGCCTCTGTTAAACGGCACATCTTCAACATCAATGCTTACGGCGCTGATTGTGCAGTCGCGGCATTTAACAGTTACCGCTTCGTCGATAAGTCTTTGTGATGCACCGAAAAATGTGACTCTCAAATCCTCCAAGCAGTCTTTGCTGACACACGAATCGTAAATCCTTTTCGTGTCGATACAAACTGCTTCATTTATGCGTCTTTCACCTGCCGGGATAATCGGGTTGTTTGGCATAAAAAAACTCCTTCACATAAGTATTTGAAGCATTTTTTGTTCTTACTTCCTTACATTCTATGAAGAAGTTGACGCTTTGACAATGAATTTTTTGAACCGTATTTTTCTTAATTCTTATATTTTCTTAAAATATTCTTAATTATTGAATTTTTAATTGACATATTATATAATGACCTTGCCGCACAGAAATATTTGATGCGGCGCAAAAATATGATTAGTAAGGGATTTATATGTCAAAAAAAATGAAAATTATTATTGCTGTTCTTGTTGTAATCGGCGTTTGTGCCGGAGTTTTTGCAAAATACAGTAAGGATTCAAATGTCGAGCAGGTAACAAGCGTTGTTGCCGCTGTCGAAAATGACAGCAAAAGCATCAGCATAAAGTGGAATTCCGTCAAAAACTGCACAGGTTATAATTTGTATGAAAGTACAAACGGCACCGAGTTCCGAAAAATCGCCACTGTCGACGGTGAGGACACAACCTCTTATATTTTCGGCAATGCCAAAACGGCGGAAAAATATGATTTTTACGTGACCGCTGTCAGAAAATCATTCGGTAAATCTTTTGAAAGCAAGCGGTTTGCGCCGGTGCGCATTTGCATTCCTCCCGAGCAGGCAAAAATCAAAAGTGTTTTGTCGCAAAAATCGGGCGTGATAGCCGTTGAATGGAGTGGCGATTCAAATGCCGACGGCTACCAAATTCAATATGCCGAGGGTGACAAGGGCGATATGAGCGCGGCAAAAACGCAAAGTGTCGCCGACAATTCAAAAACCTCCTGCGAAATTGACGGACTTAAAGACGGCGACGCTTATTCAATCAGAATGCGCGCTTATATTAAGGATGGCAACAGTGTATACAACGGCGCATGGAGCGATATTCAGACCGTAAAGGTGTTTAAAACTGTTAAACTCGGCAGTGATATTGACACAAAAAAGCCTATGATTGCTCTCACATTTGATGACGGACCGGGCTACAACTCCGCGTCCGATGATATTCTTGATGTGCTTGAAAAATACAATGCACGCGCAACATTTTTTATGGTCGGTCAAAACGCAAAAGACCATCCTAAAAATTTAAAGCGCAAGGTTAAATTGGGCTGTGAACTTGGAAATCATACCTTTGACCACACGCATTACGGCAAAAAGGTTACAAAATCCGATATTAAAAAGGCGAGTGACGCGATTTACGATGCGTGCGGTCAATATCCTACGGCGTTTCGTTCTCCGGGCGGAAACACAACGCAAACCATCCGTGATGAGTGTGAGGCGGAGAATATGTCGCTTTATTATTGGTCGCTCGATACGCAGGACTGGAAATACAGAAACGCCGACCATGTGTATAATGCCGTTATGAAAAATGTTAAGGACGGCGACATAATTCTTATGCACGAAATTTATCCGACAACTGCCGATGCAGTTAAAAAAATGGTGCCGGAGCTTATAAAACAGGGCTATCAACTTGTTACCTGTGAGGAACTCATTCAGGCAAAAACAGGCGAGGCGCCGTCATCCGGCACGCAATATGTCAATGCAAAAACAATAAATAACAAAACCAAATAAAAAGGAATTATAAATTATGGAGCTTTGGATTATTCGTCACGGCGACCCCGATTATGTTCACGACAGTTTGACAGAAAAGGGCGTTCGCGAGGCTAAGCTGCTTGCCGAAAGACTTTCAAAATACAATATTTCAAAAATTTATTGCTCACCGCTCGGCAGAGCACAGAAAACGGCGTCATATACGCTTGAAAAGCTCGGTATGCAAGCCGAAACCCTTCCATGGTTGCGTGAATTTGAGGGCAAGGTGCGCAACGGTCTGAAAAAAGAGCAGTGTTGGGACAGAGTGCCGTCATATTGGACCGAGATTGACGATTACTATAATTATGAGCGTTGGCTTGATGTGCCGCTCATGAAGAAGGGTAATGTCAAAAAGCATTATCAGATTGTTTGCGACGGTATTGACGAACTGCTTAAAAATCACGGCTATGTTAAAAACGGCAAGATTTATAACGCCGTCAATTCAAACCACGATATTGTTCTTCTGTTTTGTCATTTCGGTGTTGAATCTGTTATTTTGTCACGCATTTTCAGCACTTCACCGATGATAACATGGCACAATTTCAGGGCGTTGCCGACTTCGGTTACACGCCTTGTCACTGAGGAGCGAAAAAAGGGCAAAGCAATATTTGTCTGCACTCAATTCGGCGATTTGAGCCACCTTTATGCGGGTGATGAGGAACCGTCATTCCAAGCAAGATTTTGCGAGTGCTACGAGGACGATACACGCCACGATATATGAACACATAAAATAAAAGGGGTATGCAGTTTACCGAAACACGGTCTGCATACCCTTTTTCGCTTTGTCCGATTGTGTTTTTTGCGGTCAATCAGTATTCAATATCTTTTAAATGCGGCTCAAAGTCCGTTCCGTACGGATATGTGTCAACCTCGCCGACGCGCTTTGCCGTGTCCTTAATCGACGCCTCGATAAATGCGCAGGCGCGTTTTACAGCCTCATAAAGCGACGCACCGTTTACGCACTGCGCCGTGATGAACGACGACAAAATGTCGCCTGTGCCCGAAAAACTCCTGCCGATTTTTTGTGTTGTTACGATGTCGAACTTACCGTCTTGATAAACCGTTGACGCAATTTCGCCGTCTGAAATATGTATTCCCGTTGTGACAACCGACTGCTCAAGCTCAATCGACATTGCTTTTATTTTATCGAGAAGCTTTTCTTTTGGAAGTTTGATTGTTTCGTTGTAATTTTCGTCACAGATTATGCAAAGCTCGGTCAAATTCGGCGTGATTATATCAGCCTTTTCGGTAAGCGCGATTATCTGCGAAACGGAATTGTCATCGTAGCAATCATAAAGTATTCCGTCATCCGCCATTACAGGGTCAACCACAACAAGCGTTTCGGGCGTTTTGAAATCGTCTATAAAATCGCTTATTATTGAGCCTTGTTTGCTGTTTGCGATAAAGCCGGAAAGTATTCCGTCAAACTTGACATCAAGCGATTTCCACTCGTTTATAAAATCCTGCATAATATCGGTGCAGTCAAGATATTTGTAGCTGTCAAACCCCGTTTGGTTTGAAAAAATGCCCGTTGTCAGCGGACAACACTGAACACCGTGTGCCGAGATAACCGGTATTGCGGCAGTGAGCGAGCATTTGCCGAAGCCCGACAAATCGTTTATTACTGCTATTTTCTTCATAATTATCACCGACTGTATTATATAATATATTTTGCGCTGTTGCAATATAAATGCGCCATAAAAAGAAGAAAAGCCGAGCATAACACTCGGCTTAACTCCTCTCTGTCTATAACAAACTATAGGAGGACAGGTTACTCAACACGGTTGCGGCTCCGTCTTGAGTGCCTATTAATTATAGTAAAGTTTGCATAGTTTGTCAAGGATTATTTTAAAAACTTTTGTCGCAATTTACAACAGATGAAAATGAATGGTTGTTTTTTGTCGAATGGCGTCGTACAAATGACAAATTATTGGACAGTAAATATGCCAAATATTGACAAAGAACAAATGTTCTATTAATATGAATATCAAGATTGATTTTTACATCGTGATTCGGGGAGAATTTTTCGGTGCAGCGTTCAAAGTGCGCCAAAATATTAACTGCGGCGACATCTTTGTTCTTACCACTCAGTCAATCTTGTATGCAAAAATATGTATGAAGGAGGAATGGCAGATGACAATTGAAGAATTGGCTCGCGAATACGAGCAGCAGTACGACAGATTAAACGCTAAAATGGACGCCCTAAAGCCCTTGCTTTGCGTTTACAGGGGGCAGGATTTGTACTTGCTGAGAAAACGAATCAGAATTTATTACGATATGGCTTGTGAATGCAAAAGAACGGCGTCACTGCTTAACGGTTATTATGAGGAGGATTTGTATGATTGATTTTATCGACGGTTATTATACAACGCGCGACCCAAAGACATCGGACGGATATGACAGAGAGAGGGCACAGCAAACGGCAGTCGGAGCGGTGCTTGATTTGATTATGAAAAATGAATTGACTCAAAGGCAAAATATGTGCCTTCGCTACAAATACATAAATCACAAAACGCAATCCGAAATTGCGGATATTCTCAAGCTGTCACAGCCGACCGTTTCAAGGCATATTTCAACCGCAAAGGATATTGTGAACAAAAACCTGAAATATTGTTATGTTGCGCTTTCAAAGTGCCTTGATGAATATGACAGGCTCAACAATTTGTGCTGATATATGTCATCAGACCGAAAATACAGCTCCTCACGGGCGAAACGCCACTGTATTTTCACCGCAGTCTGTAATTTTCTCTATATCAGTATATGAAATTTACGGCAAAACGGCACCGTTCAAATCAATTTTGTGCGGTGCCGTCTTTAATTTATATATTTTAATATATTTATTTGTAATATTTTAAAATATGTGATATAATACCTAACTGTATAATTGTAAATATTTCACGAGGTGATGAATATGAAAGAATTTAAAGGCGAACTTAAGGGCGAGGCATTGACTATAGTCAATTCTACAAACACTGCTGTTGCGGCGCAGAGCGGCTCGCTTCAGGTTTTCGGCACTCCGTTTATGATTGCGCTCATGGAAAAGGCAACATGCGCAGCTGTTG